>Ga0316197_10001836_pt1 | contig 15069 bp, 15 predicted proteins | sample OudBiesiAoxic_MG_FD_204939 | JGI IMG/M metagenome (GOLD analysis project Ga0316197, IMG submission 204939) | Coastal sediment microbial communities from Oude Bieten Haven, Netherlands - site A oxic | ecosystem: Environmental > Aquatic > Marine > Coastal > Sediment | place: Netherlands...
GAGCGAAACCCTTCACCGGGCCGATCGCGAGGACGTAGAGCAGCACCGCAGCGAGCGCCGTCACCGTGTCACCCTTGAGATTCGTGCTGAACGCTCTCGGGAACGAGTGATCGATCGCCTGACGGAGCGGGCGTCCGGCGTGGTACTCCTCCTTGATACGTTCGAAGTACACGATGAATGAGTCGAGCGTGATGCCGATCGACACGACCACACCCGTGACACCGGCGAGTGTCAGCGTCGTCGTAATCGTCTGGCCGAGCAAGATGATTGTGCCGACGAGGAGTGAGCCGAACACGGTGAGACCGACCACGGCGATCACGCCGAGAACGCGGTAGTAGACGATCATGTAAACCGCGACAAGTGCCAGGCCGAGCAGACCCGCGATCAGGCCGGCGCGAAGCGAATCAGCACCGAGTGTCGCTGAGACCGATTCGACACGTTCGCGCTCGAACGTTGTCGGGAGAGCACCGTAGTTGAGGATGCCGGCAAGATCCTCAGCCTCTGCTTGCGGGTTGTCGGAGGCTCCGATGGTGATGATGACTTGGTTCGGATCGAGTCCCTCGTTGGGATCCACGCCGGCAGCTACGGCGGGCGCGGAGGTCACAACGCCGTCGACCACGATTGCGAGCTGGCGTTGCGGAGAATTCACGGGGAATGTTGCGAGTTCGCCCGTGGCAGTCCTGAACTTCTCCCCACCTTCGGTCGTGAACTCCGGCACCACGACAACTTCGGCGGCGACACCGCTGGTGCCGGCACGTCCACCCTTCATGTCGACGCCCGTCAGGAACGCCGGACCGACCACGTAGACAATGAAGCCCTCCTCACCCGACAGGTAGGCAACTTCGGCGTTGACATCGTCAGGATCGGAGAGACCCGTGACCGGATCAAGATTGTCCGGGTGGTCACCGTCGGGATCGGTCAGGGCCGGGCTTTGCTGGACCACCTCGTAGACCGGCCGGAACGACATCTCCCCCGTCGTGCCGACGGCCTCAAGCGCTCGTTCCCGGTCGTCCACGCCGGGTAGCTGGACCACAATCGAACGATTGCCCTGCACCCGGATATCCGGTTCCTGCACGGAACCCACACCCTCGATACGGCGGCGCATGATCTCAACTGCGGTATCGAGCGTATCGGGATCGGTTCCTTCGGGCCCGACGAGCACAACAGAGAATCCGCCCTGCAGGTCGAGGCCGAGTATCGGGGCCCAGCCGGCGAGCAGCATTGCGCCGAGGGACCCCCACGCGATCGCAAGGGTCACAACGAGCGTGATGATCGCGTTCTTGCGATTCACTCCGAATCGTCTCCGATGCGTTCGGAGATCGCTCGCTTGGCCACCCTCATCGTCGAGCCACCCCCGATGTCGAGCGTGAATGTGTCATCGTCCTCAGAACGGATCGTGCCGTAGATACCGCCGATCGTTCGCACATCATCACCAACCTCAATCGAGTCGCGCAACTCCTTTGCCTTCTTCGCGCGTCGGCGCTGGGGCAGCACAAGCAGCAAGTAGAAGAGGCCTCCGAGGACCGCAATCGGCAGCAAGAATCCGAGGGCGCTTCCGCTGCTCTCGGTCTGTGCAACGACGATCGTCGAGACGCTCGACAGATACAGCACTGGATCCTCCGTTCGATGGGCCGGCATAGCCGCCGGGAAGGCGCCGGAACTCTAGCCGCGGAAGTGGTCTAGTCCCCCATCCTGGCGTCCACGATACCGTGGCGGTACGCGGCAAATCGACCTTGTGTAATGGCTTCTCGAGCGCCGCGGAGCAGGTCGAAGGTGTAGGTGAGATTGTGGAGGGTGAGGAGACGATGTGCCAGGGGCTCGGCTGTGGTGTACAGGTGGCGTAGGTAACCGCGGCTGTGCCGTTGGCAGGCCAAACACGTGCATGCACCATCGAGCGGTTCCTGGTCGCGGATCCACTCCGCCCTCTTGATCGAGATGTCTCCCGTTCTGGTGAGCGCCTTCCCATGGCGGGCGAGGCGGGTGGGTATCACGCAATCAAACAGATCGACGCCTCGCTCGATCGCAGCGAGGATTCCCTCCGTGTCTCCGAGCCCCATCACGTAGCGCACCGCGTCCTGCGGCAGATGAGGAACAGCGGCGTCGATGGCGCGGTCGCGTTCTTCCGGGGTCTCCCCCACCGCGAGACCGCCGATCCCGTATCCGGGAAAACCCAGCGCCGCGATGTCCTTGGCCGATTGCTCACGGAGGTCCGGATCGGCCCCTCCTTGAACGATCCCGAACAACGCCCGGTCGTCACGGCGTTTGGCAGCAAGGGCTCGTTCCGCCCATCGCAGCGTCTGGTGCATGGCGGCCTCAGCGTCGGCCCGAGACGACGGGAGCGGCACGGGTACGTCGAGAACCATCGCTATGTCCGAGCCGAGCGTTTCCTGGACGGCTACCGCACGTTCCGGCGTCAACTCGACGCGGGCACCATCGTACGTGCTGCGGAAGATGAGACCCTCTTCGCTGATCTTCGGCTTGAGGGAGAGAACCTGATAGCCGCCGCTGTCTGTGAGGATCGGACCGTCCCACGCCATGAATCCGTGCAACTCGCCCAGCTCGGATACGACATCCTCACCGGGGCGCAGCATCAAGTGGTAGGTGTTTGCAAGGACGACCTGGGCACCGACCGTCCTCAGGTCTTCAACGTCCATCGTCTTGACGGTCCCTCGCGTGCCCACGGGCATGAAGTTCGGCGTCTGCACGGGCCCGTGCGGAGTATCCATCCTCCCGATACGAGCGGCGCCGTCGATTTCTGCACTGTGCCAGGTCACTGCACTCATTGATCGACCTCGATGAACATGGCATCTCCGAACGAGAGGAACCGGTATCCGGAACCGAGAGCGTGAGCGTAGGCCGCACGCCACGCGGGACCCATCAGTGCGGCGATCATCACGATCAGCGTCGTTCCCGGGGCGTGGAAATTCGTCACCATCGCATCGACCACCTTGGCTTTGAACCCAGGGGTGATGAACAGATCGGTCGATCCCGACCCCGGCTGGACGTCGCCGTCGGGCTCGGCTGCCGTCTCGAGGGTGCGGACGACGGTTGTCCCCACCGCCACGACGCGTGACCCGCTCGCCTTGGTCTCGGCAATGGCGTCCGCCGTTGCCGCAGGCACGGTGTATCGCTCTTCGTGCATCGCGTGATCGCCGATCGGACCGTCGTCCATCGGTCGGAATGTGTCGAGGCCGACTTCGAGTTCGACGTCGACGATTCTGACTCCGCGCGAGTGGAGCGCCTCGACGATGCCGGGAGTGAAGTGGAGCGCCGCAGTCGGGGCCGCAGCCGACCCGACGGTCCGAGCGAACATCGTTTGGTAGCGCTCATCGTCGTCCAGCGTGCCGTGGAAGTACGGCGGGAGTGGAACCTCGCCGAATTCGCGCAGGACCTCGTCCACGCTGGTTTCGGGGGAGACTTCCATTGTCACGACTCCACGATCGGGTTCGGTCACCACCACGATGGTGAGCGGCCCAACCGTCAACTCACTCCCGGGTCGCATCCGCCGCGCAGGGCGAACCAGTGCCTCCCATGTTGAGGCGGAGATCTGCTTCGTGAGCAGGAGCTCAACCCGTCCGCCGGTTTCCTTCGTGGCGTGGACACGAGCCGGACGGACGCGGGTGTTGTTGACCACAACAAGATCCCCGGCGTCGAGCAGGTCCGGGAAGTCGGAGAACAGCCGATCCTCCAACGTCCGCGCCACAAGTAGCCGAGCAGCATCACGAGGCTCGATGGCCTCCTGTGCTATGGCCTCAGACGGCAAGTGGTAGGAGAATTCGGAGGAGTGCATGGGAGGGAGACGATAAGGCTGTTTGTGTCGGGAGATGAGACACGAGACTCGAGACATGAGACTCGAGACACCAGACACGAGACACGAGATTCCAGACATGAGACATGAGACTCGAGACATGAGACTCGACTGAAACGCACACCCCCTTGCTACCGACCACCTCTGCCGGGGCGCCGAACAGGGCTAGTCCAGCAGGCTTGCCTGGGGAGACTCGACGACTGCTCGCTCAACTCCCAGATGCTCATATGCCCGCGCGGTTGCGATACGGCCTCGGGGGGTTCGTTGAAGAAGACCTTCGAGAAGGAGGAACGGCTCATATGCGTCCTCCACCGTCTCCGGCTCCTCGCCGACCGCAATCGCGAGCGTCGAGAGCCCAACCGGCCCCCCTTCGAACTTCCCGACGATGGCATCGAGTATGGCGCGGTCGACCTTGTCGAGTCCCATGCCGTCTACTTCGAATACCTCGAGCGCTCGGTCGGCGACCTCGTCGTCGATGTGCCCGTCTGCGCGTACGGCGGCGTAGTCGCGCACGCGCCGAAGGAGACGATTTGCGACACGCGGGGTGCCGCGGCTCCGACTGGCGATGGTCTCCGATCCCCCTTCGGTGATATCAACGTTGAGGATCGCGGCCGATCGATGGAGGATGGCTGAGATGTCGTCCGGCTCGTAGTAGTCGATGCGAGCGACGTAGCCGAAGCGATCGCGCAGCGGTGGGGCAACTCGTCCGACTCTCGTTGTTGCACCGACAAGCGTGAAGGGAGGAAGGTCGATCTTGATCGACCGGGCAGCAGGGCCCTTCCCGACCACGATGTCGAGTTGAAAGTCCTCCATTGCCGGGTACAGCACCTCTTCCACCTGTCGTGGCAGGCGGTGGATTTCGTCGATGAACAGGACATCCCCGGCCTCGAGGTTCGTAATGACCGCGGCAAGATCACCGGGACGATCAAGCGCAGGGCCCGATGTGCCGCGGAACTGCGCATCCATCTCTGCGGCCAGGATGCCGGCAAGCGAGGTCTTCCCCAACCCCGGCGGACCAGAGAAGAGAACGTGGTCGACAGCCTCGCCGCGGCCCCGGGCTGCCTCGATCAGGATCGCGAGGCGCTCCTTCAGGTCGCTCTGGCCAACGAATTCGTCCATCCGGTGGGGACGAAGGCCTACTTCGATCGCTTCGTCCTCGGGTGTCGGTTCGCCGGTTAGCAGCCCTTCGTCTCTCATTGCTCACTCTGCTTCCCGAGCGCCTGGAGTGACCGGCGCAGCATCTCTTCCACCGGCACGTCGGCAGGCATGTCTCTCAATGCTCCGCTGATCTCGTCCGACTGGTACCCGAGGCCTTCGAGAGCCAAACGCACCTCGCCGAGCGGGCCCGATGTCTGCAGTGCCCCGTCGGGAACCTCGAGCTTCGGCCTGAGTTCGAGCAGATACTTCTGTGCCGATCGTTTGCCAATACCGGGAACCGCGGTCAGGGCAGCCATGTCGTCGGTCGCGACAACTCTGCGAAGGTCATCACCGGACATCGTGTTGAGAATGGCAAGGGCAACCTTCGGCCCAAGACCCGATATCCCCAGCAGCAATCGGAACAGGTCCCGCTCATCGGAGGAGGTGAACCCGAAGAGCGCCATCAGGTCTTCTCGCACCTGGAGATGCGTGTGCAGGACGACCTCGGATCCAACGCCGGGCAGCTCGACGAAGGTGCGGCTCGTCACCGCAACGTCGTATCCCATACCTCCGACGTCGATGAGCACCGTGTCGACGCCGACCGCGGCGAGGGTGCCCCTCAGGCGCCCGATCATGAGACCCTCGCGTTCAACACCCGGTGTTGCACATGGCACAACGCCACGGCGAGAGCGTCCGCCGCGTCCGCGGGGCTCGGCGCACTCGGAAGACTGAGGCGCATAGCAACAACCCGCTGCATCTGTTGTTTGTCTGCGGTGCCGGAGCCGGTGAGCGCCATCTTCACGGCCGACGGTGTGTATTCGGCCGTCTCGAGGTGGGCTTCGGACAGGACCAGCAGCGCAATGCCGGAGGCTCGCGCCACCGACATCGCTGTTTGCCGGTTGTTGTTCACGAAGACCTGTTCGATCGCGGCAGCCTTCGGCTCATACTCGGCCACGATCTCACGCAGATCGCGGGCCAACTCGACAAAGCGTTCGCCGAGGGGTTGCGCCGGGTCCGTCCGGATGACTCCCGCGGCCACCGCCGTTTCCGTTGAGCCGGACGATTTGATGATTCCATAACCGGTGCGTGTAAGACCGGGGTCGATTCCCAATACGAACATATGTTCTACATGGTAGCGCCGGGCGACGACAGATCCCAACACCGTCCGGCAATCGGCACCTCCGACGCGTGTCTGCCGCGGTGGCGCATTGGTCCGGTCAGAACTCTCCGCCGAGGTCGGGCGACACCAGTGTGTAATTCTCGACGGCAATGCCGGTCTGAGCCAGATGGGCGACCACATCGTCGAGGCGATCTGCATGTCCTGTGTTCTCGGAGCCATACCCCCAGACCATCGGGATGAGCACCGACCTGCCATCGGAGCTCTTCTTGAGCGCCCACCCGATCACCTCGAGCTGGAGGAAGGTCGGCACGCCCCCCTTCTCGCCGGTTTTCAGCCTGAGCCGGGTCCCGGACGGCGCCGAGATCAGTTCATCAGCCATTCCTGCACCTCTCCTGCTGTGTGGTTGAGGCCTTCCTCGCCGGTTTGTCCTCCGGCCCCTCCCGGTCGGTCGCTCCTACTCGAGAGAAGCGAGCACCTCGTCCGGTATGTCGAAGTTCGCGTGAACACTCTGCACGTCGTCGAGATCCTCGAGCGCGTCAACGAGTCGCAGCACCTTCGGAGCACTCGCCTCGTTGACCGGAACCGAAACCGAGGCGATCTGGCTCACCTCACCTTGTTCGACGATGACCCCGGCCCCCTCCACCGCCGCTCGCACCGCGGCAAGATCGCCAGGTGCGCATGTGATTTCCCACTGGCTGTCAACCCCCTCAACATCATCGGCGCCGCCTTCGAGGGCCGCCATCATCACGGTGTCCTCGTCACCGGTGACCAGCAGGTATCCCTTCTGTTCGAAGAGATACGCAACCGACCCGGGCTCTCCGAGGCTGCCACCATGTTTGGTGAGCGTCGAGCGCACGTCCGCGGCAGCGCGATTGCGATTGTCGGTGAGGATTTCGACGTAGAGCGCAACACCGCCGGGGGCGTATCCCTCGTACCAGATTTCCTCGTATTCGACGCCGTCGGCATCACCGGCACCGCGGGCAACGGCCCGTTCGATGTTGTCCTTTGGCACCGACGCGTCTTTGGCCTTCTGAATGGCGGTTGCGAGCGTCGGGTTCCCGTCCGGATCGGGACCACCGGTCCGGGCGGCGGCTTCAATCCCTTTGATCAGCTTGGCGAACAGTTTCCCGCGCTTGGCGTCTTGACGCCCCTTGCGGTGTTTGATGTTTGCCCACTTCGAATGTCCGGCCATCAGCGCTCCTCGGCAAGTTCGATCAACATGGTGTGAAGACGATCGTCATCCGTCAACTCAGGATGGAATGAAGTCGCAAGGATACGGTCTTGCCGGACCACAACGGGGTGTGCTCCTCCCCCACCGGGATCCTCGACGGCGGCGAGTATGTCCACTTCGCCGCCGACTTTGTCAATCCACGGTGCCCGGATGAACACGGCCCGCATCGGGTCATCAAGGCCGTCAACATCGAGATCTGCCTCGAAGGAATCGACCTGCCGGCCGAACGCGTTCCGCTCGACCACAACGTCGAGCACGCCGAGTTGCGGCTGATCGGGACCGGTAGTTGCCGACGCCAGGAAGATCATGCCGGCGCACGTCCCAAGTACTGGCATCCCCGCCGCGATCCGATCGCGAAGCGGTTCGATCAGACCGTAGATGGTGGCCAGACGGCCGATCGTCGTCGATTCGCCGCCCGGGATGATCAGCGCCCGCGCCGATTGGAGGTCTTCCGGAGTCCTGACCTCGATTCCGGTATGCCCAAGTCGCTCAACGACGGCGAGATGCTCCCGGAAATCTCCCTGAAGAGCGAGCGCCCCGATCCGCACTTCAGCTGCCCCGGTCTTGCATCCGCTCCTCAGCCGGCAGGGTGTCGATGTTGATTCCGACCATGGCCTCACCAAGGTTCTTCGACACGGTGGCGATCTTGCCCGGATCCTGATAGAACGTGGTGGCTTCAACGATCGCACGGGCACGCACGTCGGGTTCGTCTGACTTGAACACACCCGATCCGACGAAAACCCCGTCACATCCGAGCTGCATCATCAGCGCGGCGTCCGACGGAGTCGCGATCCCGCCCGCTGCGAAGTTGACGACCGGGAGTACTCCGGTCTCTGCGACCTCACGAACGAGTTCGATGGGCGCACGCAGCTCCTTCGCTGCGTTCATCATCTCTTCGGGGTCGAGCGTGGTGAGCCAGCGTATCTGACTGTTCATGAGGCGCATGTGGCGGACGGCCTCCACGACGTTGCCGGTCCCGGGCTCACCCTTCGTCCTGATCATGGCAGCGCCTTCACCAATCCTTCGAAGCGCCTCCCCGAGGTCCTTTGCACCGTTGACGAACGGCACGGTGAACGCCCGCTTGTTGATGTGGTACTCATCGACCGGTGTGAGTACCTCCGACTCATCGATGTAGTCGACGCCGAGCGATTCGAGCACCTGGGCCTCGACGAAGTGGCCGATCCGCGCCTTCGCCATGACTGGAATCGAGACGGCGTTAACGATCTCTTCCACCTTCGACGGGTCGGCCATCCGGGCGACGCCGCCGTGAGCGCGAATGTCGGCGGGGACACGCTCGAGTGCCATCACCGATACAGCTCCGGCTTCCTCTGCGATCCTCGCCTGTTCGGCGTTTACGACGTCCATGATGACGCCGCCCTTCAGCATCTCGGCGAGCCCTCGCTTGACGCGGTCGGTCCCGTGCTCGGTGGTGATGTCCACGGTGATCTCCTCAGTGTTCTGCGGTTCAAGTGTACCGACGCGCCGCCCTGTAGAACCGAGGGCCTACAAGGTCGCCTGTGCCGCAATTGCATCCTCGTATGCCTCGAGGAACGCTGCCGCAACGGTCGCACCGTCGAATCGCTGGACCCGGTCGGCGGCGGCGTGGCCGAGGTCTCGGGCCGAGCTTGGATTCGCAAGCAGGCCGATGATCTGCTCGGCCAGATGCCCGGGGTCGCCGGGCTGGACGAATCGAGCCGCCGGGCCGGCCACATACTCAAATGCCGGAATCGTCGACGCCACCACAGCGCACGCCGAGGCCATCGCCTCGGCAAGGGTGATCCCGAAGCTCTCGCCACCGAGATTCGGGGCGCAGAAGACCGCGGCAGATGCAAGACGCTCTCGTTTCGTGTCGTCGCCGACCCACCCGAGGTACTCAACGCCATCACCGCTCTCTCCGCGGTCGGCGCCCATCACACAGAGCGTCGCCCCAGGTACGGACTCGCGTACCGTCGGCCACGCTTCGAGGAGCACCGACAGACCCTTCCGCTCGTCGTCCCTCCCGAGAAATGAAACGCTGAGCGGCTCCTTAGGGCCTTTCTCATACCTCCCGACGTCGATTCCGTTTGGGATGATGCGGTAGTCGACGATGCCGTCGATCGAACTCCCCGAAATCGGGCTCGTGACGGTCACAACGGATGCCCCACGCAGCGCCATCCGCACTCCGCTCCGGCCGTATCGGTAGAGGCGGCGAACCCAGGCCGGCGGATCGGCGTGGAACGTGGCGACCTTCGGTGGTCCGGTCACTCGCAACGCAGCCGGGGATACGGCAGGCATGAGCGGCTCGTGGACGTGGATGACGTCGACACCGGCGAGGGCGGTTGCGAGAGAGCGACCAACCCGCGGGTCCAAACGAATAGGGGTCGCAGCGCGGTTCGCCGTGATGATCGTGGTACGACCGAGCAGGATCGCATCACCGGGACCTTCGGTTCCCGGACCGACGATGACCGGTTCGTGTCCAGCTTCGCGCAGCCATCCCGCGAGGCGGATGACCTGGTCTTGGACGCCTCCCGGCCGACCGAGGTCGTAGGGGGAGACAAGCCCGACCCTCATCCCAGGTCTTCCTCGAGCGCAGTATCGGACGGCCAGTTCGGCTGAAAGAGATGCCAACTTGTGGGTGCGGCCCGGATGATGTCCTCGAACTCGTAGGCGAGCGCCTGTGTGCCCAGCCGAACGCGCTCCGAGCGATCGTCGGCATCGGGCAGCGGCAACTCTGGATGGACCTCGAACAGGTGTCCGGGTCCGTCAAAGTACGAGCCGACTGGGAAGAGCGCCGCTCCGGTCAACTCGACCAGCGAATAGGGCCCAGCAGGCATCGTCGTCATCTCGCCGAAGAACTCGACGGGAACGCCGCGACCGTTGACGTCACGGTCGGCAACAAGCGCAACAACCTGGCCCCCGTTGAGCGCTTTTGTCAGCGCCGCCATCGTTGAACCTCGGCCGTGAACCAAAATGTCGATGCCAAACGCGGAACGCGTCTTGATGAACCAGTCGGTGATTCGCCGATTTGGCAGGTCTTCGGCAACCGAAATCACGCGCAGATTCAACGACTCAGCCACCGCGCCCGCAACCTCCCAGTTCCCCATGTGTGGAGCCACCATCACCACGCCGCGTCCTGCCTGCTGAGCGGAATACACGGCGTCGAGGCCCGTGGCGTGGGCCTGGCGGACAATCCAACTCTTCCTTCGTGGACGGAACCAGAACACTTCGGCCCAGTAGCGCCCGTAGGAAGCGAACATCTCACGCCCGGCTGCGGTGATTTCTGCCTCGCTTGGCTCAGGCCCCATCACGCGGCGCATGTGCCTCCGAAGGAGCCTCAACCGCTTCCCGGCAATGAAGGACAGCCCGAAGCCGACGCCACGCCCGGCGCCCCTCATGGCAGACGCAGGCAGGAGTCCGAAGAGACCGGAAAGCATCCGGTACAGGAGGTAGCCGGGGAGGCCTTTCACCCTGGAAGCTGCTGCAGGGTGCGCCGCATGCGTTGCACGACCGTGAGTCCGGTCAGCACAACGAAGATCCACAGCATCGGTTCGAGAACCGGCAATCCGAAGCCGGCGAGGATCACGCCGATGAGCGCCAGGATCATCCGTTCGGCTCTGCCCATCCAGCCACCGCGACCTTCGGCGCCCCACGATTCAGCTTTCGCGCGAACGTACGGCACGAGCAACGAGAAGGCGAGAGCAACGAGGCAGAGAATCAAGCCGACCGGATCGTCGCGAAGGTATACGCCGAGACCGACCCACACAGCCACCTCACCAAAGCGGTCGGACATCGTGTCGATGAACGCCCCCCGATCAGACGACACACCCTTGTATCGCGCAAGCGGACCGTCGAGAGCATCGAGGAGGACCCCGAACGCGGCGGTGAACCCCCCTTGCCAGAGCAACCCGTTGGCGATCAGTGCTGCGCCGACAATGGTGATGGCAAGACCGAGCACCGTGACCATCGTTGGCGTGACGCCCATCCTGCCAAGGGCGCGGGCGATCGGCTTGAGAATCGGCGCCGCCTTCTTGCGCGCTTTGAGGTCGATCATCCGGTGCCTTTCACTGGTGCGAAGGTAGCACAGCTGCCACCGATCATCGCTCCGGATACAATGGTACGTCCCGAGCGATGTCGAAGCCCAAACGACACACCCGCGAAAAGGAAGTGATCTGATGCCAGAGCGCCACGCGCAGCTGAGTTTTGACGGAACCGAATATGTGCTCCCGGTCGCCGAACCGACGATCGGAAACCCCGGTTTCGGAATCGGTCAGCTGCGCAATGACACCGGCGCCGTCACTTTCGACCCGGGTTTCGCGAACACCGCCGGTGCCCGATCATCGATCACATACATCGACGGAGGCGCAGGCGTCCTGCAGCACCGCGGCTACTCCATAGAAGACCTCGCGGCGAACGCAACGTTCCTCGAGGTTGCGTATCTCCTGCTTTTCAAGAAGCTGCCGACGAGGGCCGAGCTCGACGTCTGGGAGAACGACGTCCGCCACCACACGCTGCTCAACGAAGAGATGAAGCGGTTTTTCGACGCGTTCCCGAAGAGCGCACACCCGATGGCCATCTTGTCGTCAGCTACGAATGCCATCTCGACGTTCTACGAGGAGTTTCACGATCCCACCGACGAGGATTCGTTCAACGAGAGTGCGCTCCGACTCATAGCGAAGATGCCGACGATTGCAGCGTGGGCGTACAAGAAGTCGATCGGAATGCCGTACTGCTACCCACGCAACGACCTGATGTATGTTGAGAACTTCATTCACATGATGTTCCACCTGCCGGTTCAGCAGGAAGAGGTCGATCCCGTACTCGTCAAGGCACTCAACGTTCTGCTCATCCTCCACGCAGATCATGAGCAGAACTGTTCCACGGCGACGGTGCGCGGCGTTGGATCGAGTCAGGCGAATCTGTTCGCGTCGGTCTCGGCAGGGATCGACGCACTGTGGGGCCCCCTCCACGGCGGTGCAAATCAACGGGTGATCGAAATGCTCCGGACAATCGTCGAAGATCCGGACGCCTCGGCGAAGTCGGTAATCAAGCGTGCCAAAGATCCGAACGATCCGTTCCGACTCATGGGTTTCGGTCACCGCGTGTACAAGAACTACGACCCGCGAGCCCGGGTGCTTCGCTCCTACGCCGATGAAGTCTTGGCCTCCATGGGTATCACCGACCCGCTCCTCGACGTGGCGAAGGAGCTCGAACAGGCGGCACTCGACGACCCGTACTTCGCCGATCGCAAGCTCTATCCGAACGTGGACTTCTACTCCGGGTTGATCTTCCGCGCGCTGAAGTTCCCGACCCGAATGTTCACCGTGCTGTTCGCCATCGGGCGGGTGCCGGGATGGATGGCGCAGTGGAAAGAGATGACGGAAGATCCGGAAACGCGGATCATGCGACCCCGCCAGATCTACGTTGGTGAGATCAACAAAGAATACGTCCCGATCAACGAGCGGTAGTTGGAAGTAGACACGAGATACGAGACACGAGACTTGTCTCGGGTCTCAGGTCTCAGGTCTCAGGTCTCGAGTCTGCCGGCGGCGGCGGTACGGGTTCCGCGTACTGATCCGTGACCGTCCCATCTTTCCCGTCCACCATCACCAGGGCGCGCTGTGACGGGGGATCGTCGGCGCTGAAGACCAACACGTTCCATACCGGTCGTGCCCGCCAACCGGTGAAGCCGAGCGATGCGGATGCGTGTCCGACCGGGAATTCGACGGTCCGGTTGGCGATGTTGAGCGCCTCTCCTTCGCGCACCTCGAGGTTCCACGACGCCATGACGTGATAGATACCGACCACGACCAGCACAGCCGCCGCGGTCCACCACATCGCCGAAGGGAGTGCTCCGGCGGCGATCAGCAACGCGATCGCTGCGGCTCCCACGAAGTAGACAACGCCGACGCGTCGCCTTCGGTTCGTATCCGGTACGTGGTATTCACCAACGACGTTCGAATCGAGATCCTCAGGAATGGCCGCCGCTTCGGCGACCTCGGCCGGGATCTCGATCGAACGGCGATCCTGGCTCACGAACGGGTCTCTCCGAATGCGCTCTCGACACGCTCAGGATCGATCGTCTGTTCACCACGATTGCGGTGCCACCGATCCCACACCACCAGCATGGACGGCAAGACGAGGATGGCCGCAAGCAACGACAGCAGAATCGTGTAGGCAGTCACGAAGCCAAACTGCCGGAACGGAATCGTCGTTGAGGTCATGAGAATCCCGAAGCCGAAGATCGTGGTCATCGCCGAACCGGCGAGCGCCCCGCCGGTGTGTGTGAGGGTCGATTCGATCGCATCATTCTCGTTGCTGTTGCGGATCCGATCCTCTTCATATCGATGGGTCACGTGGATCATGTACGGAATCCCGATGCCAACGGCAAGCGCAGCGACCGTTGCCGTGATCGGACCAAACGGGATTCGAGCAGCCCACATGATTGCGAACGAGAGGACGACGACGAGCACCACAGGAAGCGTCGTGATGACACCGAGCATCGGACGCCGAACTTCGAACCAGAAGTTGATGATGAGCAGGACGACCACGGCAAGCAAGGTGTAGAGGAGCGACGAGAGCTGCGACGTCTGGAGGGTGTTGATGATCACATCGGAGATGATCGCCGTCGATGTGGGGACGGCATCCAATCCGGCGTCTTCCACCGGTGCAAAAGCCGCGTCCAGGTCGGTGCGCAGTTGCGCGGCGCCTGCCTCGCCGGCTTGCGTTTGAATCGAGAACAGCGCTGCGGAGTACGTCCCGCCCTCGCCGAGGTAGAGAACCGACGATGCAGCTTCAGGATCCGCCGCGAATACGGCCTCGTAGAGCTGGGAGACGTCCGCGGATTCGGAGACTTCAATACTCGTCGTCGTCATGCCCGCCGCTCCCGCTGCCTGTGCAACGACGGGGTCGAACGACACCGAATCCGGATTCGCGAGTCGCAGCACGAGCGCTACCGGAGATTCAGCCGCCGGGAACTCGCCAAACTGCAGGACATTCTCGACACCGGTGAGGTTCATGGTCGAATCGACCATCGCGTTGTACGCAGCCGCAGTGGCCACATCGCCCTCGATCAACACTTGACTCTCCTCACCGAAACCACCGCTGTAGTCCTCGATCAGCGTCTCGAATGTCACTCGATACGGTGAAGTCACCGGGACGAAGTCGATGAAGCTGAAACTCGCTTCGAGACGGCTCGTTCCGAACGCGCCGAGGATTCCCAAGATGAGCGCCACGACGATGGTGGGGATTGCCGCGTACTTCGCGAGCCACGATGTACGGCCGATCAGCCGCGGTAGGAACCGTGCATCCCCGCCCTTGAGTGCGTCCCGGTCGAGTGTCCCTCTTCGTTCGCCGCGGCTGTCGAGCAAGAGGCGCACCGCCGGCACGTACGTCATCATGATGAGGAAGGAGGCGGAAATCCCGATCGCAGCGAGTACGCCAAACTCGCGAAGTGCGGGAATGTCGTTGAGCAAGTTGGTGAGGAAACCGACCGACGTCGTGATGGTCGCAAGGACGAGTGCGATACCAACCGTGCGAATAGCCGCCGTGACCGCGTCGACCACGGGCTCCCCAGATGAAGCATCCTCGCGATACCGCGACGTGATGTGGATCGAATAGTCAACCCCAAGACCGATCAGCAGGATCGGGAGGATCTGACTCATCGGGCCGGCCTCACCGTAGATGAGGTAGCCGAATCCGTTCATGATCATGATCGCAAAGCCAATGCCGGACATCGTGATCAGGGTGTCGGCGACAGTCCTACGCAAGCGTCCGGTCGAGAACGACCAGACGGCG
>Ga0316197_10001837_pt1 | contig 15068 bp, 12 predicted proteins | sample OudBiesiAoxic_MG_FD_204939 | JGI IMG/M metagenome (GOLD analysis project Ga0316197, IMG submission 204939) | Coastal sediment microbial communities from Oude Bieten Haven, Netherlands - site A oxic | ecosystem: Environmental > Aquatic > Marine > Coastal > Sediment | place: Netherlands...
GACTCGTAAATTGCCGTCGTGACGTCCTTGCTCGTCTTCAGGTTCTTCGCCGCGATCCCCGAACGATGGGCCATCGCATATTGCTTCGGGGTGACGCCGACGATGCGCTTGAACACTCTGTTGAAGTAGAAGGAGCTCAATCCGGCCGCATCTGCAAGCTCGTTGAGGGTCGGCTCGCGCTCCGCGCGTTCGATCAAGCGGCACGCCTCGACGACCAGCTCCCGTTGACGTTGGCGCGGGGCCGTCGACTCCGGCGGACGGCGCTTGGAGTCTGACGCCCGCGAGCGAGAATCGTCGCTAAGTTCGGCTACGGGTGGTGATGGACCGGGCACCGGGTCAGATTGTCTCACGAGAGCGCTCCTTGTGGCTGATACAAGTTCAGTAACCGGATCCTAAAGAAGGCTCATCCCGATTCTTGCGGTCGAATTTGCTGCTCACGCAGCGTCGCAAATCGTTCGCGGGCGCGACCGCTAGCGCAACGGCTGCGCCCAGGCCGTTCGTCGGCGCGCACAATCGCTGAAAAAGTCGCTGGCACACCCCATGCATCAACTTGGCTCAGCCGGGCGTTGCCGAATCGGCGCGTCACGAAGGTGAGGTTGGTCATGCGCAGCTTTTTCGGAATCGCATGTGTCTGCGCTTTTGGATTCCTTCCATTGCTGGGGTGCAGCGAGACGGTGGACACAGGCGGCAGCGGCGGCGCGGCTGGAGTCGGTGGCACGGCCGGCGAAGGTGGTGCCGGCGGCACGGCAGCGGGCTGCGCCCTGACGGGCCAGTGGGAAACGATCGGTTCTTGGGGTAGCGACACGCTTGGTTACGGCAACGTGGCCGTTCTGCAGAACCCGACCGATGACAGCGTTTGGCAGGTGGTGTCGCGCACGGACAGCGTCGATGTCGACCAGATCGCGCTGTTCCGATCCGTCGATGGCGGGGCCAGCTGGGTGGAGGTGGACGCTTGGGATTTCCCTTCCGGCCGTCGTGGCTGGACGACGGGAGCGGACATCGCCGCCGATGGAACGATCTTCGTCGTCGTTCATGAGAACTCGGACGACAACACGGACAGAGACGCGACGCTCTTGCGTTATTCGCCGGGGGCCGCCTTGGCCGAGGTCGGGAGCTTCCTTGCGCCGGGCAGCAACGACACCCGCACTAACAGACTCGCCGTCCGCGGCAGCGAGGCATGGTTCATCGCGTACGACGTCACGCAGGTGCCGCCGGACTACCACATGGTCAGGTACGCAAACGGCACCCTCGCATCGTTCGATGTCATCGAGTACGGCGACAACGTGTTTGTTCGTGATCTCGCCGTCGCCCCAAGCGGCAAGATCTGGGCCGTCGGCCAAGGGCACGATGAAGCGACCAACACCTGGCGTGCGACCATCTGGGAGGAGGGCGAAGCCGAGTTCGCGCTCTTGGCGGAAATGGAGCGGACGCCAGGCGTCGATGAGTCCGACACCATCATGGCGCTGGCGTTTGACGACGCCGGCCAATACTGGACTTCGTACTATACAATCGAGAACGGGCACTATCGCTGGCGGTCTGGTTCAGGGATGGTCGACGCGCCTCAGGCCTCGTTCGCCTGGAATGACGAATTCGGGCTCGATGCGAACAAGGCCAGCCAGACCAGCCGTGTCGCGATCCATCCATCGGGCGCCGTGTTCACAGGCGGCAACGCGGTCGACGCCCTCGATTGGCAATGGGGCATCGTGCGCCAGGGGACGACCGCCGGTTTCGCACTCTCGGACAAGTTCATTCACGGGCGCGACGGCGTCTACGTGTCCAACGTCTCGAGCATCCTCGTGGACAAGCAAGGGAACGTCTGGGCCGCATACATGTCGCGTCCGGGCACCTGGTTCCCCAAGCTCACCACCTTGAGAAAGATGGCCTGCCTCGATACGGACCCCCCGATCCTTCCTTAAATGGAATCGGTTGTGGACAGTAGCGGCTCGGCTTGTATTCTCTGCGCGCACCGGCGATGAACTGGCGAACCCCATGATCACCTACCAAAGCAGCATCGTCATCAACGCCCCTCTGAGGACGGTCTTCGCCTACGTGAACGACCTCACCACGATGCCAGACTGGCTCGCGGGCCTGGTCGAAGTTCACAATGTGATTGGGACCGGCGTGGGACAACAGTGCGACTTCACGTTCAAGATGGTTGGAATCCAGCTTCGCGGGTCGGCCGTCGTCGTCGATTGTGTCCCGGACGAGCGGTGCACGCATCAATCGATCGGCATGCTCAGCGCCGACTGGACAAACATCGTCGAACGCCACGAGGACGGCACCAACCTGACCGTCGAAGTCGAGTACACACTTCCCGGTGCGGTGCTAGGGAAGCTTGCCGAGCACTTGACGATCCGCCGTATGAAACGAGACCTGCGCTCCTCGCTCTTGAACGTGAAAGACATGATCGAGGGCTAGGAGTAACCGCCCCCACCGAAATCTTCGTTCATGGTCCCGTCGTTGCGCTATAGTCCGCACCTTCGCGAGTAACAGAGCATGGTTGCTTCCAAGTCCGATACGCCCGAAAAGAGAGTGGCGCGCCTGATCGAGCGGGATGCGTACCTGGAGCGCTACGCCTCCGTCCTTTTGCGCCGCCTGCACAACGTAGAGGCAACGCGCCATCGGATCACCGAGGGGCGGGTTGCCCTGCCGGAGCTCGCATCCGGGCACGAGTACTTCGGTTTGCACTTTCGGGACGGTCGCTGGGTGCTTCGCGAGTGGGCACCCAACGCGGTTTCGATTCACTTGAAGGGGCCGTTCTCCGATTGGCGGCCGGATCCCAGGTACGCGCTTTCCCGTCAAGGAGGAGAGGGCGTCTGGGAGGTGGAGCTTCCCGAGGCGATGCTCGCTCACGGGGATCCCTATCGGCTCGAGGTTCGTTGGCCGGGCGGCGGGGGCGACCGATTGCCCGCCTGGGCTCGCCGGGTCGTGCGCGATGAGAAGACCGGCAGCTTCAACGCGCAGGTCTGGCGTCCGTCCAGTCCCTACGCCTGGCGTCATTCGCGGCCCGCTCGCCCGTCGGCGCCGCTGCTCGTTTACGAAGCCCATGTTGGGATGGCCCAAGCAGAACCGAAGGTCGGCACCTACGAAGAGTTCCGCACGAACGTCCTGCCGCGAATCCGCGATGCCGGCTACGAGGCGGTGCAGATCATGGCGCTTGCCGAGCATCCTTACTACGCCTCTTTCGGCTATCAGGTGTCGAGTTACTTTGCGTGTTCGTCGCGCTTTGGAACCCCTGAACAGCTCAAAGCTTTGGTCGACGACGCGCATGGGATGGGGCTGCGCGTTTTCATGGACCTGGTTCACTCGCACGCTGGACGAAACGAGGTTGAAGGCATCTCTTCGCAGGACGGCACCACGAGCCTGTATTTCCACGAAGGCCCGCGGGGCGAGCACCCAGCGTGGAACTCGCGCTGCTTCGACTACGCCAAGCCACAGGTCCTCCACTTCCTGCTCTCGAACTGCCGTTTCTGGATGGACGAGTTTCGCATGGACGGCTTTCGGTTCGATGGCGTCACGAGCATGCTCTACCTGGACCACGGCCTTTCGCGCGCTTTTTCAGGCTACGACGACTACTTCGGTCCGAACGTCGACGAGGACGCGCTCGCTTACCTGACTCTCGCCAACGAGCTGATCCACGATCTCTGGCCCGACGCAGTGACCATCGCCGAGGATGTGTCCGGGTATCCGGGGTTGGCCTCGCCTCTCTCCGAGGGAGGCGCGGGCTTCGACTACCGCTTCGCGATGGGCGTCGCCGACACCTGGATCGAGCTCACCAAGGACGTGCCGGACGAGGAATGGTCGCTCGCTGAGCTCTGGCATGAGCTGACCAACCGCCGGCGTGACGAGGGGACCATCAGCTATGCGGAGTCCCACGACCAGGCCTTGGTCGGCGATCAGACCCTCATCTTTCGCCTCATCGGGCCCCGAATGTACGACAGCATGTCGGTCCATAGCGAGGACCTCTCGGTCGAGCGCGGCATCGCCCTGCACAAGATGATTCGACTCGCCACCTTGGCGACCGCGGGGCAGGGCTACCTCAACTTCATGGGCAACGAGTTTGGGCACCCGGAGTGGATCGACTTCCCCCGTGAAGGGAACCAGTGGTCCTATGCCTATGCACGGCGGCAGTGGCCGCTCGCGGACGACCCGGAGCTACGCTACCGACACCTCGCCGTCTTCGACCACGACTTGATGACGATGGCCCGCAAATACGGCATCCCGGACGGCCAAGACGAATTTCTGCTTCACAGCGACGAACACAACAAGATCTTAGCCTGGCTGCGCGGGGGCCTCGTCTTTGCCATGAACTTTCATCCGAGTCGCTCGTTCACCGACTACAGGATTCCCTCGGCGCCGGGCACGTACCGCACGGTCCTCGATACGGACCGGCCCGAGCACGGAGGCTTCAGTCGACAGGCCGCCGAGATTTCCCACCACTCGATGCCCGATCGAATCGAACGGCACTTCCTGAGCCTGTACCTACCATCACGGACAGCGCTCGTGCTCGCTCCAGCGACGCGGACGGCTCCGTGAGCAACGGAAGTCGTGACTGGAAGCCGGAGCAGGCCCGCAAGTCCTTGCGTCGTTTGCTCCCCGAGCTCGAGGAGGAGTTTGCGTCGCAGCTGGAGCCGCTTGCGTTCGACTGGCACCGGTTCAAGAATCGACTTCAACGCGAATGGGAGCGCTTGTTCTCGTATCTGCACGAGCTCTACGGCTGGCAGTACGATTTTCACTACACTCTCGAGCGCGTTTTACGCTCATTGATTCAGTCCTGGCTCGAGCGTCCCGAAGCCTTGCGTCGCCTCGACGAGAGGCGTGAAGCGGACCCGGAGTGGTTCCAGTCGCAGGAGATGGTGGGCATCGTCCTCTATGTGGATCTCTTCAGCGATCGCTTGGCCAAGCTCAAAGACCACATTCCCTATTTCAAGAAGCTGGGGCTCACCTATCTGCACTTGATGCCTCTCTTCGTCTCTCCCCACGGAGAAAACGACGGCGGATATGCGGTCAGCGACTACCGCTCCATTAACCCCGACCTCGGAAGCATCGACGAGCTCGAAGAAGCCACTGCGGCGCTGCGCGACGAGGGCATCAGCGTCGTGCTCGACCTGGTGTTCAATCACACGTCCGACGAGCACCAGTGGGCCATGCGGGCCAAGGCGGGCGATCCGGACTTCATGGCCTTCTATTTCACCTTTCCCGACCGCGAGCTTCCCGATCAGTTTCAGCGCTACCTGCGGGACATCTTCCCAGAGGCGCGTGCGGGCAGCTTCACCTGGGACGACGAGCTCGGGCGCTGGGTCTGGACTACGTTCAACAGCTATCAGTGGGACTTGAACTACGCCAACGCGGAGGTCTTTCGCGCGATGGCGGAGGAGATGCTGTTTCTCGCGAATCGCGGCGTTGAGGTCTTGCGGCTGGACGCGGTGGCGTTCCTCTGGAAGCGCCTAGGCACCGACTGCGAGAACCAGCCCGAGGCGCACACCATCATCCGAGCCTTCAACGCCATGGCTCGAATCGCCGCGCCCGCTCTGCTCTTCAAGTCGGAGGCGATCGTCCACCCGACCGAGGTGATTCGCTATGTCCACCCCGACGAGTGCCAGCTTTCATACAATCCGCTTCTCATGGCGCTTCTATGGGAGGCCTTGGCGACCCAGGACGTTCGGCTCCTCGCGCACTCGATGCGCACCCGGTACCGGCTTCCGGCAGGCTGCGCCTGGGTCAACTACTTGCGCTGCCACGACGACATTGGATGGACCTTCGACGACGACGACGCGCGCAGCGTCGGCATCGACCCCCGTGCGCATCGTCGGTTTCTGAGCCAGTTCTACACCGGTGAGTTTCCGGGCTCCTACGCGCGAGGGACGAAGTTCCAGCAGAACGCGTTGACCGGCGACGTCCGCGTCGCTGGGACCCTGTCTTCGCTGGCCGGCCTCGAGGATGCCCTCGAACGAAAGGACAGCGAGCTCATCGAACGTGCTGTCCGGCGCATCACGCTGCTCATGGGCATCCAGGTGAGCATCGGCGGCCTTCCGCTCCTGTACGCGGGCGACGAGTACGGCATGGTCAACGACTACACCTACCTGTCCGATCCGCGGAAGGTCAAAGACAGCCGCTGGGTGCACCGCTGCAAAAAGCGCTGGGAGGCCCAGGAAGACCTCGCTGATGTCGATACAATCGAGTGGCGCTTCTTCCGCGAGACCTCGAAACTGTTCAAGCTCCGAAAGCAGCTGCCGGCCCTCTACGACGGCGGCATGGAGGTGGTCGACACGGGCAATCCGCATCTGTTTGCCTATCTTCGGTCGCACGCCGAGCAGCGGATCCTGGTCGTCTCCAATTTCTCCGAAGCGACCCAAGCGTCGGAAGCCCGTTTCATCCTGCCGTGGGTTCCGGAGGGCGAAGCGCTCGATCAGCTGAGTGGGCGGCAGGTTGCGCTGGCCGAGGGGCTCGTCCTAGAGCACCATCGCGCGGTCTGGCTGGAGCTGTGACATTTCCGTCAGCCGAGCCGCTTCGCGCCTGAGCGCCTACGCGTTCGCGATCGCCTCGGCGGTTCGCACGCCGCCGAGCGCAACAGCAAGCGTGCTCTGCCCAAGCAGGACGGAATCACCCACGAGATAGAGGCCCGGCGCGGCCTCGCGCGGCCATAGCGCCCGAGGTCGGTAGTGCTTCCATCCGACGCGCCTCGGCACCCCTCCGACGTAACCCAAGTGCCGCCCAGTGAACCGGGCGAACGTGCGCGGGCTCGCCGTCATTTGGAACTTGGCATGGTCGAGAAGCTCAGGCGCGCGCCGGCCGATGGTCTCTCTCATTCGGTTCTGAATCTCCGCAATGTAGTCGCCCTGGTCTTCCGGCCCGAGCGCGCGGAGCTTTTGCATGGGAACGTGCGTCGAAATGGTTGCGGTTCGCTGTCCCGCCGGAGCCCGTTGGTGCTCGTCGGCCGCGCTGATCGAACAGAACACGTGATTGCCCTCGATGAACGGAGCGCTTTCGTCATCGACGAGCTGCAAATGCTTTGCGTTCGGTCCACCCACGGCATCGGAGTCGACGGCGAGGTAGAGCATGGCGGCGCCCCATCCAGACTCCACCGCGGCTTCGACATCCTGAACCGCGCCGTTCATCTCGGGTCCGGCCATTCCCGGCAGCGACTGCGGCAGTACGTTGGCTACGACGGTTCGTGTCTGGAGCTCTCCGTTTCGCGTGTCGACGCGCCAACCTCCGCCTTCGCGTCGAAGGCCGCGGACCCGGTTGGCGAGCGACACCCTGCCGCCCGCGCGGTCGATCGCCTCGGTTAGCGCCCAGGCCAGGCTCCCAATGCCTCCGTGCACGTGGCCGGTGCCGCGGAAGAAGTAGTCGACCGCGGCCAACGCAAAAGGCGCTTCGGCCTCGCTCGAGCTCGCCTGCACGGTGATTTGGCTGACCGCGTCCAAGTAGACGCGGAGTGGGGCCCAGTCTCTCAGGCCATGACTCGACACGACTTCGGAAAGCGGTCGCCCCATCCACTGGACGACAGGCGCGTACGACAACGACCGGCCGAGATGCCGCAAGACGGCCGTGGCGCTCAGGGGCGGGAGGAGGGCAGGGTCCTCGAAGAGCTTCCACAGCGCGTTCGCAACGCCGCGCTGAGTCGCGAAGAACGAACGCAGCGCTTCTGGATTCGCGCCTGGGAGCTCCGCGAACCGCCGAACGAACGCGTCGGGGTCTGGGGGAACGGCGAGCGACCATTGCCCGGTTCGAAGCTCGACGAGCGGATCGAGCGGGTCGAAGCGAACGCCTAGGTCCCACTTGTCGTTCCAGTTCGAGAAAAGCTGACCGTCGCCGAGTCCCGAAAACAACGTGGCCCCCGCTTCGAATTGATAGCCGCTTCGCGTAAAAGTGCTCGCGCAGCCACCGGGATAGCGAAGCGTTTCGCACAAGACGACGTCGGCGCCGAGCTCGGCCAAGCGTAGGGCAGCCGCGAGGCCACCGAACCCAGCCCCAACCACGACGACGTCGGCCTTTTCCATCCGAACCAGCTCTAAGGCCGAACGCGGAAAACGTCAGCGATCATTCGCCGATGTGTTAGTTTCGCGAGCAAATGCTGCGAAATCGACGCGCTCTCAGAGGCTGGCTCACGGCCGCCATCGTTTTTTCTCTCCTCCCCGTGCCAGCTCTTGCGCAAGAAACCGAAGGTCAGAAGTCGATCTACGATATGCCGCCGGTCGAGGAGAGCCACATCGCAGCCAAGTACAAGGCCACGCTCGAGAAGCCGCCGAACGTCGAGTGGTTCCTCGGAGCCGAGCTCGGCTTCCTCGCCGTCGCCAGCCACATCGTCCAGCTCGGCAACGACGGGACGCGGTTCAACTACCGCGATCAGGGCGGCCAGGACGTCCTCTTTCCCTTCTTCCGTCTCAGCACCGAGCTCAAGTTCAAGGGCCGACATACGATTGTGTTCCTCTACCAGCCGCTGAAGCTGAGCGGGGAAACCGTATTGAGTCAGGAGACGACCTTCGATGACGTGGTCTTCCCAGAGGGAACGCCTCTGAATTCGACCTACAGTTTCCCGTTTTGGCGAATCAGCTACTTGTACGACTTCCTGCGGCGCTCGGGCGACGAGGTCTCGATCGGCTTTTCGCTCCAAATCAGAAATTCGACGATCACGTTCACCTCGGCGGACGGCATGCTGCGCGCCGATCGCCGCAACATCGGGCCGGTGCCTGCGCTGAAATTTCGAGGTCGCTGGGCCTTTGACAGCGGGGTCTGGTGGGGGACCGAAATCGACGGGATCTACGCGCCGATCAGCGGGATCAACGGAAGCAGTAACGAAGTCACGGGGGCCTTGCTCGATGCGAGCCTCCGCGTGGGCTACGACTTCTCGGATCGGGTCGCCGGCTTTTTCAACGTGCGCTACCTGGCGGGTGGCGCCGTCGGAACCGACAGCACTCCGGACCCGGGGAGTGACGGCTACACCAAGAACTGGCTCAACTTCATCACGTTCAGCCTGGGCGTCGAGTTCCGAGCCATCCAGCGCTAGACGCCCAAGCTCGTGCCTGCGTCGAGTGTCCGGTACAGCCAATAGCTCACCAGGCCGGCCCTCGCCGACCAGGCGAGCGTCCTGAGCCAGTTGGTGCGGACGAGCATTCGCCAGGTTCCCTCGTCGAACCCCGACCCGAGCTGGCTGTGAGCGGGGACCTGCAGAAGAAAGGTCGAGGCCCAGACAAATGCGATCAGTCCGATGCCGAGCCAGATCTGCGCTGGAGTCTGGACTCGAAGCGGCGCCCAGAGAAAAGCCACGCTGGAAATCGCCTCAGCGATCATCAGGGGCGCGACGATGATCGAGATCGAGCTCGAATGGTGCGCATGAAACGCAGGAAAGGATTGGGTGTCCATCCGAGCGAACCCGGGATACTGGACCAGCTGCACGAACCAGATGATGCCCGTCATCGCCCAGGTGGTCGCGACTTGGATGAGAAACGTCATTCGACCAGCTCAGGACCGGACCACACGCACGAGCTCGCCGACCGAGTGTTCGGACTCGATGGGGTGGCGAAGCGGAATTCCTTCGTTGAGGTCGTAGTGGGTGCGGCGTCCCTGACGGGTTCGAACGATCACACCGGCCTCTTCCAGCTCTCTCAAGATGCGCTGCACAGCGCGCTCGGTGACCCCCACGGCCTGCGCAATCTCCCGCACGCGAACGTTCGCGTCGCGTGCGATGCAGACCAGCACATGCCCGTGATTACTGAGAAAAGTCCACGCCGAGTGGACTTCTGAGGTACCATTTGTCTTCATATGACTTCTCTTACATAAAACACAATACAGGCATTGACAAGCCTGTATTTTATATCATGTTTCAAAAATCATGAATGAAAGGCCTGCAGCGACCCAGGGTGCCCGTCCGTCTCCGCTTCGCCGCGCGCGCCAGCTGCTCGCGCTCGACGGGCAGGACATCGGCGTCATCGTCGTGTACGGCGTGGCTCTCGGCCTTCTTTCGCTCGCGGTGCCAGTCGCGGTTCAATCGCTCGTCAACACCGTCGCCTTCGGCTCCTTGATTCAGCCGCTCATCGTCTTGACGGTCCTGTTAGCCGTTGCGCTCACAGGTGCCGCCATCCTTCGCGCGCTCCAAGTACGCGTGGCCGAGATGCTGCAGCGCAGGCTGTTTGTGCGCATCGTGACGGAAATCGGCGCTCGTCTTCCGCGCGTGAGCGGCACGGCGCTTCGGGATGCGAACGGGCCCGAGCTGCTGAACCGTTTCTTCGACGTGTTCACGACCCAAAAGAGCGTGGCTTCCTTGCTCCTCGGCGGGGTTGACGCCGTCCTCATTGCGCTGGTCGGGTTGATCGTCCTTGCGTTCTATCATCCAGCGCTCCTCGCCTTCGACATCGTGCTCATCATTGGTGCGGTGTTGGTTCTGATTCCGCTCGGGCGCGGGGGCACGCGCACGAGCGTAGCCGAGTCCAAAGCCAAATATGCCGTGGCCGGATGGCTCGAGGAGATGGCGAGGCATCCGCTGTCGTTCAAGCTTGCGGGAGGCGAGGAGCTCGCGCGAACCCAAGTGGAGACGCTGGCGAAATCGTATCTCGACAAGCGGGATCGCCACTTCCGAGTCGTGTTTCGCCAACTGGTGGGTGCCTTCACCATCGAAGTCGTGGCTAGCGTCGCCTTGCTCGCCGTGGGCGGTTTGCTCGTCATCGAGCGCCAGCTGTCCATTGGTCAGCTCGTCGCAGCTGAGCTCATCGTGACCGCCGTCGTTGCGTCGATCGCAAAGCTGGGTGGCAAAGTCGAGATCTTTTACGATCTGGTCGCCGCGGTTGACAAGCTTGGAGAAATTCTCGACCTGCCCTTGGAGCGCCCCGATGGCGAAATCTTGCCGCCCGGGGGTGGGCCTCGCATCGGGCTCGTCGTCGACGAGGTGGAAATCGAGTCAGAGCCAGGTGTGGCGCCGGTTCGAGTCTCGTTCAAGGTCGCGCCCGGCGAGCGCTTGGCGCTAGATGGGGCGGAGCGCGATACCAACGCCGCTATCGACGCGATCTTTGGACTGCGCGCGCCTTCCGCAGGTGTGATCGAAATGGACGGGCATGACGCGCGAGACCTTTCTCTGCGCGAGCTCCGCCGGCGCGTCGCGCTCGTCCGCGGCACGGAAATTTTTCCAGGCTGCATTCTCGACAACCTGCGCGCTGCAAACGCCGACCTCACGGCGGAGGAAGCATGGGACGCTCTGAGTCAGGTCGGCCTGGCGGACGCGGTGAAGTCTCTTCCCGAGGGCCTGCAAACGCCGATTCTCAGAGACGGTGCGCCGCTCTCACGCACCCAAGCGATTACGCTCACCATCGCTAGAGCCGTTGCAGGTAAGCCCTCGCTGCTGATTCTCGACCGAACCCTGGATCGGATCGACTCGGAGGCTGGCATCCGCATTGCAGACCGCTTGTCGGCGAATCGCGAGAGCGCGCTTCTGGTCGTTGCTGCGGACCCCGCCGTTCGAGGACGCATGGATCGCTTCATTCAGATTTCGGACACCGTTCTGCACGAAGGAGAGGCAGCATGAGGGAGTCATCGGTCAACTCCGAACGCTGGTCGGGCTTCGAGCGCCACACGCTTCCCGAGTCGCTGGGCGTGCCGGCGCCGCGACGAACCATCGTCGTAGCCAAGACACTGGTTGCGGTATTCCTGCTGTTCACCCTTGCTGCGCTTCTTGCGCCTTGGACCCAGAACATCCGAGGGCGTGGGCGCGTGTTCGCATATGCGCCCGAACAGCGACAGCAGCCCATCGAGGCGACCATCTCCGGGCGCGTCGAGAAGTGGTTCGTCCAAGAGGGCACCCAGGTGAAGAAGGGCGATCCCATCGTGAAGCTGAGGGACAACGATGAATCGATGCTAGACCGTCTGGGGGCGGAGCGCGATGCGATCGGGCTCCGCCGAATGGCGCAGTCGCAGCGCGTCGAGTCGCTGAGCAACCGGATCGAGTCGATTCGTCGATCGCAGCGCGCGGAGATTTCGGCCGCAGAATCGAACATCCAAATCGCTCAGCGCGGCGTCGACGCAGCCGTGCAGGATGTGGGCGCAGCGACCGCCGAGGTCGAAACCAACGAGCTCAACCTTCGCCGTCAGCGCGGCCTCTTCGACGACGGTCTAGCATCCCAACGGGAGTTCGAGCTTGCGGAGCTCGCCGCGCGGCAGAGCAGGGCCAAGCTTGCATCGGCGAACGCGAAGCTCGCAGCTTCGAAGAACAAGCTCGCGCAGAGCCGCGCCTCGCTCCGACGGGTCATTGCGTCCACCGAGGCGGAAATCGAAAACGCCGAGGCGAGCTGGCGGAGCGCGGAGACCGAGGTCGCATCCACCAACGCGGCGCTGGCACGCCTCGACATGGGCATTTCGCGCCAACAGGCCCAGACGATTACGGCGCCCGTCGACGGGACGATTCTTCGCGTCGTCGGGCGTCTCGGTGGAGAGCAGGTCAGCCAAGGCGAGGTCCTGGCCGTGCTCGTGCCCCTGACCGAAGATCGTGCGGTCGAGCTCTACGTCGACGGCAACGATGCCGCCCTGATCACGCCCGGCAGCCCCGTTCGGCTTCAATTCGAAGGCTGGCCGGCGGTGCAGTTCTCCGGCTGGCCGTCGGTCGCGGTCGGGACGTTTGGCGGGCGGGTTGCGTTCGTGGATACGGGCGACGATGGGCGCGGGGACTTCCGCATCGTCGTCGTGCCCGACGCGGCGGACAGCCCCTGGCCCGCGGCGAGCTATCTTCGACAAGGCGTCCTGGCCAAAGGCTGGGTCCTGCTCAAGCGGGTCTCGCTCGGCTTCGAGGTCTGGCGGCAGTTCAATGGCTTCCCGCCCACCACGGACCCACCGCCCATGGCCACCACTGGCAAGGAGGCTAAGTGAGCGCTGCCGCGAGACTAAGCGTTCTCGTCTTGGGAGCGCTTACGCCAGCCCTTGCGTTCGCAAGCGGGGAGCAGGGAGGGCCGCTTCATTTCGAAGAGGTTCTGCAGTCCGTCAAGGCGCACGATCCGCGGATACGCCAGGCGGTTGCCCAGCTTCGCAAGGCGGAGTCGAAAACGATGGAGGCTCGTGGCGCGTTCGATCCGAGGCTCGACGGGGACGGAAAGATTCTCACCGGCGCGTACTACGATACGCGCAGTGCGGATGTGGAGCTTCGGCAGCCGACGACGCTGTGGGGCTCGGAAATCTTCGTGGGCTATCGCGTCGGTCTCGGCATCAATGAGCGCTGGCCGACCTATCGGGACGACCAGACGCTCTCCGGCGGCGAGGTCCGAGCGGGAATCGAGGTGCCGATCTGGCGCGGCGGGCTCACCGACCCCGACCGTGCCGAGCGTGCCCGCGCGATTCAACTCGAAGAGGCTGCCGGTCAAGGACTGTCTGCCGCACAGCTCAACCTCGAGCTCGCGGCCGCGCGGACGTACTGGAGCTGGGTCGGCACGGGGCAGAACCGAGAGGTTGCCAGATCGCTACTCGACCTGGCCGAGCAGCGAGACGCTCAGCTCCGCCGTCGCCTCGCGGCCGGTTCGATTGCTTCCTTCGATGTAATGGACAACGAGCGAATCCTGCTCGAGCGAAAGGCGTTCCTGGTCGCCGCGGAGCGCGCCTTCCAGAAAGCAACCTTCGACCTGTCGCTGTTCTTGCGCGATTCGGAGGGCCTTCCGATTGTCGCTGACGCCCGGCGCCTTCCCAAGACGCTGTCCGTCGAGCCCCTCGAGGAGCTTTCGGTAGAGCGTGCGGTGGACGAGGTCCTCGCGTGCCACCCCGAGCTCGAAAAAGCGCGTGCGGAGCTCGAAGCGGCCGAGGTCGACCAACGGCTCGCCCGCAACGAGCTTGGGCCCGAGCTCAGGGCGCGATTCGTATACTCGCGCGATCTCGGCGGTCTAACCGATACCGATCTCGATTTTACGCTTCCGGGCAACGTGTACGAGGCGGGACTGGCTCTCTCGATGCCCTTGATTTTTCGCGAGGAGCGCGGCAGGGCCGGGCTCGCCCGAGCGGAGGTAGCCGAGAAGCAGGCGCGGGTGCGCTTGGTCTCGGACCAGCTCCGCGCGAGAACGCTCGACGCGGCGTCGGCGGTCGAGGCCGCTCAGCAAAGAGCCGCGCTGACGGACGAGGTGGTCGATACGGCCGCAGAGCTCGCCGAGGGCGAGCGACGCCGATTCGAGGTCGGGTCGAGCAACCTCATCTTCGTCAATCTGCGCGAGCAGCAGGCGGCCATGGCGCAGATGCGCTTCATCGAGGCCCTGGCGCTCGCCGAGATTGAACGCACGCGCTGGGAGACGACCACGCGCGTCCAGTGCGCTGAGGCCCGTCCTTGATGCAGCCCAGCACTCGCCCAATGACCAGGGGCTTGCAGAAGTCATGAGAAGGCCTATCCAATGAGGTGAAAGGAATCCGCCATGGAGCTCAACACCGGCATCTCACCCGACCACCGCGAAAAACTGGCAGCCGAGCTCGCGAGGCTCCTGGCTGATAGCTACACCCTCTATCTCAAGACCCACAACTTCCATTGGAACGTGACTGGGCCGATGTTCCAGACTCTCCACTCGATGTTCGAGCTACACTACACCGAGCTCGCGATGGCGGTCGACACCATCGCGGAGCGTATTCGGGCCCTCGGCGTTCTCGCGCCCGGAAGCTACGCGGCATTCGGAAGGCTCGCGAGCGTCCCAGACACCGACGCGGCGCCACACGCTCTCGAGATGGTCAAGCTGCTCGTCGAAGCGCACGAGACGGTGATTCGCACGGCCCGCGAGGTCGTGCGCGCCGCAGAGGATGCCGGCGACCAGGCGACGGCCGACCTCGGGACGCAGCGCCTCCAGCTTCACGAAAAGACGGCTTGGATGCTTCGGAGCCTGCTCGAGGACTGAGACGTCTGTTCCGGAGCGATTTGGCAAACCGCTCCGCAGGCCCTATGACCGTCCGATGGCTAAAGGCATTCGCGACGTGATACGGCGAGCTGCACGCGGCAGCTCGTGGTCACATTTCATGGATTACGCGTCGCCTGCATTGTTCGAAGTCATGCCCATGCGAGCCCTTCTGGCGCAGGGAAAAGAGTTCGTCTCCAATGGGTCAGACGGGCGTCGCTACGCCGCAGT
>Ga0316197_10001838_pt1 | contig 15066 bp, 11 predicted proteins | sample OudBiesiAoxic_MG_FD_204939 | JGI IMG/M metagenome (GOLD analysis project Ga0316197, IMG submission 204939) | Coastal sediment microbial communities from Oude Bieten Haven, Netherlands - site A oxic | ecosystem: Environmental > Aquatic > Marine > Coastal > Sediment | place: Netherlands...
ATCCGGGCGCCTGCCCGCACTGAAACGCTGGCGAGATCGAGATGGGCATACAGCCCCATGGTGCCATCGTCGTGCAGAATTCGGACATGGTTAGCCTTGTCGGCGAATTTCTTCATGTCGGTTCCACCCTTGTTGAAATCTTCTTCTATGTCCATGACGATACCGGAACGGACTGCATGGATAGCTGTTCCCACCGGCATCGCGATGTCGATTGCATATTCACTATCGGGTGTTTTGTGTGTTTTTTCGCCTTTGAAACCCTGGCTGATCGGATACTGCCCGCCAGGTGCGAAAGGTGGCAGGATGACGAGGCCGCTGGCTGGCTTCTCAATAGGCGGACCGGGTACCGAAGACATGTGCATCCGGTACCTGGATGCGCGTTTTGGGTCCAGTGCGCCAAGCCCGACAAGCACCTGTTCTTCCTGTCCGGGAATTACGAATTGGGCGGGTAACGGTGGTTCAGAAATAATGTTTTCGACTTCGGTCAGTTTTAGCTCAACCTGCACTGGTCCCCAGAAATCATTGAAAACGATATAAACCGGACTGTTTTTGGCTCCCTCCTGTCGCATCTTTATCCGCGGTTCAGGCGTGCGCTCCATGTAAACGGTTTCGAATTTGATTTCCTCACTGGGGGCTCTGTCCGTGAAATGAAGGATTCCGTTTTCGTCCGTATATTTGTAGATATTTTTGGCGCCAGATACCGTGGGAAGGAGCACGGTTGCCAGCAGCACCATAAACATTATTCTTTTTCTTAGCATTCGATAACATTAACCGCCAGGCCGCCCCGGGAGGTCTCCTTGTAGTGGCTTTTCATGTCAGCGCCGGTTTCACGCATGGTCTTGATGACTTTATCCAGCGAGACGCGATGTTTGCCATCACCTCGCATTGCCATCCGTTGAGCATTTATGGCTTTGACGGCTCCCATCGCATTTCGTTCGATACAGGGGATCTGCACCAACCCGCCAACCGGGTCGCAGGTCAGACCCAGGTTATGTTCCATCCCGATTTCAGCAGCATTTTCTACCTGGCTCAGATTGCCGCCCATCGCGGCGGTCAGGCCTCCGGCGGCCATTGAGCAAGCCACGCCGACCTCTCCCTGGCAACCGACCTCAGCACCCGAAATCGAAGCATTTTTCATGTAAAGGATGCCAATCGCTCCGGCGGTGAGCAAGAACTCGATGATGCCGTTTTCACTGGCGCCAGGAACGAAATCACAATAGTACTGAATCACCGCGGGGATGATACCTGCCGCGCCGTTTGTGGGCGCAGTCACCACTCGGCCTCCAGCAGCATTTTCCTCGTTCACCGCGAGTGCATATAGATTGACCCAGTCCAGTGCGGAGAGCGCATCGAGTCCGGTTGCCTGGTTTTCGAGTTCCCTGTGGAGTCTCGGCGCACGGCGGGTAACGTTCAGCCCGCCGGGCAACTCACCTTCCTGGCTGAACCCCCTCAGCATGCAGGATTTCATCGCGTTGCGAATGGCCATGAGCCCGCTGCGAACCTCTTCTTCCGTGCGCCAGCTCACTTCGTTGGCAAGCATCATATCGGCGATGCTCATCTGGTTAGCGGTACATAAGTTCAGCATCTCATCGCCGCTGTTGAAATTCCAGGGCAGCCGGGTTTCGTCGGCCACGATGCGATCCTCTGCCGCCTTGTCCTGGTTGACCACGAAACCACCGCCCACGGAGTAATACTCCCTTGTTTCAATGACGCCGCCGTCCTCGCCTATGGCTTCAAAGCGCATGCCATTGGGGTGGTGGGGAAGAAGCTCGCGCTTTCTGAAAACCAGGTCGGTCTTCTCCCGGAAAGGAATCGTCATCGGTCCGGGCAACCTCAGCTTTTTATGCGTCCGGATGTTTTCCAGCATCTCGTCAATGAAATCGGGGTCAATCGAGTCGGGCAACTCACTCTGCAGTCCCAGGAGGATCGCTTTGTCAGTGCCATGGCCTCGCCCGGTGTGGGCCAGGGATCCATACAGGCTGACGCGTATGCGGCAGGTGGCGGATAGTTGTCCCTGCCGGTCCAGGCGCTGGACGAACGCACACGCGGCTTTCATCGGCCCCACGGTATGGGAGCTAGAGGGTCCAATCCCTATCTTGAACAGATCAAATACGCTGACAGCCATTAATCAGGTTTCCAAACTCGATTGCGCGAGTTTAACCTGCCAGAATGGAGAAATGACAGCGAAGGCGCCACTGATTTTATATACGCGGACAGACTGCCACTTGTGCGAACTGGCCGCAGACATGCTGGGTCGCGCAGGAGTGGAATGGCAGGCTGTGGATATTGACAGTGACCCGGTGCTGGCCGGGGAGTACGACGTTCACGTGCCCGTCGTGCTGCACGCTGCCACGGGGAAGAAACTTTTCTTCCCCTTTGGAGACGAGCAATTGGGGCAATTTATCGAGTCAAACCCGCTCGGGCCCCAGGACGTCCCTTAGTGACGCAGCAAATTTGTCGACCATCTCCCTGATCATCACGGCCAGTCCGGAAAAGAACCGGCGTGTCCGGTCTTCCGTTTCGTTCAATGCGAAGCCCAGGATGATATAGGCTGCCACCGCCGGCAGAGACCAGAACAGGGTCAGTATGATCGCGGCCAGGCGAAAGACCCAGGGCTCTTTGTCGAATTTATCAGCTAATGCCCTGCAAACGCCGAAAACGATCGGTTGCCCGGGGCGTCCGTTCAGGGAGCTGCGGATTTCATTGATGACATCGTCTGCTGACATGGTTTCCTCCGGTGTTTCGCTTATATTAAATAATGCACGTTCTGTGCCACCCCCGCATGGGCAGGAAGTCACTGCTTTCAGAGCCACGGGCTCTGTCGATTTCGGCGAAATATGCCAACACTTGAGAGAATTGACCATATAATCCGTTTTCTATGAAACAGACAACAGCAGCCATTGGCTATCTTGATGCGCCCCGTTTATTGCGGGCGCTATCCGCCGGGATCGGCCATGTTTTTCAGCGCAGGGAATACCTGAACAAGATAAACGTGTTTCCGGTACCGGATGGAGACACCGGCACCAACATGGCCTTCACTTTCAAGGCTATCCTGGAGGCGACAGTCACTTCGCCCGATAATCGCGTGGATAAACTGATGGACCACGTGGCTGATGCTGCACTGGATGGCGCCCGTGGAAATTCAGGTGCAATCATGGCGCAATATTTTCATGGCTTTCGCGAATCGGTTGCAGGGTCGCGTCTATTGACTGCAGAAGGCTTTGCCCGCGCTTCACAACAAGGCGCCGAGTCTGCCTGGACCGCGATGTCCAGTCCTGTGCCGGGTACCCTGCCCACCGTGCTGGAAGATTTTTCGCTGGAATTGGGCCGTCTCTCCGCCAGCGGAATTGATGACATCCAGGAGCTGTTGGGTAAAGGCCTGGAGCGGGCACAGGAGTCCCTGGCCAATACGCCGAATCAACTCGAAGTCCTGAAGCAGGCCGGGGTGGTCGATGCCGGAGGGCAGGGCTTTGTTGACCTGCTTGAGGGGATCTGGACCTATATCACCAGTGGTGAAGTCGACACCACCGTGGCGGATGTCCAGGCCGACCTGACCAGCAGGATCCAGGAATTCGATGTCGGTGAACACCGGTATTGTACGGAGTGCGTGGTTGAGGGTGAGGGGATCGACCGCGCAGCCGTGATGACCCGGCTGGAGTCACTGGATGCCAGTTCGCTGGTGGTTGCGGGCGGCCAGAAACGGGTGCGTGTGCATATCCATGTCAATAATCCTGCGGAGGTCTTCCTGGCCTGCGAGGAGTTCGGGCAGATCCGGCAGCAGAAAGCCGATGACATGGAGCGACAACACGACCTGCTGGGACACCGCGGTGAGGTGGCCATTGTCACCGATTCCGGTGCTGATGTTCCGGCCAGCGAAATCGAGCGTTTGGGGATACAGGTCGTGCCCGTACGTTTGAGCTTCGGCGAACACGAATACCTGGATGGCGTATCGCTTACACCCGCTGATTTTTACCGCATGCTGAGCGATTCAGAAGAGTCGCCCCTGACCTCGCAACCGCCATCGCAGGATTTTTCCCGCGTTTATGCCTTGCTGATATCTCACGGTTATGACGTGATCTCGGTGGGCTTGTCCGAACAGCTCAGTGGCACCACGGCTGCAGCAAGGGTCGCAGCGGCTGCTGCTGAGAAAGGCAAGGTCCGCGTCATCGACAGTCTGAGCGCTACCGCGGGCCAGGGGCTTCTGGCCATGGCGGCGGCTGAAGCGGCAAACGCCGGCCAGACTGCAGATGAAATCCAGGCCTTGCTGCTGGACCTGATTCCAAGGACCCGCGTCATGGGTGTCGCCAACGATCTTGCCTACGCCGTGAAGGGTGGCCGCGTACCGGCAGTGATCAAGCGAGTCGCGGATTTCCTGCGCATCAACCCGATTTTGACCGCTAACCCGGAAGGCAAAATGGGATTGCTTGGTTTTCACACCGGTCGCGGCGCAAATCCGTTGAAGCTGGCCCGGACCGCGATCAAAAAGATGGAAGCACAAACCATGTACCGCGTGTTGATCGCGCATGCCAACAACGAGGCAGGAGCGGTGGAGGCCCGACATTACGTGCTGCAACAGCACGCGCGGATACATTCCTGCCACATCACCGAAGCCGGCCCGGCCCTGGGGGTTCATTTTGGCCCCGGTAGCGTACTTCTCGGGTTCGCACCGCAAACCGGAATTGGGTAGGCTTGTCATCATGATCGACTTGCTGGTTAAAGTACTGTTCGCCTACATGCTGGGCTCTGTTTCCGGCAGCATGGTGATGGGCGCCATACGGAATGTAGACATACGCAAAAGCGGCAGCGGTAACGCTGGTGGCACCAATGCCTTCCGTACCCAGGGTTTCACCTTCGCGCTGGTTGTCGTGATCATCGACATCGGGAAAGGCGCGTTGGCGGCAGGATGGCTGCCGCACCTGGAAATGGCGGCACTGGGTGAGCCGCTCTCAATACAGCTACAGATGCTGGCCTGCGGATTTGCCGCGGTGGTCGGGCACTGTTTCCCGGTCTGGTACGGTTTTAAGGGTGGTAAAGGTGCGGCTACAGCCGTTGGCGCATTGGCCGTGATCAGCCCGGTGGCATTACTGCCGATGATAATTACCTGGCTGCTGGTGCTGGTACTGACCGGCTGGGTGGGGCTGGCGACCATACTGGCTGCCATCGCTATGATTCCCATCTTTGTATGGCAGGATGCATCTACTGCAGCGCTCTGGTTCAGCATTGCACTGGCGGCCTTTATCGTCGCCATGCACTGGTCCAATATCGTGAACATGCTCAACGGGTCGGAATACAAGTTTCAGCGCATCCGGATCGTCAATTGGTTCCGTTGAAAAGCGACCGGCTCGATGCCGGCCAAATTCGCTCCGGACTGGCGACGGAAGCAAAGCAGAACCTCCGGCAACTGACATTGTTGCAGGATGTCGATTCCACCAATACCGCTATCCTGCGACTTCCCGGCGAGCAGCAACATGCCCACGTAATACTGGCGGAGCGCCAGACCGGCGGGCGTGGCAGGCGGGAACGTTCATGGCACTCCCCGGCCGGTGGCAATATTTACCTCAGCCTCGGCTGGTGGTTCATGCAGAATACATGGCCGCTTTCCACGTTACCCCTGGTCGTGGCGATTGCCGTGTGCCGGGCACTGAGCCGGGCCGGGCTGCAGGGGCATGGAATCAAGTGGCCCAACGACATCCTGGTCGACAGTAGAAAGTTGGCCGGCATCCTGGTAGAACTCCAGTCAGCAGGGCAGGGACCGGCAGTTGCGGTAATCGGAGTGGGGCTCAATGTACGGATGCCTTCAGAGACTCCGGGTGACATTGAAGGGGCCATTGATCGCCCCTGGACAGACCTGGTTTCCCAGTTGGGCCCCGAAAATAGCGGTATCAGCAGAAATCATCTGGTCGTCTTATTATTGGAAGAGTTACTGACCGGGCTGGAGCTATTCGAAACAATGGGCTTCGAAGCATTCAGGGCTTCCTGGCAGAGCCTTGACCTGCTCAACTCCGGGGAAATCCGGTTGGAACAGAATGGTCAGAATAGAGCGGGTATTGCGCGCGGTGTGGATAAGAACGGTAGTCTGTTGCTGGAAATCCCGGATTCAGGAGTAGTGGCTTTTTACTCCGGCGAAGTGAGTATTCATCGTGACTGAACAGAGTTTATTAATTGACCAGGGCAATACCCGCCTCAAATGGGTGCTGGCACGGGGTGTTGAGCTTGAAGAAGACAGTGCAGGGCATGGCAGTCTGGCTGCGTTCATGCAGGCCTTTGGTCCGGAAAACCCCGTTCGTCCCGATGTTGTGTTGTTTTCCAGCGTGGCCGACCAGGCAGATGTGCTGGCGCTGTCGGAATTTTGCGCATCAAGATGGGGGCTGAAGCCACAATTGCTGGAATCGACGGAGCAGCGCGGGGCGGTCAGCAGTGCTTACAGCGAACCGGGAACCCTGGGCGTTGATCGATGGCTGGCCATTGTCGGAGCCGTGGCACGTTACGGAAAACCCGTCGTTGTCTGGGACCTGGGAACCGCCAGTACACTTGATGCAGTGGATAGCGAAGGGCAACACCTGGGCGGAATGATCTATCCCGGTCCGGCCACTATGCTCAAGTCGCTCAGCAGGGATACCAAACTCCGAGTGCCCCGGGATTCAGCCGGCGCAACGCTCAGGCCCGGTGACTCCACGGCAGACTGCATACGTAATGGCGTGCTGGCAGCCCAGGTCGGCGCGCTGAACCAGTTTCTTCGTAACCTCCCGCAAGAGCCGGGTGATGAGCCGCTAATCGTGGTCACGGGTGGCGCCGCCAGCGTGATCCTGCCGCTGCTGGACTTCGAACACAACCATGACCCCTGGCTGGTATTCAGAGGGATGCTGGTTGACTAATGTTGTGGCAAGAATTTAAGCAATGAGGGGTATTCGCTTCCTGCACAATGGTTTAGAATACGCCTCCCACGCAGTTCAGTGCCGGTATAGCTCAGTTGGTAGAGCAACTGATTTGTAATCAGTAGGTCCCGAGTTCGAATCTTGGTGCCGGCACCATTTAAAAGGGGTCAGAGCCCTTTTCACCCGTTTATTTCCCTCTGTCCCAAAGCGGAAAATTCCTGACAATTGCGATAGTCTGGGGAATACTCTGACCGAATAAACTTTGAACTGGAAAGTCACAATGACAGCTAATGTATCCCATACAGACACGAAGCCGGGCCCCATCCTGACGCAAAAGAACGAGGGCGTCACGACCCTGACGATGAACACGCCCGCCCGCCTTAATGGCTGGACCCAACGGATGATGGATGCGCTCAGGGCGGGTATGAGTGCCGCGGCTGAGGACGATGAGACCCGCGTACTGGTGTTGACCGGCGCCGACCCGTATTTCTGCGCGGGCGTAAACTTGTCGGGAGCATTCCGTTTGGGCCATCCCCGAAAAATGCACGCACAGATCGTGGCGAATAACGAGGCGCTTTTTAACCTGTTCCTGGATTTCCCCAAGCCCATGCTAATTGCTGTCAATGGTCCGGCCATTGGGGCCAGCGTGACCTCGGCAACGCTTTGTGACGGCATTGTTGCTTCGGAAAAAGCCACCTTCTCAACGCCTTTTGCTGCGCTGGGGGTTACCCCGGAAGGCTGCTCAAGCGTGCAATTCGCACGACTGATGGGTGAGAAGAATGCCGAGAGAATGCTGGGCAAGGAAGGCTGGCGCCCGAGCGCTGAAGAAGCACACGATGCAGGCCTGATTCAGTGGGTCGTGCCGCACGATCAGCTTGCTGATGAGGCCCACCGGATTGCGCGCGAGTGGATCAACGAAGGGGCGAAGCGCAGCTTTCGCGGTGGGAGCGGACGCGATGAACTCAAGGCCGTTAATGCCCGCGAATCTGTGGATCTCGCCGATGCATTCCTGGGCGCACCTTTTATCAAGGCGCAGTACAAATTCCTGTCGAGCAAGAAGAAGTGGGGGCCGGCGGCCACGTTCCTGGCCATGCTGATATCAAGGCCGGTCTGGTCCCGTTTCTTGTAGGGGGTCCGTGCCAGGCAAATCCTGAATTTCAGCCGGTCGTGAACCGGTCCGGAGCAATCCCCGCAAATGGCACGCGGGAGACGTTCTTCACTTCCGCCATAGGGGGGCCGTTCTGCAGCCACTCAGCCAGCACTTTTATCGATCCGGCCTCACCGCAGGCCAAAACCTCAACGCTACCGTCAGGGCAATTGAGGGCGTGACCACAGAGTCCCAGCAGTTTAGCCTGCCGTTTTGTGGACTCCCTGAACCAGACGCCCTGAACACGCCCTTCTACCTGGAATTTCCAACATTCGCTCATTCTTTGTAACTCCCTGAACTCCAGGCAAAGCAAGTATAAAGCTGTATTATACCTTTCAACTGGACTTCCTATTCCTGCGTGGAATTATCTGCTTACAGGTTCTATGTGTGATTCCAGTATCTGTTTATTTGTCTGTTATTACGTCTTGTTTTAGTTGACAATTTCAGTGCCATATTTCAGACTTCGTCGAATGTTTACTATCAGGAATGTATTTGGGGAAATCATTCCTGGATTGAATAGTGGACTATCTTTGGCCAACTACCGGCCATTGACCATCTGGGCAAAAGAGTGTAACTGATTGAAAATCCATGGAAATGCGGATTTTTAGCGATTGCACATATGAATAATAATTTTGGTTAACAGGAGTGTAACCATGCGCACTGATGTTCGGGCCGGTCTTACAAAGGCTAAATTTTTCGTATTAAGGCAATTACCACAAACCCTGTTTGTCCTGACCATGACAGCTGGATTAGGGTTTTCTTCCAATTCTCAGGCGGCTGCCGCCGACCTTGAGTCGCAACTTTCGAGCATTGGTGGTGTTTGTGGAGCCGATGTGCTGGGTAACACTTATGCAGGTTGTACTGCTGGTGATATTTCAATCTCGGATGTGATCAACGTGGAGTTTGAGGGAAATCCGACATCATGTGTTTCGGGCGACCCCCTGACCATTTCAACGGCCACGATCCTTTACTCGATGAAAACCGGTACCCGGCAGGATCTCGTTATGTGGATCGGTGACCAGGAATACACGGACCCGCGTTTGAATTCCGATGTGGGTGCCGGCAAGACCTGTTCAGCTTACTCTTTGCCTTCACCATTTACGGATACGCCAACAATGGTCAATCCGTTTGGTGATAACGACGGTGATCAATGCGGGGATATTTCCCTGTCGGTTACCGAGGCTGAGCGTACTTTCACCAATATCACATTTAACTGTCAGGACAATGATCAGAATGGTTTTGCAGACACCCAAATCCTGCTCACCTGGGATCAAAACGCCCAAACCGCCTGCGGTACCGGCCCAGGGGAGTCATTTCCAACGGTCGGAGCGCGTTCTAAGTGTGACTACACGATTCGCAATACTGAAACGATTACCGTTATCTACTCTCCCATCCTGACACTGGTCAAAGAAGTTACCAACAACAATGGCGGTGGAGGCGTGCCAGCCGACTGGACACTGACAGCCGCCGGCCCTACGCCTGGAGTATCAGGCGTGACCGGATCGGATGAAGTCACCGGTGTGGTCGTATCCTCAGGTGATTACCTGCTCAGCGAGTCAGGCCCGGCCGGCTACGACGGAACCTGGGTTTGCAACGGCGGCACCCTGGTTGGTGACACGCTCACCCTCGAAGACATTCCCGGCATTCCCGGCGACCCCGGTGAAGCGGCGCGTTCGGTTACCTGTACCCTGACCAATGACGATCAGCCTGCCTCTTTGACGCTGCAGAAATTCGTTACCAACAACAACGGCGGAATGGCTGTGCCCACTGACTGGATGCTTTCAGCCAGTGGCCCAACTCCCCTTTCAGGCGCGGGTGGTGCAAGCAGCGCTGCGATGAGTGCAGGCGCATACATCCTGAATGAAACAGGTGGTTCAGCTGGATATACAGCCAGCGCGTGGAGCTGTGTGGATGATCTGATGGCGCCGGTTCCGGCTACACCCCTCATTTTGCTGAATGGTGCTGTTGTGACTTGTAGTATCACGAACAGCGATGTTCCGGCGACATTGACCCTGGTCAAGGAAATTTTGAACGATAACGGCGGCCCAATTACCGACGTTGATACCTGGGATTTGACAGCCACAGGAACCGGTGACAACAGCACGCCGATTACCGGTGCTTCGACAGCATTCTGGTTTGGTGGAGTAGCCGTTGCGGCGGATACCTATACGCTTAGCGAGTCGGTCGTGCCGGGTTATGCCCAGCTCGGCCAATGGGTATGTACCGGTGGTATTCAGAGCGGAAATCAAATAACAGTTGCCAATGGCGAAAGCGCTACATGCCTGGTGACCAATGACGATCAACCCGCGACATTGACACTGATCAAGACGGTAAGCAACGACTTTGGCGGTAATGCTGACGTTGATGACTGGACGCTTACTGCTGATGGAACCGTTGATTACTCCGGAAATACAACAGCCTGGGCCGGCGGAATGGCAGTCAATTCCGGCAGCTACGCCCTCACTGAGAGCGGTCCTTCAGGCTATACAGCCGGTTCCTGGAGTTGTGAAGATGCCCTGGGCCCGGTTGCCAGTGACCCTCTGGTGGTTGGTGCTGGCCAGGTGGTGAGCTGCACCATCAATAACACGGCCCAGGCACCGTCCCTGACGCTGATCAAGGACGTGCAGGGTGGATCTGCTGCACGTGGGGACTTTACCTTGCGCGTAACCGGCAATGACGGAGCAGCAGGAACCTGCGGCCAGGACGGTTTGGCAGACTACGTGGATTCAGGTGCCGGAGCCGCAGTTTCTCCTGTCGAATCCAACTGTGCGTACTCCATTACGGAAGATGCGGTCACGGGGTACTCCCTGACCAATATCTCTTGTGTCGATGATGGCAGCGGAGCCGGTGTCGGTTCGGCACCGCTTTCCCTGAATGAGGGGCAGTCCGTGACGTGCACTGTCACCAATACAGCGGTTGCGGCGGGAACCATTACAGTCGTCAAGCAAGTGAACAACAACAATGGCGGCACACTGGGTGTAGGCGACTTCCCCTTACAGGTGACTGCAGTGGGAGATGCCTGCAATGTCGATGGTTCAGATCAAACCAGCCCGTATGTGATTTCTACTCCCGGGCCCGATTGCGTATACACCGTCGCGGAAACTCAGCAAGCCGGCTATGTGCTTGACAGTATTGTTTGTGTCGCGGAAGGTGGTTCACCCACGGGTGCGACATTCACCTATACAGCCGGGGACACCTGGGAATGCACAGTAACCAACAGCGACGAGCCTGTCAGCCTGACCCTGGTGAAGAATGTCAGCAACAACAGTGGCGGCGAAGCAGGTGCAGACGAATGGACCCTTTTGGCAGATGGTGACAACGACTATTCCGGAACGACATCGGAATGGGCTGGCGGAATAAACGTGCAAGCTGGCACTTATACTTTATCTGAATCGAATGGGCCTGAAGGTTACACCGCGAGTGCCTGGAGCTGTGAACTCACAGCACAGCCTGCTCCCGAAAGAATCGGTGGTGGCAAGGCACCGTCCAAGCCTCTATTCGATCTGAGCGGGGACGTGCTGACATTGGGTCTCGGCGAAGCCGTAACCTGCACCATCACCAATGACGATAATCCTGCGACGCTGACCCTGATAAAAGAGGTCATCACTCAGGACGGTGGTGAAGCAGTTTCCAATGACTGGACGCTTACCGCAGATGGTACGGTTGATTATTCCGGATTAGCGGTTGATTACTGGGGTGGCGGAGTAGCAGTAAATGCTGGTTCTTACCTGTTGTCTGAGGATGGTCCTGATGGCTATCAGGCCAGTGACTGGGTGTGTGTTCCCGCTGAGGCTTTGGTGGGCTCCACCGTAACCATCGGCGTAGCTGAAACCGTCAGTTGCACTATCACCAATGATGACATTGGACCGGTATTGCAATTGGAGAAAGTGGTTGTCAACGACAACGGTGGTGAAGTAACAGAAGCCGCTTTTGAACTGACACTCCAGGGTGTTGATGGTACGCATGACACGGCCCAGCCTTATGGCGACGGTTCTTTGCCGCCGGTGAAGGCCAACGTGGATTACACAATTGATGAAACCCTGCTGGACGGTTACAGCAAGGAAAGCCTGGTTTGTCTGGATGGAGAAACAGAAGTTCCATCTGCCCCATTGTCTCTTGAGCTTGGTCAGAGCGTCATCTGCACCATCACTAACGACGATATCGCTCCTACCCTTACGCTCATCAAGGACGTAGACAATGGTGATGGTGGCACGGCTTTGGCCGCTGATTTCGACCTGACATTGACCGGTGATGACAGTGGTTTCGATGGAAGCCCCGATCATTCTTCCGGTTTGGATTATAAAGATGGGGACGCACCCACAATCTACGCAAGCGTTAATTACACGGTCAGTGAAGACCCGGTGCCAGCGGGTTATGAGATGACGGGCATTGCATGTGTGGATAGCGATACGCAGGTTGAAATTCAGAACGGTTTCACTCCGTTGCTGGCTCAAAATATCGAGTGCACCGTGACTAATGACGATCTTCCGCCCACATTGACCCTGGTTAAAGAAGTAACCAACGACAATGGTGGCTCGCTTGAAGCGGACTCGTTCCCGATTACGCTGACTGGCGCAGACGGCACCCATGACTCCGGCGTCGATTACTTCAATGCGGATTCGCCTGAAATCAGCGGCGGGGTCGCCTACACGGTCAGTGAGGTTCCGCCGGGAGGTTACGAGCTTGTTGGTATTGAGTGCAGAGATGCGGCTGGTGCTGACGTCGGTAGTACATTCACGGCAATGACAGGTGATGAAATAACCTGCACGGTGACGAACGACGATATTCTGCAAAATGCATACTTCGCTGTGACCAAGGATTTCAGTGACGATAGCGCCGGAGAAGTCGATATCCTGATCACGTGTAATACCGGCCTGCCACTGACCCAGACATTCACCCTGGTAGAGGGTGGAATCGTCAACTTCGTGGTCGACTCATTCGAGCCGGGATCCATGGACTGCCGGATTGAAGAGGTCGATGTCGATACGCCATATCAACCCGGTTATTTAGCAGGCGCTACGACAGGTGAAGCTGGTGACATCCGTTCCGAAGAAGAGGGATGTTATTTCGATGCAATCGTTGGTGGGCAATTCACCTGTGATATTACCAATACCGCTGAGGATGCGACCTTCACTGTTTCCAAGGTATGGGAATTTACAAATGCGGTTGGAGATGATTATCCACGGTTGGCAGATGTGACCATTTACTGCAATAACGAAATGACCCCGGGTAATGAAGACGATGGCGGTTATTCCTATAGCACAACACTTGAGGGTGATGACTCTGTAAGCGTTTCTGTCGATACCACGCTTCGCTCGGCTGAGTGCTCTGCAGAAGAGGCCATACAGCCCAGTGGTGTTGAGTCGGAAGACGACTGTGACGAACGCACCATTAGTGCCGGTGGATCATCTTCATGCACGTTTACCAATTCAGTATTCTTCGAGGGTATTCCAACGCTGAGCCAGTATGGTCTGGCGATCATGGCCCTGTTAATGCTGGGAGTAGGGATGGTCGGCTTCAGGCGTTTTAGCTGATCTGCTTTAGCTGAAAAGCGTTAAGACCAGGCCCCGCGATAGTTTGACTGTCGCGGGGCTTTTATTTGCGGAAAGTCAATCTGTTTCTCCAGGCCAGGCAACCATTGAAGCAGATCCCGGAGTACAGGACTCCTGGATACCACAGGGGTAATTTCCTCGTTACTGGCACGATGATTGGATACTATTCAGTAGATGAAAAGACTTCCTCTCCTTTTGCTGGCTTTGATGGCGGCGCTGTTTTTCCTGACGCTCCATCGTCCAGAGGGGTGGGCCGGTTGGCTGCATGCCTTTGCCGAGGCCGGAATGGTGGGAGCCATAGCGGACTGGTTCGCCGTGGTAGCCCTGTTCCGTCACCCAATGGGCATACCCATTCCACACACCGCTATTATCCCCAGGCGCAAGGATGAAATTGGCGACAACCTGGCAGCCTTTGTAGCGGAGCACTTTCTTCATCCGGACGTGGTGCGGGTCAAGCTGGAGTCGGCCGACCTGGCGAGTAATGCCGCCAAGTGGCTCGAATCGCCAAGCGGGCACGAGCGTGTATTGGATTTCGGGCTGCGTGTGGTCAAGTGGATGATGGGCGCGCTCCACGAGGAACGTGTCAGGCATTTTATCGGTCGCGTCGGTAGTCGCCAGCTGGCCCAGGTAGATCTTGCACCTTTACTGGGCCGCACCCTGGACTGGCTGGTGCAGGACGGGCGCCACCAGGAAGTGCTGACCCAGTCCCTGAAGTTTTCGCTGGTGATGCTGCACGACAACCGGGAGGTGATCCGCGGGAATGTGCAGCGCGAGAGTCCCTGGTGGGTTCCTGGCTTTGTCGACGACAAGATAGTCGTTCAGATGCTGGACCGGATCGAACTGCTTCTACTCGAAATGTCCCTTGACCCCGACCATTCCATGCGGGAAAACTTCAATGGGTGGGTGATTCGCTGGGCTGATGAGCTGCAAAATTCGCCGGAATACCGTAACTGGGGTGATCAGCTCAAAGAGGGTTTGCTCGAAAATGATGGTTTGCAGGACTATATCTTTCGTCTTTGGAGTGACCTGGTCACCGGCATTGAAACAGATCTGGAAGATCCTGATTCGCAACTGCGTACCCAGCTCGCCGAACTGCTGTCCGGATTATCCGAAGAACTGGAAAATGACGAAGAGATGCAGTCCTGGGTTAATGCATGGCTGGTAGAGCTGGTGGTTTCAATCGTGGATGAAAACCGTCACTCAATCGCCAGCCTGATCAGTGACACGGTACGCAGTTGGGATGCTGAAGACACCAGCAACCGGATAGAACAGGCGATCGGCCGCGACCTTCAGTTTATCCGCATCAATGGCACCTTGGTTGGTGGAATGGTGGGGCTGGTGATTCACGCCGTCAAGATGGTCTAGTGACTCAAATCGGCTCGAAACGATTTTCCCGGCGGTTTTTGCGCACCTGCTTCGGATCCCAGACTTTACCGTTCATTGCGATGTATACCCCCGGTGGCAGGCTTTGCACGGCACCGACGGCACATCC
>Ga0316197_10001839_pt1 | contig 15065 bp, 9 predicted proteins | sample OudBiesiAoxic_MG_FD_204939 | JGI IMG/M metagenome (GOLD analysis project Ga0316197, IMG submission 204939) | Coastal sediment microbial communities from Oude Bieten Haven, Netherlands - site A oxic | ecosystem: Environmental > Aquatic > Marine > Coastal > Sediment | place: Netherlands...
TAACAGTCGGCCCAGTACCGGTGCCGAGCCGGTTTGCACAGGCGACAAATATTTTGTTGGATTTCCCATACTAGTCATTCTCCATTCAGAACCAAGCTTTCCAGTAGTCAACTGGACTAATACCACAATAGGTCAATGCGAATTCGAAGGACTTGACCTACATCAACGCCATGAATTTTTTAGTGCATTATGTAATATGCTTATAATCTATAATTATTATGCAAATTCCTTGCCAGCATATTTAAACCTTATATTTGATAGGGACTTAGGGCTTGCCGCGACCTTGGGTCATCCATAGACTGTAAAGATCACTGACATCCCGGTAGCTGAACTTGATTGATCTAAATCAATTCCCGCACCTGCCAAAGAGCGGCAGAGATGTCGGCCTCTTATCTTTGTTTTTGAATCCAAGACGCATCGCCAGAGCAGCGATCGTCATCAAGGCTTCCACCCTGCTTCTATTTCACAACGCACTAGAGCTGAAGTGGGACGCATTTTTTGCGCGTTACCCGAAGCTGTTCAATTGGCAGCGGCCTGATGGGTCCTGTATGGCCTTTCCAAGGTACAAGGGGTCTGAGGGTGTTGAAGCGTTTTGTCGTTCCCTGGTTGAACACAGTGGCATTCTGTTTTTGCCAAGCACCATTTACAGCTCGGAATTGAGTGCAACACCTACCGACCGCTTTCGTCTGGGCTTTGGTCGCAAAGGTCTTGATAAAGGCCTCACTGCCCTTGATGCTCATATGCAGCGGTATCTTTGAGGAGAACCAGGTTTTCCTTGACCAGAAAACGAGAATTACAACTCAATAACAGCGTAGCCAGTTAATAGCTACCGTCTAACAAGGGTGCTGCCTTGATCTACTTCTCCGGGCTGGGCACCCGATAAATAATCACATAAAACAGCGGTACGACGACCATAGTCAACACCGTACCCAGTGTTAGGCCCGCCATAATGGTCATTGCCATCGACGTCCAGAACGCGTCCTGAAGCAAGGGCATGACACCCAGCACTGTGGTCAGCGCAGCAAGCACCACAGGCCGAAGACGCGAGACTGCGGCCATGACGGTCGCTTGATAGGCATCCATGCCACTGCCCCTGTTCAGGTCAACCTCATCCAGGAGCACAATCGCATTCTTGATCATCATGCCCACCAGGCTCATCGCTCCCAGCAGCGCCATAAAACCGAACGCCGTCTGCGTCAAAACCATAACGGCGATAATGCCAATTACGGCAAAGGGGATGGTCAGAAACATAATGACAGGAGGGCGCAGGGAGTTGAACAACGCCACGATAATAATCAGTATGATAGCCAGAGTGGGCGCCATACCCGGAATCAATGAAACCTGGGCATCACGGGTACTTTTGAACTCGCCATCCCATTCCATGGCATAGCCTGTTGGCAACTCCATGCTTTCAAACTCCTCGATGACATCGCTGCGCAAAGCCGGATAGGTGGTACCCAGGGGTGCGGCCTGAATGGCAACCTGGCGGCGGCGATTCCAACGGGCAATGATAGGGTCTTCCCACTCCAGGGCGATACCACCCACGATCTGTGACAGCGGCACGGACTGCACGCCTAGAGTCGGTAACACCGTCACCACGTCCAGGCCAGCGGCCGTACGAGCGCGGTCTTCCTCGGCATCACGTGCAATAATGGGTAGCAGGTCGTCCCCGTCGCGGTACACACCTACCGGCAGACCGTCATAGGCACGTGAGGTAGATTGGGCGACAATGTCCCGGGAGACACCGGTCCAGCGTGACTCTTCCTGCTTGAAATCCAGCACCACTTTCTGCACCTTCTGGCGCATGTCTGTCCGTATATGTTTCGCGTAGGGAGATTGGCGCAGGATGTCCATGCCGTCTTCTCCAATACTGCGCAAGGTGCCCAGGTCCGCTTCTGCCGGCCCCGTGACACGGGCCTCAAACTGCCAGGTATCACCCGGACCCACTGTATACTTTCGAACCCTTGTCAGCGCCTGGGGGACATTGTCGTTCAGCCAAGGTTCAAGCTCGGCTACCAGTGGATCTACTTCCGCGTAGGACGGTGTGTTGATAATTATTTGAGCGTAGGATGAGTAGGGAAACTCGGGATCAACCGGCAGATAGAACCGGGGGCCGCCAGCCCCCATGAAGGTTCCAAAGTTCTTGACGCGCTTATCGCCGCTCAGCTTTTCCTCAATGACTTTCAGGTCTTCGCTCACTGTGTCAATCGGGGTGCCCTCAGGTGCCCAGTAATCGATGACAAACTGGAACCGCGTGGAATCGGGGAAAAACTGCTGTGGTACACGCCCGATATTGGCTAGCGCGAAAGCCAGCACCGCGATCAGGCCCAGCAATGTCAGTGCGCGCTTGTGTAAACACCATTCCAGCACTGTTTTGAATACCGCAAACCCCTTGCCCGCGTAGGGATCTTTCTCCTGTTCGCCTGGAGCCGGAGGTTTAATCATGCCAATACACTGCAGAGGCGTAACCGTTACGGATATCACCCAACTGATGATCAGGGATATTCCCACCACCAGAAAAAGCGTCTGGGCATATTCGCCCGCACCTGTCGACGACGCATAAACAGGGTAAAAAGCCATCACAGCCACAAAGGTCGCACCCAACAGCGGCCACGCCGGTACCGTCGCACTTTCAATCGCCGCCTCTTTGGCATCCATCCCCTGCCAAGTCTCACCGCCATACCATCGGCCACGACAATGGAGTTATCGACCATCATGCCAAGCGCAACAACCAGTGCACCCAAGGAAACCCGGTGTAACTCTATGCCCGCTACCGACATAACAATAAACGTCGCAAGAATCGTGAGAATCAGGGCGCTGCCGATAACCACCCCCATACGCCAGCCCATCGCCAGCGTAATCACCACCAGAACGATCAGCACAGCCTCTGCCAGGTTTATAATAAATGCATCGATAGAAGCTTTTACTTCATCGGATTGCCACGCAAAACGGGTAACGTTGATCCCGGCCGGCAACTCGGCCACGAGCTCGGCCAAACGCTTGTCTATGGCGCGACCCGTCATGACAACATTTCCCCCGGCCACATTTGCCAGGGAAACAGCGAGCGCCTCCTGCCCGTTAAATCGCATCCTGGTGATCGACGGCTCCAGGTAGCCGGTGCGGACAGTTGCAATATCCTCTATTCTCACCAGTTCGCTGGTGCTATCTTGCGGTACATCACTTTCCGTTTCGCCCCGAACAAAATTGCGGGCAATATCAGCCAGAGAGCGACGAAGTTGCAGCTTGCCAATATCCTCCGGCGAATCGAATTCGCCGGTTACCTCAAGCCTCAGGCGGCGATCCGGAACCTCTACGTGCCCCGCCGGGACCACAGCATTCTGACTGGCCAGAGTCAGCAGCACATCTTCCATTGTCAGACCCATGGCGGCTACCTGCGCCTCTGAGACGTCCAGGTAGATTACCTTGGGTTGCACACCCCACAACTCCACGCGCGCGACACCTTCGACCAGGCTCAGGTCCTTCTTCAAATAGTCTACGTAGTCCTCGAGCTCCGCATAGCTGTAACCGTCGCCGGTGACTGCCAGGACAAAACCGTAGACAAAACTGAAATCATCCATGATCTCCGGCGCAAGGGCGCGCGTGGGAAGACTGGGCTGAATGTCACGCAGCTTGTTGCGCATGATATTCCAGACTTGCGGCAGCCGGTCCGCCCAATAAACCTCTTTGATATCGACCTTGATGATGGAAAGGCCCGCTCGAGAAAGGGAGTACATATTGTCCAGCTCGGGCATTTCCTGCAATGCCAGCTCAATGCGATCCGTGACTTCCAGCTCGACTTCCTCGGCACTCGCCCCCGGGTATTGTGTGGCAATCACGGCGGTTTTAATCGTGAAATCCGGATCTTCAAGCCGGCCCAGCTGAAAATAGCTGAATATTCCACCGACCAGCATCAAGAAAACGATGAACCGGGTTAGCGTCTTCCGCTCAATGCCCTGCGCGGGAATGCTCATCCCCACCTCTCGCGCCTGCTCAGGCAGCTTGCCGACCAGTTTGACATTCGCTGCCATACCCGGCTTGATTTCAACACCCTCGGGCTGATCCATAATCAACGTGACAGGGTAGGTCCTGGTCACCGCTGAAGCTTCATTTCCGATCTCCTCCACTTTTGCTTCTAGGGCAATACCGGCTAACGCTTCAAAACTTACCGTGGCAGAGACCACGAAGGGTGCGTAGATGATATAGCGCTCCGGTATATCAATCACAACCTCTATCCGGTCCGTGTCAAGCACCCGGGCAATAGGGCGCTTGGCAACCACATTCTCAAAGTTCTCGACATAAGTGGCCGCGATAACGCCATCAAAGGGGGCGGTGAGAAATGTGTACGCGAGATCGTCTTCCGCCAATTTAAGGCCCGATTCAAGCGCCAGTAACTGGGCCTGGGTGTTATCACGATCACCCTGACGTTTGTCGAACTCGCTGGCGCTGATAAGATCTGAATTCTTCTTCCTTATGTCCGCCGCGCGTTTGAATTCGGCAGCAGCAACATCTCTTGCCGCAATGCCCTGACTCAATTTGCCCCGCATGGTCTTCACGCGCGATTCGAAATCCGTCGGATCTATACGGGCTATCAGGTCGCCCTCCTTCACACTCTCCCCTACCTTCACGGGAAACTCAATCAACGGGCCGGAAACGCGAAAGGACAGATTAACTTCTTGCGCTGCACGTGCTCTGCCGGGAAAATTTCGATCTACCAGGGCTGAAATCTCACCCAACTGAATTGCCTTTACCTTCTTCGGCGGAGGCGTTGGCGCTTCCTGTGGCACACAGCCGACCAGCAGGGAAAGGAAAATGCTTATCAGGGCAATAGTGGTCACGTGAATAACGCGTTCTCTTTGCAACTTCAGCCTGTTGTTGCGCATCGTTTTTCCTTGCTGTTAAGTATCAAGTTGATCAGGATAATGGCAGCCACGAGCTTCTGCCTTGAGCCCTTTGGCGAGGGGTAACGGGCAACCAGCTGTACGTATCATGGATGCACATTTCCATCATCCCCGTAATCCACAAAAGATGAAGTTGTTGCACAAGGGCAGCTCCGCCCCGGTTTCGAAAAATTAACTCGACGGAAGGGAATAGGCAGGAAACGTTCTTGTAACAACCGCAGCACCTGATACAACGCAACCGGACTCACTCGTATGTAACAATGGTGCATCATTCAGCGAACACGTTTTGTATACCTCGATGGCCGAGGCTGAAGCGGTGTTAGAGCCAGACAGCGTGGGAAAAATATATAACAAAACATGCAGGGTTCACCACGACGACACTGTATACTACTGGCGCTGACCACTTCTTGTAGGGCCCCCAACCCTTAGTCGGCAAACTGTCCAGGCTAACCTCTTTTGAAACCTAGCTTTTAAAACCAGTTTTGAAACCTCGGTCGAGCAAGAAGCTCGTAACTCGCCTGTGAAGTCACACGCATTAATACGATGCGCAAAAGGAATCAGCATGAACAAATCTTCACTGGGAGTCATTGGGACTTCAAAAAAGCAGGATGAGCGACGTTTTCCAATTCATCCGCTGCATTTATCCCGAATTCCTGAAAACATTCGCCGCCACCTCGTATTTGAGGAGGGTTATGGCGCTCCATTCAACATGTCGGATGCAGAAATCGCTTCCGTGACCGGGGGTATTGCCACGCGGCACGAAATATTGGCCGACATTGGCAGGGTGATCATTTGCAAACCGGTACTTGCTGACCTAGAGGAGCTTCGAGAAGGGGGAACGCTTTGGGGCTATGTCCATTGTGTCCAGCAAAGAGATATCACGCAAGCAGCTATAGACCGCAAGCTCACGCTCATCGCCTTCGAGGATATGTACGTTTGGGCTCCTGACGGCCATATCGGACGTCACACCTTCTATAAGAATAACGAAATGGCCGGCTACTGCGCGGTACTTCATGCCCTGCAACTCAAAGGGATTGACGGACACTATGGCAATCAACGCAAAGTGATCATTTTCAGCTTTGGCGCAGTCAGTCGCGGAGCAATTTATGCGCTTAAAGCACATGGCTTCAGGGATATCACGATCTGCATCCAACGCCCCGATCATGAGGTGCGCGAGGAGGTACTGGATTGTCACTACGTGAAAATTCGGCCTGGCGGTGCTGGTGAGGCACGCATGGTGGTGGTGGAACACGATGGAACCGTTAGACCCCTTACCGACCTGATCGGTGAATCGGATATCATCGTAAATGGCGCCTTTCAAGAAACGGACAACCCTGTCCATTTTGTGACCGAGGCTGAAGGTCCATCTATGAAACCCGAAAGTCTGATCATTGACGTCAGTTGCGACGAGGGTATGGGGTTCTTCTTCGCCAGACCAACCACCTTCAGGAATCCTATGCTGAAACACGACACCGTGGATTACTATGCCGTCGACCACACACCCAGCTATCTTTGGGAGAGTGCAACGCGGTCAATTTCTGCGGCTCTCATCGTGTATTTGTCTGTTTTTCTCGAAGGCCGTGATGGGTGGCGGAAAAATGAGACGATTCAACGCGCTATAAATATCGACAGCGGGGTGATTCAGAACCCCTCCATTTTATCGTTTCAGGAGCGGGATCCGCTCTACCCGCACGCCTACTTAACGCCGGATCAGGAACCAGTCTCTGCCGGGGTTATGACCCCCTAACTTACATCGAGCGATGAGTGACTACCGCCAACCAGCGTCATACCATCTAAACCGAACAGGGGCCTAACACAATATTGGGAGTCTTTTTGGCCGGATAGCAATAACTCGAAAAATTCTAGGCCAGGGCGCGGGTCAAACCCGCGATCAGCTGCTCTATCTCGGCCATAGTGTTGTAGTGCACAAGGGACATTCTCAACACACCCGGATCCGGGTCGATACCCATTGCAGTAAGTGGCCTGACGCCATAAAAATTGCCAGTGGCGACCATCAGCTTGTCCTGTGCCAGTCCCTCCGCGACGTCCCTGATATTTTTGCCGAGGGGGAGAACGGTGACCGTAGCCGCCCTGGTAGAGGATTCATCCGGCCCGATGATGCGCACATCGTCACGCGACTTCAAAAACTCCAGCAAGGGCGCCAGCAGGGTTTTCTCGTGCGCGGAAAACAACGCGTGAAGTGCTTGGCCCTTTTGAGCACTATCCACCTGCTCGGTAAAATGGTGGGCATAGACGGCATCCAGGTAGTCGGCCAGCCCTGCAGCAGCGGCGATCTGGGCGTGATCGGGCCCCGCCGGGACCAGCATATTACGCGACTTACCCTGGTGGAAGAAGTGTGACTGGTTGGACATTTTGTCACGTAACTCCCCGCGCACGAACATGAGTCCCAGGTGGGGTCCCCAGGTTTTGTAGAGTGAAAAAAGGTAGATATCCGCGCCCAGCGCGGCGATATCGGGCAGGCCGTGTGGCGCATAGGATACACCGTCGACTACCGCGATAGCGCCAGCCCGGTGGGCCTTCTCGGCGACTTCGCGTACCGGATTTACATGGGCAATGAGGTTGGAAGCATGTGGGAAGGCGATCATACGGGTGCGGGAAGAGATCAAATTATCCAGGTCCGCTATGTCCAGTAGCCCGCTTGTCGGATCGATGTTCCAGTCCCTGACGACAATACCGCTTTGTTCCAGGCGTCGCCATGCGCCGGCGTTGGCTTCGTGATCTTGCGTGGAGGCTATGATCTCGTCACCCGCCTGCCACATCGGTCGCAGGGCGTTGGCCAACACGTAGACATTCTGCGAGGTCGATGGTCCGAAATTGATCTCATCTTCGGCTACGTTGAGGTAGGACGACAATCGCGTATAGGATTCGTCCATCCTGCAGCCGGCCTCTGCCGAGGCGGGGTATGGGTAGTAGGGTTGCACCTTAGTACGGGTATAAAACTGCAGCAGGCGGTCGATCACCTGCTGGCAGGTATACGACCCCCCGGCGTTCTCAAAAAAGGCCCATCCGGCCAGTGAGGGCTCGCGAAATGCCGGGAACTGGGCCCTGATGAATTCTACATCGAGCTTCATGGTGAATAATCTTCGGAGTGTTGGCGAGCAGCCAAGTTAGCAATTTAACGGTGTCACGACAATGCCGGGGGGGGCAGCGTTTTTTTGGGGGCAGACAGCTAACGCCCGTGGACGGCCCTGGAAAAAACATCGACCGGTCCGTCCAGGAAGCCCGGGCGGGTCATTCGACGGTGGTTCGTCAATTTCCGCAGACCACTGTTGAAACTCTCGGTGCTAAAACCGCTGTTGTTACCGAGCTCCCACAGCATGCTCACCGATGACTGGGCATCGTACCAGTCGCTGCCCAGCTTGCCGTAGTGTAGCGCGCGGACGATGGCTATCGCGTACAGTTGCTTGTGCTGCCCCGGCGCATTGCCTTCTTCGTCAGCAGAAGCAACCAGGGATTTTACATCCACTGTTTTGCAGAATTCGCTGAAATCATCAATCCAGAGCTGATCCCTTTTTGTCTTCATCTTCCGTCCGCTGATTGCGTCACTATAAGCCGGTCTATTAAACCTAGCACCAGGAATAAGCCCTGCGTAATAAAAAACTGCAAAAATCTCCAACTTTTCCGCCTGCAAGATAGGGTGACTGAACTGCGGACCTGAAGGTGCGGTTGATTGGGTCCGGCCCATCGGTGTGGCATCGGTGTCTTTGGCGGGGTCGAGTGTCGAGGTATTCCGGAAACGAGCTTTGACTTCCGTTCTGCTGATACCACTGTAAACTATGGCAGACGAGATAAGCCCCGGCGAACTGGAGGGTACTTATGAAACTGTCTAGATTGCACGCACTTGCCCTGCTAGCGCCGCTCAGCCTTTGTACAACGGCGCTGGCCCAGGAGCCCGCTACAGCGGCGGCCCCTGTCGAGCTATCTGAAACGATGGACATGGCGGCAGTCATTGCCCTGCTAAAGCAACAGCAGGAAGAGCTCAACGCCCAGCGGGAACGCCTCGATGCGCAAGCCAGCAAAATTACGTCTCTCACCCAGGAACTGGACGCGCTGCGAGCAGCACCGGGCACTGAGCCGATACCCCAGACCACTCCCGCCCCCGCGCAGACAATTGCCTCCACCCCCCCTGCCGAGCAAGCTGATGGTGGAAGAGGCACGCCTGAACTGCAAGAGGGAGCGGAAGATGGCACAAGAGGCGAGCAAATCGACATCGCCAAAACGGTTCAGTCCAAATCCGAGAGCGATAAAAAGAGCTCAAAGGCTATAGCTGACGCACAAACAGACGATCCAACCGAGGAACTACTGGACCAGTTTCCAGGTGCCTGGCGACTGCCGGGCACAAATTCTGCGTTCCGAGTGGGTGGCTACGTCCGGGCCGCTGTGGTACTCAACGCGGACGTGCTGGATATCCCGGACCGCTTCATTGTCGGCTCGATCCCGGTTGATCAAGGCGACGCGGACGAAAACGCTGCACAGTCCAGCATTACAGCCAACCAATCACGCCTTAACTTCGACTTTCGCGAACCGACTGAAGTAGGTATTTTGCGCGCCTTCATAGAAGGTGACTTTACCGGCAATGGGGACTCTTTCAGGCTGCGCCATGCCTTCGGACAATGGAATAGAATCCTTGCGGGCCAGACCTGGTCGGCATTCGTCGATACCAGCGCCAGCCCGGAAGGGGTGGACTTTGAAGGCTTGAATGGACGCGTCAATGTTCGCCAGAGCCAGATAAGGTATTCCCCCAGAATTGGCGAGTCCTTCCAGTTCCAGCTCTCGCTGGAAGACCCCAACCCGCAGATTCAAAATGGTAACGGGGTCACCCGTGTACCAGACCTCGTTCTAGCCGGCCGCTTCCAACCTCACGAAAGGCTGCATGTAAGGGCGGCCTTTCTGGGACGCCAGATACGGGGCCAGGAGTCACTTCCCGACGGCAGCACCGCAAACGCCGGCGTTGACAAGGAGTACGCATGGGGTGTGAGTTTCAGCGGAAGCTTCGCCATGCCACGCTTCGACAAGCGGGACAAGTTCCTGTTCCAGCTCAGCAAGGGGAACAGTATTGGACGCTATGTGAACGATCTCAGCAGCACCGGCAATTATGACGGGATTTTCAACCAGAACAGCAGAAAACTGGAATTGTTCGACGTATTGGCCGGGTACGGCTCCCTGCAACACTGGTGGATGGATGATCGTTCCCTGCGCTCTAACTTGACCCTGGGTTACGTTGAAATCGATAACCCCTCATTCGTGGCAGGTGACGCATATAAACGCACCATACGAGCCTCAGCCAACCTTCTGTGGAACCCCACGCCCCATGTGGATACCGGTATCGAGTATCTGTGGGGAAAACGTGAAAACAAGGACGGTGATAGCGGCGAGGCGAAGCAGTTGCAAATGATGATCCGCTATATCTTTTAGGCCAGGCTGTCGATATTGCAGCCTATGGTTGCCTGCGTAACTTGATAAATCGCGGGTAATATCGGATTTCAGCTCGAGTGGGATCAGTGCCCTGCTGTATCGCCAGCGAGTTGACTAGATCGTTACTGGCACATTAATTCTCGGGCATGCCAGTTTGTCCACACCCGGGGAACTCAAAACCTGTACCGAAACCCTATCCACCCCCCACGGGGAGCGCCTGCACCGAGAAAAACCGGGCGAGTATCTGTGAGATCTGGCACAACCTCGCTAGGGTCTTCGCCCAATAGACCGAAATTTTCATACTCCTGGTCGAAAAGATTCGTGACTCTGGCGAAAATCAGGAACTGTGCGCTCGCGGCATAGCTGGCGCGCAGGTTGACCAGGGTGAAGCTATCGACGGTGTCCAGATCATTGCTTTCGTCACCTCGCATTACCTGGTTCGAATTGTAAACCAGTTCCAGGCCCGCGCTGATACTTTCGATGAGCCTGTAGTCGCCGCCCAGCTTGAAAATGTGTTCGGGTATACCTGGAATACGGTCACCACGCTCTACCGACAGCTCACCCGCGTCGTTCGCATTCGGGTGGTTTGGACTGAGCACCATAAAATTATCTTCGAACGTGCTCTCTATGTAAGAGTAAGACGAATACCAATCCAGCTTGCCGCTATTGCCCTGCAGTGCCGATTCGAAGCCGCGACGGCGGGTTTTGTCGACATTGGCGAACAGACCCGTAGACCTGCCCGTGGTTTGAAAAATAATGTCGTCCTTATTGGTCGTGTGGTACACGCCCAGTTGATAGCTGACCCCCTGAACGCTTCCCCGCACGCCCGCCTCATAACTTGTAGTGACCACATCGTCGAGTGGAGGGTCCGCCAGAAAGGCGTTGGGTAGCCTGCATTCGAAATCAATGTCATCGGGGTCCTCTCCCGCCTCAATGGCAAATTTCTGCGCCAACTCAAATACACCCTCGTTACAGGCCAGCTCGAGGGGAGTGGGTATCCGATTGGATTCTCCATAGGAAGCATAGACTGTCATCTCATCTTGAAGGCGGTAAGTGAGTCCTGCCGCAGGGTTAAAGCGAGAGAAGTTATGATCACCGTTGAGTTCGGGGCTTGCGCCGGAACGGTCACGCAAGGTGACATCAGAATCGTTGTAGCGCCCGGATAGCGTTAGCGACAGTTTATCGGTAATGTCGAGTGTGTCGGTAAAAAACCAGCTCACGGTCTCTGTGCGGGTATCAATATTTGTCGCTGCTTCGTCATAAAATGTGCCGACACCCAGCCCCTCGGAACTGCGGGTAATCGGGTCCATTTCTGACAGCTCAAGTGACGCATCAAAATCTGATTTTCCATCGAGATAAGCGAAGCCGAGGATCAGCAGGTTGTTCCTGGAAAAAAATTCTGCATTGGACGTCAGCTGGCTGTTGAAACCTGTCGAGGTTTGTTTGCGGCGACTGCGGTTGTTGATCGCTTCATCTGTAATAGTGCCGGTGCCGCTCAGATCCCCGGATATGTCCTCCAGTTCGAATTCCTCAGGGTCCAGGCCCGCCACAGTTGACCGTCTTTCTATCAGGTCCTCCAGGTCCTGGAAATTTCGAATGGCGGGTTGACCTCCCTCGCAAATGTCCTCCAGATCAATTCCCAGCCTCTCGTTGAGTGCCTCTTGTGTGCCATCAGATTCCTCGAACAGCGACTGTTCGCCGCCGGCATACTGGCAGCTTTCAAATTCAGAACTATCGCCGTTAAAAGAGTCTGTTGTGTTCTCGCGCTTGAATGCGTTGCCTGACAGCGCTATCACGGCGGATAGCTGCCGCCAGAACTCGAGGTTAACCATGTCCAGGTCATTTTTTGTAGTGTCGGGTGCCGTAAACACGGTATCGCGATCCACAGCGAGCAGTCCTATTGGTAGCGCACCGTTACCTGTCAACTTACTGCTGCCGTGTTGGTAACTGAGGTCAAGCGCAGAGCGGGTGCCGCCGCGCCAGCTGAGTGTGGCGTAGTAGTTGTCGGCGTCGGATTCGGACAGATCACGCCAGCCGTCCTCCTCGAAATGGCTGAAATTGACGTAGTAGCCCCATTCACCCCCATCCCGCAGCGCATAATGATTGCCGCTTTGCGCATTTACCACGTGCCTGTCCCAGGAGCCGGTATATGCTTCGACTTCTGTTTGCGCATAATTGAAGCCGTTTTTCATGGTGACTACCAGTGCTCCGCCAAGGGAGTTCAGGCCGAACACCGGATTTGTGCCTCCGATGAGATCAATGCTGTGAATCGCGGATTCAGGCAGTAAATCCCAGTTTACCGAGTCACCCAGTGGTTCATTGATACGTACACCGTCCTGGTAAACCGCCAGACCCTGCGGCAAGCCCAGCAGCGGTGACGCAGTAAAGCCGCGATACTGCACATCGGGTTGCAGAGGATTGTTCTGTGCGGAATTGATGCTGACACTGGTAAGACGATTGCTCATAAACTCACTCAGGTCCAGGCTTTGGCTGCGCGAGATTTCTGCAGCATCTGAGCGCTGCACGGCGTAGGGTAACTTCTCAATGGATTGGGCGGAGGCAGAACCCAGCCTTATGCCGAATACCTTAACTTCCTCGAGGACTGTTGTCTCTGCAGCGCGCGAGCCATTCACGGTGAAGATGGTGGGAGCCGCAAATAGACAGCATGCCAGCAACGCTCTTATGGGCATTGCGAGCACCTGTGGCGTTCGCAAAGCCAACATAGACTCAAGCACCGGGTGATACCAGCTCCCAGCCCTCGTCACCTTTTCGTGCCAGCCCAAGTCGCTGCAATTTTTCCAGGGCATCCGTGATTTCGAAGTTGAGCCGACATTGCCATTGTTCGCGGAACCAGTTTTCTATGGCCCGGTCGATGGTATCCTGGCTCACCTGCCCAGGGTGCATGAGCAGGAAATAGTATGCCAGCAGGCTCTCCTTGATTTCGGATTCTTCCGCCTCGTCCAGAATACGATAAATGACGCCGGCGTTGTTATCCAACAGCTTGAAATACAGGTTCTCTGTGAGGGCCTGGGTATAGCGTAATTTGCGATTGCGGAATTTCGAAAACTGCTTCCAAAGGTAACCGCCCAGCGTACCCAGGCCAGCGAGCAGCGCCAGGGAAGTCGCTTTGTCCAGGTGCACTGGCTCGCTTTTCAGGCCAATCCAGAATCCGATCAGTGATCCCAGCAGGATCAGGGTAGTACCCACCTTCGTGGTCATTACCACACCGCCGCTCACCAGCGCTGGCACACCAATCAACAGCTTGTCCATAAGGCGCATGCCGACTCGGGTATTCGGGAACAGCATCTCTATATCAGCAGCCGGTACATTCTGGAACAGCTTCAGCATGGTGCTGCCAGGCCGACATCCGCCAAGCGTGCTTTCAGCATCCACATCGTCGCGAAAGCGGATGTAAAGCACTACCCGCTCAAGATTTATAAAGTCGATTTTTCTACGCCTAAGCCCAAAAAATGTTCGTAACTCCTCCTGCTGCTGGGTAGCGCCTCGCACATACAGAAGTGCCTCCTGGAAATCATTCATGTCTACATACAGCTGCACCGAAAACAACGATTCGCTGGCAAAGGCCTGCTGCAGCGTATCCTCACTCACCCGTTCATAGTTCGCCCGGTCCAATACACCTTCCAGGAGGTGTGCCAGTTGGTGATCGGCCTCCCCCTCCCCGGGTTCACCAACGATCCTGGTATCCGTATCGGGATCCAGTGGGCTATAGGCGTCCTTAAGCTGCTGCCTGATCGAGTGAAATTCCTGCTGGAAGTGTGTGTTGATGACTTCACTCGTCTGGTGCAATCGAGCGCTCTGTTTAGCATCCAGCCGCCCGTCAGCAACGCACATGCGCAAAATATCGCTGCGGCGAAACGGAATGAAGCGTAGCAGGGGCAGTTCGTTTTTCACTGCTCAACTACTTGATAGTGGATCCTGCGTGTTACCAAAGTACCCGGATACAGCCTGCATGTAGAAAGCCTGCCTGGATTTATGGCCCGCAGCATCAAACCTGGTCGCCACTCAGCACCTTGCGTCTGGCGCTATCGCGACGCCCTCTTTTGGTCAGCGGTATGCCATCTTCGTCGACGACACTTTTGGGTTTCTCTCCCTTGGCGGTCTTTGATTCGCGGCTAATCGCGATCAGCTCCAGCGTTTCTTTGTCGCCCAGACTGGTCGCGTTTTTTTCCAGGGTATTGAGCTCTTCAAAGCTGTACACGTCGTTTTTGAGCTTTTCGATTCTGTTCACATGATTCTCGCAGGATTGGCTGACCAGGTTCGGATGCTCAATTCTATAGTAAACCCGCAGAGATCCATATGATGACGGGAACCGCGGATCACGCAGGGTTCCAGGCACCTGACGCCGCAAAGCGACTGGTTGGGGTCAGCGATACCGTCGCGGATTACGACGGCGCCGAGCTTGGGGGACAATGTGCTTGATTCGTCAAACTCTGAATCAGATGAACTGACAGCCCGAACCTAGGGGTCCGGGCCAGCCAACTTTCCTATGCCGGCTTGAATAACCGGTCAGCGAACTCCGCCTCGGGCCATACCTTTAGGCGTAAAGTACTGATCGCCCTGGGTTACGCCATTCTGGAACTTGCCGGGAATAGGCTTGGTGTTGATATTGTAAATCCCCTGCAGCAGGTCGTACCCACCATAGCACGCGGCATACATCGACGTGCGGTCATACAACTGAGCGGAGTAGGCATACTGTACACGCCACAGGGT
>Ga0316197_10001840_pt1 | contig 15062 bp, 11 predicted proteins | sample OudBiesiAoxic_MG_FD_204939 | JGI IMG/M metagenome (GOLD analysis project Ga0316197, IMG submission 204939) | Coastal sediment microbial communities from Oude Bieten Haven, Netherlands - site A oxic | ecosystem: Environmental > Aquatic > Marine > Coastal > Sediment | place: Netherlands...
ACGCAGTTGCCCGGCCAATGGCCCCGTTGCCGACCGGACGAGGTCATTGAGTTCACCGACCTGTACAAGGATCTGGCGCGCTCTTTCCAAAAAGGCCTCACCCAGGCTTGTCAGACGGATATGTCGCGCACTTCGCTCGACCAGAGGCGAGCCCAGCATGCCCTCCAACTCCTTGATCTGGACCGAGAGCGCGGGCTGCGAAATACCGCATGATTCAGCGGCGCGACCAAAGTGAGTGTGGCGGGCAAGGGCATCAAAGTATCTGAGGTGTTTAAGCGTAAGGCTTAGCATAAGCGCAAGTTATCGCTTCAGTTAGAAAAATCAATTGGGATTTATGGAAACCAGTCGTTAGAATTGTTCTAAGCTGTAGATTCGATACAGCACTAATAAACACGGAGCGGATCATGGACGGAAACAATGTGATGAAGGGCGGTTGCCCCGTCATGCACGGCGGCAACACCGAAATTGACAACCACCCATTGAAGTGGTGGCCAAAGACACTGAACATCGACATCCTGCATCAGCACGATGCGCGTTCAAACCCGATGGACCCTGACTACGATCATCGCGAGGCCGTGACGGCACTTGATTTCAAGGGCGTCTGGGATGACGTCGACAAGCTTTTGACCGACAGTCAGGTCTGGTGGCCGGCGGACTGGGGCCACTACGGTGGCTTGTTTATTCGTTTGTCGTGGCATGCGGCAGGCTCCTACCGTCTGGGTGACGGACGTGGCGGCGCAGGTACCGGCAACATCCGGTTTGAGCCACTGAACTCTTGGCCCGACAACGCCAGCCTCGACAAGGCGCGGCGCATTCTGTGGCCCGTAAAAAAGAAATACGGCAATGCCCTGTCCTGGGCCGATCTGCTGGTTCTCGCAGGCACCGTAGCCTATTCCAACATGGGATTGAAAGTTTATGGCTTTGCCTTCGGTCGTGAAGATATCTGGGGCCCGGAAATCGACATCAACTGGGGCAGTGACAGCGAAATCCTCGCACCTACCGAAGAACGTGTGACCGATGTCAAAGATGCGACTTCGATGTACAACCCGTTGGCTGCGTCTCACATGGGCCTGATTTATGTGAACCCAGAGGGTGTGAACGGTAATCCCGACCCGGCGGAGACCGCCAAATATGTCCGCATGACTTTTGGGCGGATGGCGATGGACGACGTAGAAACCGCGGCCCTCACCGTCGGCGGCCACACCGTGGGCAAGTGTCACGGCGGTCTGGCGGCAGACGCCGTTGGTCCAGCGCCTGCTGGCTCCGATGTGGTGAACGCCGGTTTCGGCTGGAGCGATCCAGGCAATGACGGCAACGCAAACACTGCGCATACATCAGGTCTTGAAGGGGCATGGACATCCAACCCGACCAAATGGGACAACGGCTATCTCGAACTGCTGTTCAAATATGAATGGCAGCCGGTCAAATCCCGCGCGGGTGCATGGCAGTGGGAGCCGATCGACATCGCTGAAGAGGACAAAGTGCCCGACGCGACCGATCCGTCCATCAAGCATAACCCGATCATGACCGACGCCGATATGGCGATGAAGGTCGATCCCGTGTACCGTGAGATCTGCGAGAAATTCCATGCCGATCCGGACTACTTGTCCGAGACTTTCGCAAAGGCGTGGTTCAAGCTGACCCACCGCGACATGGGGCCAAAGGCTAACTACTATGGTCCGTTCGTCCCACAGGAAGATCTGATCTGGCAGGATCCGGTTCCTGCAGGTTCGACCGACTACGACGTTGAGGCGGTGAAGGCGAAAATCGCCGACAGCGGCCTGACCGGGGCCGAGATGATTGCGACCGCGTGGGACAGTGCCCGCACCTATCGTGGCTCTGATATGCGGGGCGGCGCCAACGGTGCCCGTATCCGTCTTGCGCCGCAAAAGGACTGGGCCGGCAACGAGCCTGCGCGTCTGGCCAAGGTGCTTGGCATTCTTGAGCCAATCGCCGCCGAAACAGGCGCGTCCATCGCCGATGTGATCGTGCTGGCGGGCAATGTTGGTCTGGAACAGTCAATCAAGGCCGCTGGTCATGATTTGGCCGTGCCTTTCGCCGCTGGCCGTGGCGATGCAACCGACGAGATGACGGACGCTGACAGCTTCTCTGTTCTGGAACCGCTCGCTGACGGATTCCGCAACTGGGAGAAAGAAGCCTACGACACCCCGGCAGAAGAGCTGTTGCTCGACCGGGCGCAGCTTCTGGGTCTGACCGGCGCAGAGATGACAGTTCTGGTGGGCGGCCTTCGGATGCTTGGCGTCAACTATGGCGGGTCCAAGCACGGTGTCTTCACCCAGCGCGAAGGGCAACTGACCACCGACTTCTTCCAGACGATCACTGACATGGACTACAAGTGGGTCCCGATCGAGGAAGACGGCTCTTATGAGTTGCAGGACCGTGCAACAGGTGAGGCCAAGTACACGGCCACACGTGCTGACCTTGTCTTTGGGTCGAACTCTATCCTGCGTGCCTTCTCCGAAGTTTACGCACAGGATGGCAACGAGGCGAAGTTCGTACGCGATTTTGTCGCTGCATGGACGAAAGTCATGAATGCCGACCGGTTCGATCTGGTAGCATAATCCAAACATGGTTCGGGCAGGCCGTTGCTTGCCCGAACCGCGCCTGCCTTCAATATCGAGGTCAATCAAAGAACGATTGCGCAAGGGAATTCTGCCGCGCCGGGACCGTAATAGTCATTTCCCCCAACCCAAAGTCTCCGGAACGCTGTGCCGTGGCTCACCCAAACGGTCATCGCTATGAGGTCGTAGTGCGGATTGAAACCCAGAATTGGCTGACTTGCGGTTATTCGGCCTCTTGGTATCCTGCGCCGTAGATACAACACTGATCGCTGTGTCCCAGTCCGGGACATTCCGCGTCAAGGCCACTCAGTATTGGGCTGGAAAAGACCGGTCGCCTTCGAACACTAGGTGGCCTGAACGACCACTTGGTCCGATAGAACATCGCTACAGGTCCAAAGAGGTGCCCATTTTCTACAGGTTTCGTACGAGATTTCCGCCGTTTCAGCAGAATTCGGCACGAAAGCTCGCGAGACTTTCTGTAAACTCCTGCACAAAGCCCTATAAATAAGCAATATTTTTCAGGTGTTTTTGGTGACCCCGGCAGGATTCGAACCTGCAACCTGCCCCTTAGGAGGGGGCTGCTCTATCCAGTTGAGCCACGGGGCCACAGGAAAACCGTTTACCCAAGACCGCGACGCTTGTCATCGCCCTATCGGCTTTTTCCACGGCGCTTGATCGCGGCATGTTGTTCGCGCTAACTGTCTACAGAACATAAAAGGTGCCTCGCTTTGAATACTGCTGCCAAACGCCCGCTGACGCTGCGTGATGTCTCTGACGCCTGTGGCGTATCCGAAATGACGGTCAGCAGGGTGCTCAGGAACCGCGGCGATGTATCGGAGGCGACACGCAGCAAGGTGTTGGCGGCGGCGAAAGAACTTGGCTACGTGCCCAACCAGATTGCCGGGTCGCTTGCCTCGCAACGGGTCAATCTGGTGGCGGTGATTATCCCGTCTCTCAGCAATATGGTCTTTCCCGAGGTGCTGAACGGCATCAATCAGGTGTTGGAAGACACGCCCTTGCAACCAGTTGTGGGTGTAACCGACTATTTGCCAGAAAAGGAAGAACGGGTACTATATGAGATGCTGTCATGGCGTCCCTCCGGTGTGATCATCGCGGGGCTTGAGCATTCCGATGCCACGCGCGCGATGCTCAGCAACGCGGGCATTCCCGTGGTCGAGATCATGGACACAGACGGCAAGCCAGTCGATGCTATGGTCGGCATCTCTCATCGTCGCGCAGGGCGGGAAATGGCCGCGGCGATCCTCAAGGAAGGCTATGAACACATCGGGTTCATGGGGACCAAGATGCCGCTTGATCACCGCGCACGCAAACGGTTCGAAGGGTTCACCGAAGGCCTCGCGAAGGCTGGAATCGAGATCGAGGACCGCGCGTTCTATTCCGGTGGCTCAGCACTCGCCAAGGGGCGTGAGATGACGCAGGAGATGCTTGAACGTTCCCCTGATCTGGATTTCCTGTATTACTCAAATGACATGATTGGGGCCGGTGGTTTGCTCTACCTGCTGGATCAGGGCGTGGATATTCCCGGCCAAATCGGGCTTGCCGGCTTTAACGGCGTCGAATTGTTGCAAGGGTTGCCCCGTCAGCTTGCCACCATGGATGCCTGCCGCATCGAGATTGGTCAGGCAGCAGCAAAGATCATTCTGAACCAGACGATGGACACGCCCGACCCGGACGTGCCTAATCAGGTCACGCTGACCCCGACGCTTTCTTTTGGGGATACCTTGCGCCGCCGCCGTCGGTGATGCTGGACCTCAGCAACTCCCAAGCGCGCCGCATCTTTCTGGACCGACACCGGCTGTCCGAGGCACCGCAGGGGCCCGCATCTGGCGGCGACCTTCTGGACATGATCGAAAGCCTTGGCTTTGTTCAACTCGACAGCATCAACACCGTCGCGCGCGCCCATGATCTGATCCTTTTCTCCAGGCGCCCCCGCTACCGTCCGCAGGCGCTCAAGAACCTATACGAACGGGATCGCGCCTTGTTTGAACATTGGACACATGACGCGGCGGTCATTCCGATGCGGTTCTATCCGCAATGGCACCTGCGCCGCCAGCGGGACGCGAAACGCCTGCGCCAACGCTGGAGCAAGGACCGGCGCGAAGGGTTCGAAAAGCAGTTTCAAATTGTGCTGGACCAGATCCGGGAAAGCGGCCCGGTCTGTTCCTCTGACGTGGGCAAGGACGAAAAGCGTGGCTCCGGCGGCTGGTGGGACTGGCATCCGTCCAAGACCGCACTGGAATATCTCTGGCGCAGCGGGGCGCTGTGCGTCGTGGGGCGGGACGGTTTTCAGAAACGCTATGACCTGACAGAACGGGTGTTGGACCAACATCTGCATGATCCCACAAATGCCCCGCATACCGAAGAGGTCATAAACTGGTGCTGCGATCAGGCGCTGGCGCGGTTGGGGTTTGCAACCCACGGAGAGCTTGCCGCTTTTTGGGATCATATCACCCCGGCGGAAGCGAAACACTGGTGTCTGGCAGAACAATCCGCCGGACGGTTGGAACAGGTGCAGATCACCAGCGCGGACGGCAGTCAAAGATTGGCCTTCGCGCGGCCCGGTCTGGACGAGGATCCAGCGCTTCAGAATGCCCCGACCAACCGATTGCGCATTCTCAGCCCTTTCGACCCGGCACTGCGGGACCGCAAACGCGCAGAACGGCTGTTCGGGTTCACCTACCGGATCGAGGTTTTCGTGCCGGAACCGCAGCGCACTTTTGGCTATTACGTGTTTCCCATTTTGCAGGGCGACCGGCTGGTGGGCCGCGTCGATATGAAAGCTTTCCGCGACGAAGACGTGCTGCGCGTCTGCGCGCTTTGGTCTGAGGGCAATATCCGCTGGGGCAAGGCACGGCAGACGGCGTTCGAGGGCGAATTGGATCGCGTGAAACGTCTTGCCGGGGTTGATCGTGTCGAATTTGAGGACGGCTGGTTGCGCGGCTCAGCGCAGCAACATCTCGGCTAGATCGTTGGCTGCCGCACGCAGGCGGTCCAGATGGCCTTTCAGTTCCTCAAGACTGATCCGCTGGATCGGGGCGTGCACCGACAAGGTAGACATCAGCCGGCCCAGATCATCGCGGATTGGCACGGCAATGGCGACCATGCCTTCCATGAATTCCTGATTGTCCGTGGAAAAATCGTTCTGACGCACCTTGTCAATCTCCTGCACGATGGCTTCTGGATCGGTCAGAGTGTCGGGCGTATGCGGTTCAAGTACCGCGTTGGACAGGTATTTGGACAGGTTGCGCGGCGGCAGGGATGACAGGTACATCTTGCCGCTGGCTGTGCAATGGAATGGCACCGTGGTCCCAACGGGCAACTGAATACGCAACGGCCACTTGGTATCGACCCGGTCGATGTAGATCATCCCGTCACGCTCCGGCGTGGCAAGGTTGCAGGTCTCGCCCACGTCTTCGGTCAGCGCGTTCAGCACCGCCAGCCGAACGGTACGCAGGCGGGTGGACGACAAAACGTTCCCTGCCAGCTTGCGCAACCGCTGTCCCGGCGAATAGGACCGCCCGTCGACGTCACGTTGCAGGAACCCTTCTTCTTCCAGCCGGTGAAACAAGCGGTGTACTGTGGGCTTTGGCAGGCCCAGCACCTCGTTCGCGGCCGTTGGCGTCAAAGGCACCCCGACGCGGGCAATCTCCTCGAGCAGAAGAAGCAACCTCAAATTGGTTGGAATTGCCTTTTCTGAACTGCTCGTGTCGGGCATTTGCGACTTTCTGTCTCTCAGATCACCATCTCAGTGTCATACGGTTATCCCCCCAACCCTGACAAGAGTTCAAACAGGTAGCCTCCGGGCAGGAGCGTGTTTGAAAGCGAGGGGAAGATCGCCACACAGAACCAGACGATGACCAGCGACACAAGGTACATCGTCGCGTACCGAAGTAGGCGGAAGTAGGGCACGCCTGTCACGCCGGAGGCCACGTAGAGGTTCAGACCGTAAGGCGGTGTGATAAACCCGATGGATGCCCCCACAAGGAAGATCACCGCGAACTGGATTGGATCGACACCAACCGACGCTGCAATCGGGGCAAGGATGGGGGCCAGAATGATTGTCACTGGTAAAGATTCAAGGATCATTCCTGCGACAAAGACAATTGCCATCGCGGTAAAGAGAACGGGATAGTATCCGCCCATACCCGTGACGAAACCGCCGATAACCTGCTGCGCACCCAAAAGCGAAAGGATCTGTTGCATCACCACAGAGACAGCGATCAGCGGGGCAAGGATGCCGGTGATCTGCGCCGAGCGGACAACGATGGAAGGGATCTCAATCGGCGTGAACCCTTCGACCACAACCATCGAAGCAAGCGACCGCTCTTCCGCCGGCGCATCCGGCTTATTCTTCATCAGCTTGTTCAGCGGATAGGAAATGACGCCAACGATGATACAGAAACCCACCGTCACACCCGCCGCTTCTGTCGGAGAGAACTTGCCGGTGTAGATGCCCCAAAGCACCAGACCGATGGCGAAGAAGCCCAGCCAAGCGCCCACGGCGGTCTTGAAGACCCGCCATGGCGACAGGGTGATCAAAAAGCCCCACTTGTTAATGTAACAGATGACGAAACAGGCGATCATCATCGCCAGCACCATCAGCGATCCGGGCACGATGCCCGCAATGAACAGGTCCGAGATCGGCAGGTTCATCAAAAAGCCGTAGACGATGAAGATGATCGAAGGTGGAATGATGATCCCCACCGTACCGCCCGCCGCTGCCGTGGCGGCAGAGAACCGTTCGTCATAGCCCCCCTTGACCATCTCGGGATGCAGCATGGAGCCAATAGTGGCCGTGGTGGCAGAGTTCGAGCCGGAGATGGCCGCGAACAACCCGCATGCGCCGATGGAAGCCATGGCAAGCCCGCCGCGCAGCCACCCCAGACAGGCATAGGCAAAGTTTGAAAGCCGCCGCGCAATACCTGACTTGTTGATCAAGTCTCCGGTCAGGATGAAAAGCGGCATCGCCAAGAGCGCAAAGCCCTTGTTAAAGACGTTCATCAGCTCCGCGCCGGTGTTGTCGAGGGTGAGGCCCATCACAAAGGAACATCCCACCACCCAGTAGAAAATCACCAGCAGCACGGGCACGCCCATCATGAACAGGAACGTCACGCCAAGAGAGATCAGTGTAATCCAGCTTCCATCGGTCATCACACATCCCCCCCGATTACGGCTTGCTCTATCAGCGGCTCGCCTGCCCGGTATCTTTTCAGGTCTTCAAAGAGATTCTCCCAGACACGCCCTGCCATCAGCAAAAAGGCGATGGGCACCGTAATCAGGAATTTCCACTGCATCAGGTTGTCGGTGCCCAGAACGATCTGGAAGTTGTCGTAGGAGTTCACCGTCACCCGCGCCGTTGTCGTAACCACGATGATGCAGAACCCCATCCACAGCACGGCGTCCATCATCAGCACGATGATCTGGCCCCTCGGCGGCATCTTGGATCGGAATTCGTTAAAGCTCAGATGCGTCCGCAGCCGCACATTAAAGGCACATCCGTACCAGGCCATCACCATGAAAAGCAGTGGCGGGATGGTTGTGGACCACGCCGGTTGCCCCGCCCAGGCTTCGGGAAACCACCAAAGGTTCGGGCCAAAACGCTGCAACACACCAACAAAGATGATCATTGCGATCACAATATACGTCCAGACGACGATCGTGCGTTCCAGGTGACGGTCCAGAAAGGGGACGCGTTGATAAATCCAGTACACCAGCAAACCACCCAACAACGTGAGCGGCCCGAACACGAACCATGCCGCCGGTGAGCGGTACGCCTGAACTGTAGAAAATGTGATGTCACCACTCAGCGTTGCGCCGATGATGGTGCCGACGTCAGCCATGACAGACATGACGGTCCCCTCCCAAAGACATGATGGGGCATCCTCCAACGCCCCGATATGCTAAGGTCGGCCCACAAGAAGGGCCGACCTTCTTCTTAATCTAACCCGTTTTGGATCAAGCTTTCCACCAGCGCCGCGGCTCGACATTCTCGGCCAGCGTGTCCGCGGGGATTTCGCGCGCGATGTTGTAGATCTCCTGATAGGTATCCAGACCGCCGGACCAGCCGTTCAGACGCTCACGCCACTCTTCCCAAAGCTGGGGCTGGAACTCGGGCGAGCACATTTCCTCGGCCATCTTGATCTGCGCGGCGTCCAGTTCGGCAACGCGGACGTTGTTCTGGGCAAAGATCGTGTTCGGACCCTGTGGGTTCGACGCACCGACTGTGTTGACCAGCGCCGCCTCGTTCGCCGCCTGCACGTGAACCTGCGCAAGGTAGGCCGATTCCATTACCGCATCCTGCAGTTCGCCACCAAGGCTGTCGAATGCAGACGCCGACATCGCCGTATGCTCGGTCCCGCAGAAGAACCGCAGGTCCACGGACTGGGACACAACCGGCGACATGTTCGCATAAGCCACGGCAGACGCCCATGTCTCGGCACCGTCGATCAGACCTTGCTTGAGACCATCAAGCGTTTCTTCCCATGCCACGGGCACCGGGTTCAGGTTCAGCGCCTGCATTGCGATCCGGCCCAACTGGGTGCCTGTCACGCGGTTCTTTGTGCCGAAAAGCTGCTCGATGCTGGTCACCGTGGGCTTGTCTTCCCATGACAGACCCAGCTGGATGCCCCGCAGTTCGGCGTGGCTGAAAAGGAACTTCAGGCCGTGACGCTTTTCATAAGGCTCACGCAGCAGCTTTTGCGAATCGGGGTGGTACATGAAGTAGTACTGCGCCGCGCGGGACGGGAACATGTAAGCATAGTCCAGCACGTTCAGGTAAGGCGCACCACCGGCAGAGTTCTGGGTAGAGGCCGCATAGATCTCAACGATGCCTTGCTGGGTCTTTTCCACGCAGGATGTCTGGCCGCAGATCTGGTTATCGCCGATGAACTCGACCCGGATTTCACCGTCGGTCCGGCTTTCCAGATCGCGCGCGAACTCAAGGCAACCTGCGCGTTCAATCAACAGGTTACGCTGGTTAAAGCCCGCGGCACCAAACTTGAAAGTGAACTTCGGCTCTTTTGAAAAGCGTTTTTCGTATGTGGATTCTGCCGCTGTCGCCAGATTGGCAAGGCTCATCGCGCCACCAAAGCTGCCTGCCGCCAGCAGCGTCGAAGACAGGCCATACTGGCCTGCTACACGAAACAGATCGCGGCGCGAAATGCCCTTGAGTTTGTCTTGTACCTTCATGTTGGTTCCTCCCGTTTGAAGCACAATTGTCAATTAATGAGACTTATGGTTTCAAAAAAGACTAGCTTGAATCGAGGCATCTGTATAGAATTTTCTTCAACGGGTTGGAGGAATCGTCAGATGAACGCGGATTACATCGTGGTGGGGGCAGGTTCGGCTGGCTGTGTTTTGGCCAACCGGCTCAGCGCCGATCCGAAAAACAAGGTCATCCTGCTTGAGGCCGGGGGGCGCGACATCAATCCCTGGATTCACATTCCCGTCGGCTACTTCAAAACCATCCATAATCCGTCGGTCGACTGGTGTTACAAGACGGAGCCCGACCCAGGATTGAATGGCCGTTCTATAGAATGGCCCCGTGGCAAGGTGCTGGGCGGCTCCTCCTCTCTCAACGGTTTGCTCTACGTACGCGGGCAGCCGCAGGATTATGACCGCTGGCGGCAGATGGGGAATACAGGCTGGGGTTGGGACGACGTGCTGCCATTGTTCAAACGTGCGGAACGTAACGAACGCGGCGCAGATGAGTTTCACGGCGATCAGGGGCCGCTGTCGGTTTCAAACATGCGCATCCAGCGTCCGATCACCGATGCCTGGGTCGCTGCCGCACAGGCCGCAGGCTATCCCTTCAACCCCGATTATAACGGGGCTGAACAGGAAGGCGTTGGTTTCTTCCAGCTGACGTCAAAAAACGGGCGGCGGTGCTCTGCCGCTGTGGCCTATCTCAACCCGGTCAAGAAACGCCCGAACCTGCAGATCATCACCCACGCGCAGGTCGACAAGGTCATCATTGCTGACAATCGCGCCACAGGCGTGACCTATACTGACCGCAGCGGCCAAGAGCAGACCATCACCGCCAATCGCGAGATCGTTCTATCGGGCGGTGCGATAAACTCGCCCCAACTGCTGATGCTGTCGGGTATTGGTGAGGCCGACCAACTGGCCGAACACGGGATCACGGTTACACGGGATCTGCCCGGCGTCGGCAAGAACATGCAAGACCATCTCCAGGCGCGGCTGGTCTACAAATGCAACGAGCCCACCCTGAACGATGAGGTATCGACCCTGATGGGGCAGGCGCGCATTGGCCTGAAATATCTGATGTTCCGCGCAGGGCCGATGACCATGGCGGCAAGTCTGGCAACCGGCTTCATGAAATCGCGGGATGATCTGGAAACACCGGATATCCAGTTCCACGTGCAGCCGCTCTCGGCGGAGAATCCCGGCAAGGGCGCTGACAAGTTCTCGGCCTTTACCATGTCGGTCTGTCAGCTGCGCCCAGAAAGCCGGGGAGAGATCAGGTTGAGCAGCGCCAAGCCCCGCGACTATCCAAAGATCATCCCGAACTACCTGTCGACCAAGACTGACTGCGATACGATTGTCGAAGGGGTAAACATTGCCCGCCGCATCGCACGCCATGCGCCTTTGAGCTCAAAGATATCAGAGGAATTTCGCCCTCATGCGGACCTCGACATCAATGATTGCGACGCCACACTGGACTGGGCGCGTAACAATACCGCGTCAATCTATCATCCGACGGGCACCTGCAAGATGGGCAATGGCAAAGACGCGGTCGTGGACGCACGTCTGCGGGTTCACGGAATCGCCGGGCTGCGAGTCGCCGATTGCTCGATTATGCCAGAGATTGTATCGGGCAATACCAATGCGCCTGCGATCATGATCGGGGAAAAGGCAAGCGATCTGATATTGGAAGACGCACGCGCCTAAAATCTGCGCGGCGCAAGTCCCGCATGAAACCACCGCAGATAGGTGTATATCGAATAGACGGGCCGCCCGGTCGCAAGCGCGATATCCGGCGCATAAGGCACCATGTTTGTGCATTCTAGAATGATTGGTCCAACCTGAGGACTTTCCGCAACCAAGGCTTCTGCCTTTGCAATCATTTCGGCACGTGCGGCTCTGACATCGAGTGTCGTCCGGTTCTCAAGGATCGACGTGGCAAAGCTGCTGCCTTCCATGCCCTTGATCGGCGTCTCCTCCGGAACCCCGGCCATTCTCAAATGCTGCGGCGAAAGGCTTGTCGCGGAAATGGTCAGAATTCCCAGCGTCCGGTCAGGTGCCAGCATCGGCAGGATTTGGCCCGCCTGCTCAAGCGCGGAGGCCGCGACCGGCACGCCCAGCGCCTCAGCCAGCCGGGGCCGGATCAGCGCAAGAAACCCACAGGTCGTGGCGATGCCGGTGCAACCTTCGCCAATCAAATTTCGACCCATCTCAATAAAGGCCTGCACGAAGGGCTCCATATCCTCGCGGACAATGGCTTGCGGCGTTGCACCATCGACCACGCCATACCGCACAGGGAATGGCCATGTGTCGGGATTACCGACATCACCCGGAATACGAGGGAATTGCGTATCAAGCATCAGAATGCCCAACCGCGCGCCTGACCTGTTTTGGAGCATGTCACCCATACAAGATCAATGCGGTGCGACAAGGCAGCTGACAAGCTCGAATTCCAACGATGACAATTTGTAAACATTTTGTTGATGTTTTCGTTTTTCGTGCAATGATGCTTTTGGGGAGAATCGTTACGTGACGTCAAACAGCTTACAAGGGGCTCTGACATGACCCGGCACGTCGTTGTTATCGGTGCGGGAATCGTTGGCATCTCAACGGCCATCTGGCTGCGGCGCGCAGGCGTCGAGGTCACCGTGGTCGACCGTGGCGCGCCCGGAACAGGCACGTCCCACGGCAACGCCGGTGTGTTGGCTGCCTGCGCCATGGTGCCAGTTACAGGCCCCGGATTGATGAAAAAGGCGCCCGGCATGTTGCTCGACAGTGACTTCCCGCTGTTCATGCGCTGGACGTATCTGCCCAAGCTGCTGCCATGGCTGCGCAGATATATGTCGCACGCCAATGATGCCGACACCAAGCGGATCGCACAGGGTTTGATCCCGATTGTCGCCGACACAGTCGAACAACACAAAAGCCTTTGTAACGATCTGGGTCTGGGGTCGTGGGTGAACGACAGCGACTATTGCTTTGCCTACACTGACCGCAGTGTGTTCGAGGGCGAGGCCTATACATGGGCCATCCGCCGCGATGCTGGCTTTGTGCCAGAGATCATCGAAGGGCAGGATGTTCGTGATTATGAGCCATCTTTGGGCGATGACATCACCTGCATGGCGATCCTCAAGAACCACGGCTTCATCCGCAGTCCGGGTGGGTACGTTCAGGCGCTGGCGCGCGCTTTCGAGGACATGGGCGGCACCCTGCGCGAAGCCGAGGTCAAGGACTTTGATCTGACGGGCGGCACGGTCACGGCAGTGCAGACCACCCAAGGGACCATCCCTTGCGATGACGTGGTTCTTGCCACCGGCGTCTGGTCCAAGCCGATGATGCAAAAGCTGGGCCTCAATATCCCGCTAGAGACAGAGCGTGGCTATCATATCGTGTTCGAAAACGCGACCGGCGGCCCGGCGCGGCCGATCATGCTGGCATCCGGCAAATTCGTCGCCACGCCGATGGATCAGGGCGTCCGCTGTGCTGGGATTGTCGAATTTGGCGGGCTGGATGCCGGTCCTTCCAAGGCACCGCTGGCGTTGCTCCGCAGACAGGCGGCCAAGGCGTTTCCAAACATGAAGGCCACCAATGAAATTGAATGGCTGGGGCACAGGCCCGCCCCCAGCGACAGCCTGCCCCTGATCGGACAGGTTGGGCAAAGCCGGGTCTTTACCGCCTTCGGGCATCATCACATCGGGTTAACAGGCGGGCCAAAAACCGGCCGCCTTGTGGCCGGGTTGATCACCGGGGAGCAGGTCAATACAGACCTCGCCCCCTACCACCCGCAGCGCTTTTCCTGAGGCCTGCGATAATAAAGAAACTGGGAGAATACGTATGAAGATGACAAGCAAACTGATGGCTGGCGCCGCGACACTGGCGATTGCCGTGACCGGCGCTCTACCTGCAATGGCAGCGGAAAAGTGGGACATGCCGATGGCCTATTCCGCGTCGAATTTCCACTCTGAGAATGGCGTGGCTTTTGCCGACTGCGTGCGCGACGCGACGGGCGGCGAGATCGACATCACCGTGCATCCGGGCGGCTCGCTCTTTGCCGGTGCCGACATCAAGCGCGCGATCCAGACCGGCCAGGTTCAGATCGGTGAGCGTCTTTTGTCAGGTCACCAGAACGAAAACGCAGTGTTCGGATTTGACTCCGTTCCGTTCCTTGCGCCCTCGTTCGATGATAGCGCCAAGCTGTTTGAAGCTGCCAAGCCCAAGCTTGAAGAAGTCCTGGCAGAGCAGAACCTGACCATGCTCTATGCCGTGCCATGGCCGCCGCAGGGTCTTTACTTCAATAAGGAAGTGAACAGCGTCGATGACATGAAGGGCATCAAGTTCCGTTCCTACAGCAACGCTACCTCACGTCTGGCAGAGCTGACCGGCATGCTTCCGGTAACCATCGAAGCCGCTGAAATTTCCCAGGCCTTTGCAACAGGTGTTGCGGAATCGATGATTTCCTCCGGGGCCACCGGTTATGACCGCAAGGTATGGGAAAGCCTGTCGCACTTCTACGAAGTGGATGCATGGCTCCCCTACAACTACGTCATGGTAAACAATGATGTCTGGTCAGGTGTCTCGGACGCCAACAAGGCCGCGATCACAGGCTGCGCCGAGGAAGCCGCTTCGCGTGGTCTGCAGGCTTCCAAGGAATACACCCAGTTCACCATGGACGGTCTGGCCGCAGGTGGCATGACCGTTCAACCCGCCGGTGACGAACTGATGTCCGGTCTGCGCGACGTTGGCGCGACCATGACCGCAGAATGGCTGGAAGCCGCAGGCGAAGATGGCAAAGCCATCGTCGATGGCTTCAAGGCGATGCAATAAACCATTTGGCGGCCCCATCGTTCGGGGCCGCCATTTGCATTTCAAGGGGGCGACATGGCTGCCATTCGCAAGTTTCTGGATTTTCTTTACATGCTGGCTGGCGTGCTGGCTGCGCTCTGCCTGATCTCGATCCTGCTGCTGATCGTCGTGCAGATGATTGCCCGCTGGACAGGCGAAGTCTTTCCCGGCGCGCCAAACTACGCGGGTTACGCCATGGCCGCCGCCAGCTTTCTGGCCTTTGCTAACGCGCTGAACCGTGGCGCACATATTCGGGTATCAATCCTGCTCAATGCGGTCACGGCTGGACCGAAACGATTGCTTGAAATCTGGTGCTTTGGATTGGCCGCAGCGATTGCCTGGTATTTTACCTACTACGCCTACTGGTTCGTCTACTGGTCTTGGAAGTTCAAGGAAGTCAGTCAGGGGCAGGAC
>Ga0316197_10001841_pt1 | contig 15060 bp, 13 predicted proteins | sample OudBiesiAoxic_MG_FD_204939 | JGI IMG/M metagenome (GOLD analysis project Ga0316197, IMG submission 204939) | Coastal sediment microbial communities from Oude Bieten Haven, Netherlands - site A oxic | ecosystem: Environmental > Aquatic > Marine > Coastal > Sediment | place: Netherlands...
GGTTGACCGGGAATATGCCTGTCGGATTTTCGGTGATGTCGACGCTGAAAAACTGATGAACCTGAGAAAGGGCGTGATGCTGGAAGATGGCATGGCCCAGTTCAGTGATATCCAGGCAGCGGGGGGGGACGATGTTAACGGCTGGTATCACGTGACCCTGCTTGAGGGCCGCAACCGCGAGGTCAGGCGCCTGTGGGCCTCGCAGGATGTCGTGGTCAGCCGCTTGAAGCGTGTCCGTTATGGTGCTGTTTTCCTGCCAAAGCGTCTGCGTATGGGTGACTGGTCCGAACTCTCAACCACCGACCACACGACCTTGAGAGAAGATGTTGGACTTGGCCCGGTACCTGTCCAGCTTACCCTCAAACCTGAAAAGGGTCATCGAGACTCAGACAGGCGGGAAGTTCGTCAGAAGTACGGAACACGAAAAAAATCAACCCGCTACAAAAACGTTGACCGCAAATAAGTACCTGATCATTCAAGCATGATGAATCTTGATCAATTACAGGGTTTGTGTCTTGATTACCTGAAGGGTGTCATGGCTGCTGATCCCGCACATGACATCACCCACGTTGAACGTGTGGTTCAAAATACCCTGGCACTGACAGAGGCCGAAAACGGCGATTTGACCATCAGCGTACCTGCCGCGTGGTTGCATGACTGTGTTTCCGTGGCCAAGGATTCTCCCTTGCGTAAACAGGCTTCAAAACTCGCGGCCGACGAAGCGGTCCGTTTTCTTGAGTCCATCCAGTACCCATCCGGTCTTTTACCACAGATTCATCACGCCATAGAAGCACACAGTTTCTCGGCCAACATACCCACCGAGACACTGGAAGCCCGCATCGTACAGGATGCCGACCGGCTCGAAGCGGTTGGGGCGATCGGTATTGCGCGTTGCTTTCTGACCGGCGGCAGTATGGGTACACCGTTATACGAGCCATCTGATCCATTCGCAGAGAACCGCGAACTTGATGATCGAAGTTACACGCTGGATCATTTTTATTGCAAGCTGCTTGGACTGGCTGACACGATGAAAACACAGGCCGGCAAGGCTGAAGCGATCAAGCGAACCGACTATATGAGGGCTTTCCTGCAGCAAATAGGTTCGGAGATCGGCCACACCCCACGAAGCGGGTAAATGTTTGCCAGCAGCCTGAGTTAATCTTTGAATTCTGCGGTGGCCTGCCGGGTACGATCAACCACGAGACGGGTAACATCAGGGCGCGAGTAATGACCGGCAGGATCGAAATTTTGCCGCTCCCGTCGAATGGTATTCAAATCCAGATCGGCGCTGAATAATCCCTCGGTTTCGGCCTGCGGTTCCAGAACCCACTCACCATCGGGTGATGCAATACATGTACCGCCATCCGCCATCCAGCCACTCGCGTCCTTTTTCACCGATGATGCGTGCGGAATCGTATCCGTGATCCAGTCAGCGTGCATCAGGCTGGATACCGAAAGCACATAGGAGCGTGATTCACGCGCAATGAAACGGGTAATGTCCTGCGTGTTTCTGACGTTTCCGGGCCAAACTGCCACATGTACGTTTTCACCCTGCGCATACAGAGCTGCCCTGGGCAACGGCATCCAGTTCTCCCAGCAATTGAGACCACCCACCCGGAAACCGTGCAGATCATGAACCCTGAGGCCATGACCGTCGCCAGCAGACCATACCAACCGTTCTTCATAGGTCGGGCAAAGTTTACGGTGAATCGAGCCTATCCGGCCGTTTGCGGCGATGTAGACCAGGCTTGCATACAGGCTCTGACCACCACGATCGGCCGGTCTTTCAATACAACCAAGATAAACGGCAATTGAGTGATCCTTTGCTGTTTGGCATAACGGCTCAAGATCACCCGCATCGATATCAACCGCCTGTGAAGAGTAAAATGAAAAAAGGTCTTTTTGCAGACTGGATTCAAACGTTGCGCCATTCGTCAATTCGGGCCAAAACGGGTAGCCTGGTACCAGGGCCTCACCGAACGCGACCAGTTGGCTACCCTGCCCCGCTGCCTGCCGGACAAAATCCTGCACCTTTGCCAGTGTGGCTGTGCGATTGAGCCAGTGCGGTGAAATTTGTGCCAGCGAAACCCGTAAACTACCTGAACCGGACATATTTAGTCCCTTTCGTGAGCGTGGCTTGCATTGTAAATCGGGCCACCATGATCACGGTAATAAGCCAGTACAGCGCCCGCGTCCGAACTTAGAACACCACGTTGCACCTCGATTCCTCTGCGCTGAAGTGACCTGACCCATTGATCCGGCTTATCGCCTTCGTCAAAACCGGCGGCTTCTGCATCCTGTTTCCGCGCACCGCAGATCAGGCTGCTGATACCCGACCATGGCAATGCGCCAAAACACATGGCGCAGGGTTCACAACTGGTGACCAGTTGCAGTGGTCCGCTATGAGACAGGTTCCATTGCCCCACTGATAATTGCGCCAGCGATAATGCAACCATTTCGGCATGTGCGATGGACAAACCCGCTGTGGTTACCAGATTAATGCCAACTGATACCAGTTCGCCTGTTTTCTCATGTACCACCACGGCACCAAAAGGACCACCGGTCTTCTTTAAAACACTTTCTCTTGAAAGCGCGATGGCGAGTTGCATACGCTCTTCGATTGAAGACAGGGGCTGCTGCCAGTCAACCAGGAATGGCTTGACCCAGGCGGGAAGCTCAAAACAACATTGACTGTGTATTGTCATGGTCTAAGTCTAGCCTATTTACCCTGGTTGGTATTACGCTGCCGGTTAATCTCGTACAGGCACACACCCGTGGCTACTGAAACGTTAAGGCTCTCCACCTGTCCCGCCATTGGAATTCTGACCAGGTAATCACAAATCTCGGTGGTCAGGCGGCGCAGGCCGCTACCCTCATTGCCAACAACCAACGCCAACGAACCTGTCAGGTCTGTCGCATACAAACTGTCGGTGGCTTCATCACTGGTACCTGCAAGCCAGATACCGCGTTTTTTCAGCGTACGCAGCACCCGGGCCAGGTTGGTGGCCTGGATAACCTTCAAGGTCTCGGCAGCACCACTGGCTGCTCTTCGCACCACCGGTGTGATACCTGCGGAACGGTCTTTGCAAATAACCACCAGGTGGACACCTGCTGCATCGGCTGTACGCAGACAGGCACCGAGATTATGCGGATCCTGAATACCATCGAGGACCAGGATTAACGGTGTGCCCTCTATTGATTCCAGTATGGGCTCCAATTGGCTTTCGGGGGCCACATTACTGCCCTTAAAACCCGCAATGACACCCTGGTGTCTTTGCTGGCCGGATAGTCTGTCCAACTCTGAGAGTGGACACTTGATAACCCGGGTACCTGCACTTTGAGCCAGTGACTCAATCTCGAGCAACCGTTTGTTGTGACTATCGGCCAGAACACGCAACCATTCAACATCCCCGGCAGCCGTCTTCAGCGCCGAGGTGACGGCGTGGATGCCGATGAGCAACTGTTCATCAGGGGAGTTCATTTACTCAACCAGTTCAAAGTCTATTTTTCTTTCATCCAGGTTGACGGCAAGAACGCGTACTTTCACCCTGTCGGCAAGCTGGAAAACCTGGCCCCTGCGTTCGCCTTTCATGCGATGCGCGACCGGGTCGTAATGGTAGTAATCATTCGGCAAGCCGGTCACATGAACCAGGCCGCTGATACGTCCGTAATCCAGTTCTACAAACAATCCAAAAGAGGTCACACCACTCACCAGTCCTTCGAACTCCTCACCGATGCGGGTTTCAAGATAGGCACACTTGAGACGGTCGATCACATCACGTTCGGCCTCTTCCGCACGACGCGAATTAAACGAACAGCGTGCGCACAATTCGGACATCAGGCCGTCACTATACGGATAGTCCGATGCGCCTGAGCGTTGTAGCAAATGATGGATTGCACGGTGCACCAGCAGATCGGGGTAACGTCTGATAGGTGACGTGAAATGGGTGTAGGCATCAAGCGCCAGCCCAAAATGCCCCTCATTACCGGTCTGGTAGGCTGCGAGGCTTTGTGAACGTAACAGCACCGCCATGATCATGTGCTCATCAGGACGACCCTGCGCCTGGATGACCACCTTCTCAAAATCCTTAGGTTGCGGATTGTCCCGCCATGGGACCTGGATACCTTGTCCCTGTAAAAACTGTTTCAGGGCTTCAAGTTTACCCTCCGGTGGTGATGCGTGAACCCTGAAGGGCGCCGGTACCTTGTTTTTCAGCAAAAATCGTGCAGCCTCGACATTGGCCAGGATCATGCACTCTTCAATCAGCTTGTGTGCGTCGTTACGCTCCTGGGGTATCAGGCCAACCACTGCACCGCGTTGATCAAACTGGAAGCCGTACTCGGTACTTTCGAATCCAATGGCGCCCCGTTTGAGACGGGCTGCATACAGTGCTTTGTAGAGCGCATGTAAGTCATCGAGGCTGGCTTTCACATCAGCCATATCGTCATGGTGTTTCAAGGTGCCGCTTTCATAATAGTCAGCAACCTGTTGGTAGGTTAACCGTGCGGATGAATTCATCACCGCTGCAACAAAACGGGAGCGCACAATGGTGCCGTTATCAGCCACCGTCATTTCGCAGGCGAGGCAAAGCCGGTCAACTGCGGGCTTAAGTGAGCACAGTCCGTTTGAAAGCGCTTCCGGCAACATGGGGATGACCCGGCTCGGAAAGTAGACTGATGTAGATCGGCGTGTCGCCTCAACATCCAGCGGGCTGCCGGGTTGGACGTAGGATGACACCTCGGCAATGGCAACGATCAAGCGCCAGCCCTTGGCTTGTTTTCGAGCAAATACGGCATCATCAAAATCACGGGCATCGGCACCATCAATGGTCACCAATGGAAGGTCTCGCAAATCCTTGCGCCCGGCTTTCATTTCCTCTGGAACCGACTCGCCAAACGCCTCGGCAGCAGCCTCAACTCCCTCGGGCCATTCAAACGGCAAACCATGGCTGCGAATCGCAATCTCCGTGGCCATACCCGGCGCACCGGATTGACCCAGAATCTCGGTGATTTTTCCAACCGGTGACTTGCGCTCAGTTGGTTCGATCACGATGGTCGCGACGACAACCTGCCCGGGTCGGGCACCGAGTGTGTCCTGTAAAGGAATCATGACATCCTGATTGATGCGCGGATCATCAGGCACCACCAGCGCGATTCCATTTTCTTCTACATAGCGCCCTACAATACTTTCATTGGCACGTTCGAGCACTTCAGTAATCATGCCTTCGCGGCGACCCTGTCGGTCGGTACCAATGAGCGCGGCAAGCACCCTGTCACCATTGAGTACCTTGCGCATCTCCCGGGAGGAGATATAGAGGTCGGAGCCGCCATCATCCGGAATCAGAAACCCGAAACCGTCACGGTGCGCACTGATTCGACCTTTCAGCAAATCCATCTTGGCCGGTAAACCATAGGCTTTGCGACGGGTTTGAACCACCTGGCCGTCGCGGAGCATGGCGCGCAGCCGGCGTCTCAGTATTTCACGGCTGTCATCAGATACAACCTTTAGCTCACTAACGATTTCCTTGCGTTGCATCGGCTGCCCGTGCTTTTCCAGCATTGCAATAATCTCATTGCGTTCGGGTGCTGTTGCATTTATTTCCCTGCTATCAGGCCGGTTTTTTCTACCGGATTTAAATCTTGTCAAGTTTTAGCTCTCATGTCTTTGTTTAAGGGTTCATTGTAACGCGAATACACTGCCTGCGTGCTCTACGGGATGAAATTCTATTGACAGTTCAGGGCGAAATCGGTAGAGTCCGCTGCGGTTTGGGAGTTCCCCCTTTACTTCTGAACCACCGGGCTGTGGATCCCCTTTCCACAGCCCACTGCCCAGGTGGCGGAATTGGTAGACGCGCCAGCTTCAGGTGCTGGTTATCGCAAGGTAGTGGAGGTTCAAGTCCTCTCCTGGGCACCATTTTTATAGAAAAACCCGCCGGTTGGCGGGTTTTTTTATGGGAATCACGTTTTAGCAGGTTAAACACAGCTCGTTTTTACTCTGTGTCTATTTCTTCTACTCCAAACACGTGTAAAACCTACTCCATCGGATGACGGATGATGATGCTCTCCTTCCGGTCCGGACCGGTGGATATCATATGGACCGGTGCACCGCACAATGCCTCCATTGCACCCAGGTAACTTTTTGCGTTTGCCGGCAGGTCTTCAAAACGGGTGATTCCCCTGGTGCTTTCTTTCCACCCCGGGAAGGACTCGTATTCGACTTCCAGGTCTTCCCATGCTTCAGCATTCTGTGGGGGCACCTCGAGTAACTCGCCGTTCAGACGGTATGCGATACCTACCTTGATGGTCTCAACTCCGTCAAGAACGTCCAGCTTGGTTACACAAAACCCGCTGAGACCATTGGTATGCGATGCCCTGCGCAATGCGACCGCGTCCAGCCAGCCACAGCGGCGCGGTCGTCCTGTGGTTGCACCGAACTCGGCTCCTCGTTCAGCAATTCCGGCCCCGACATCATCGAACAGCTCCGTTGGAAACGGCCCTGAACCGACACGTGTCGTGTATGCCTTGGTGATACCCAGTACGTAATCGATGGCGCTGGGGCCAACACCTGCACCTGTGCATACTGCACCGATGGTGGTATTAGACGAGGTGACAAAAGGGTACGTACCGTGATCAATATCCAACAGGCTTCCCTGTGCACCTTCATAGAGGATGCGCTTACCCTCGGTTCTTAAACGGTGTAACTCCCCGCTGACATCCATGACAAGCTCGGAAAAACAGGCGCCAAGCTGCAATGAATCATCCAGGATGCGATCAAAAACCATGGGCTGCATACCGAAATACTTTTCCAGTACAAAGTTGTGGTAATCCAGGGTTTCTTCGAGTTTTTCGGCTAACAACCCGGGTTTATTCAGGTCTGAAATACGTATGCCCCGGCGAGAAACCTTGTCCTCGTAGGCGGGGCCAATACCACGGCCGGTGGTACCAATGGCATTACTACCCCTGGCCTTTTCCCGTGCCTGATCGAGCAACTCATGATAGGGCATGATGACCGGACAGGCTGGGGATATCCCCAGGCGGGAACGAACATCAACCCCAAAGGATTCCAGCTCTTCGGTTTCTTTTTTAAGCGCCTCGAGTGAAACCACGACACCGTTGCCAATCAGGCATTGCGCACCCTTGTTCAGAATCCCTGAGGGAATCAGGTGCAACACGGTCTTGTGGCCATCGACCACCAGTGTATGACCCGCGTTATGCCCTCCCTGGAAGCGCACAACGGCGTCTACGTCACGGCTCAACAGGTCAACTATTTTGCCTTTACCTTCATCACCCCATTGGGTGCCCAACACAACAATGCTTTTTGTCATTTCAGTGATAATCTTCGTCAAATGGAATCATGTGAGAATAAACAATAATAAGGCGCCTGACAGCATGCAGACGATACCGGCAACCCGGATACCCTGCGGACCTAACCTGGCTGCATCGGTCATGACCTTCAACCAGACCGATGGTGCAATACCGGGTAGCAGACCTTCGATAATCAGCACCAGTGCCAATGCGGTCAGAAGGTCGCTACCCATGGTAAATCCGCGACATTGGTTGGGATTTCACCTCGATTGCTTTTAGTTGCGGCCGTCCTGTCCGAAATAATCGAAAAACTCGGAACCCGGATCGATCACAATCGTATCCTGACTTCCACCAAATGCCGTGCGATACGCTTGCAGGCTTCGATAAAACCGGTAGAACTCCTCATCCTGCCCATAGGCCTGTGCATAGGTGTTGGTTGCGATAGCATCGCCCTCACCCCGGACCTTCTGTCCTTCACGCTCGGCTTCAGCGAGCAGCACCACGACCTGCCTGTCGGCATCAGAACGAATTCTTTCAGCTGCTTCCCTACCTTCGAAACGGTAAAGGTTGGCAGCTTTCTGCCGGTCTGCCGCCATCCGGCGGAATACGGACTCGCGCACATCATCAGGTAGTTCAATACTCTTGATACGGACGTCAACAACCTCGATACCAAACTCTTCGGCTGCCCGGTTGGCTGCCTCGGCAATGGCCTTCATGGTTGTAACACGTTGCTCCGAAACAACTTCCACCAGCGTACGACTGGCGATCTGGTTACGTATACGGTCACTGACGATGCCGTGCAAACGGTTCAGTGCAATGGCTTCATTACCCTGGGTTGATGTATAAAACCTGGCAACATCAATAATCCGCCATTTAACAAACGTGTCCACATTGACGTATTTCTGTTCCGAGGTCAGCATCAGTTCGGGATCTGTATCCAGGGTCAGAATGCGCCTGTCGAATTTGCGGATGTTATTTACAAACGGCCATTTGAAATTCAAACCCGGTTGGTAATCCACTTTAACGATACGACCCAGTTGAAACCGGATTGCATACTCGGTTTCATTAACCGTAAACATACTGGCAAGACCCAAACCACCAAATACCAGCAGAGTGATCAACAATATTGGTCTGTTCATCGTCTTGCCTCCCTGGCTTTGCTACGTGAGTTGGCGCTGTTTTCGGGACTATCTACACCGACCGCACTCGTCCCCTTGAGGGGCGGTATGATGCTTGCAGGATTAACACCATTGGCGGGCTGTTCAAGCGGCAGATACAAAATATTTCCACTTGAATCGACATCGAGAAAGACTTTGCGGTTTCTGGAAAATACCTGCTCCATGGTTTCAAGATAAAGCCGTTTGCGGGTAATCTCCGGTGCCAGGCGGTATTGGGTCAGAACCTGTGAAAAGCGACTGGCCTCACCTTCTGCGAGTGCAACAGTGGACGCCTTGTAACCAGCGGCCTCCTGTTCAATACGGGCCGCTGTACCACGCGCTTCCGGGATAACACTGTTGGCATGTACTCGGGCTTCCTCGGTGAATCGCTCGCGATCTTCCCGTGCGCGGATAACATCGGAGTAAGCCTCCCTCACCTGCATGGGCACATTCACATCGACGAGGTTAAACTCCGTCACCTGCAAACCTGCCTGGTAAAGGTCCAGTGTTTCCTGTAATACGCGTTGTGTTTCAATACGTACCTTGGTTCTCGCGTTACCCTCGAGGATCGCATCCAGCGAATTGGTACCGACCGACTCCCTCAGCGCGCTCTCTGCAGCCTGACGCAGGGTTTGCTCGGGGTCACGGACAAGGAAAAGAAAATGCTGGGCATTGTTGATACGGTATTGAACCTTGTAGACAAATTCCACCAGGTTCTCATCTTCGGTCAACATATGACCGCGGTCTTCTACCACCCGTACATTGTTGATATTAACCTTTGTCAGCGTTTCAAACGGCCGGGGCAACGTCAGGTTGAAACCCGGTTGCAAGGTGCGTGAGTACTTGCCAAAGCGCAGAACCACGCCATTTTCGGCCTCATCGATTACATGAACCGAATCCCAGCCGACCCAAAAAATTATCAGCACCAGCACAAGGGAGAATGCACCACCCAGACCACTGCTTCCGTTACCTTCACCACTTGAAGAACCGGGGCCTTTGCCCCCACCCCCAAACAGTGATTGCAGACGCCTGCTCACATTTCCAAATATTTCTTCCAGGTCGGGCGGTTGATCACCACCTGATTTCCAGGGATCTTTTTCTCCCTTGCCAGGTTCTTTCCAGGGCATTCATTTCTCCATTACCAGACGCAAAATCGCGTCTTTATTCGATTACAAACAGGTATTCTCAGGCGGGTTACAAATCCGTTGACAAATTTTCAATGCCCGTATTTTAGGGCTCGTCTCGCCGCTCCACAAGTGCTGAACGTCCCAATATGCTATCGCGTACCAGCAGACCCTCTGCACCCGGCATCCGGCCGAGTCGTTCCGCATCCTGTTGAGACAGATTGATATGCAATAACCACTGGCCGTCATCGGCCACTTTTTCCTCTTCTACCGCACCCAGATCAAACAATTGTGAGCGTAATTTTGCATAGGGCCCACCGAGACTGATCCAGGTATTAATTCTTTCACCCTTAAGACGCCGGGCGATGACTTCCTTTAATTCAACAAGTCCCGTGCCACTCAGCGCAGAAACATCAATCCTGTCGACCTGGCCATCTGCATTGACGTGGTTCGATGCCGCCCGCTCTACCAGGTCGATTTTATTGAATAGACGAATGACCGGAATATGGCTGGCACCGACACCCTTGAGAACATCTTCTACATCATGCTCACGTTGCTGGTGGAATGGGTCTGATGCGTCAATGACATGTAGCAGCAGATCAGCTTCGCGTGTTTCCTGCAAGGTGGAATGAAAGGCGGCGACAAGCTCATGAGGCAGGTCACTCACAAAACCCACAGTATCCACCAGCAATACATTACCGGTCGGGATATTGGGTAACTGGCTGACGGTCGGATCGAGTGTTGCGAACTGCATATCCTGTGTACCCACGGTCGAGTTTGTCAACGCATTGAATAGTGTCGATTTACCCGCATTGGTATAGCCCACGAGTGCAACGGTAAAAACGTGTGCCCGTTCACGCTTGCGACGGCTCTGCGCCCGCTGCTGCCGAACCCTGTCGAGTCGTACCTTGAGATACTTTATGCGCTGACCGATAAGACGGCGGTCGGTTTCAAGCTGGGTTTCACCTGGTCCACGAAGACCAATACCGCCCTTCTGGCGCTCGAGATGGGTCCAGCCCCTGACCAGGCGGGTCGAAAGGTGACGCAGTTGTGCCAATTCAACCTGTAATTTACCTTCGTGTGACCTGGCGCGTTGCGCAAAAATATCCAGTATCAGCGTGGTGCGGTCGAGAACACGACACTCACAGCGTTTTTCAATATTACGTTCCTGGATAGCGGAAAGGGGTTGACTGACCACGATCAGGTCAGCACATAACGTTGTGACCTGTTCGGCGACTTCATCAGTTTTGCCGCTCCCAACAAAAAACCGCGCGTCCGGCCGGCCACGCGGTGCTTTCAATATGGTTACAATTTCTACGCCCGCAGATCGACACAGTTCCTGAAACTCGTCGAGCTGCTCCACACCCGTATCCGCAAACACCGGGTGTAATAAAACCGCGCGATTTCCCCGCTCTGCCCGTTCAAACAAACCCGTGAGCCTTTTTCCTAATCTTCATCTTCCTCATCAAACACACTGACATTCCTGGCGGGAACGACGGTTGAAATGGCGTGTTTGTAGATCATCTGGCTCACTGAATTTTTGAGTAAAACCACAAACTGGTCAAATGATTCAACCTGTCCCTGTAACTTGATCCCGTTGACGAGATAAATTGCCACTGGTACACGTTCACGACGCAATGCGTTCAAGAAAGGTTCTTGTAATGATTGACCCTTGGGCATAGCTGTTTCTCCTGGATTTTTATTAATGTCCGGCTGGCTACGGAACAGATTACATGGGTGCGGAAGGTCTAAGCTTCAAGGAACCCCCCTAGCAATTCGAAAACTTCCCGCTTCGCCGAATCTGTCTGCAAATCATACCATACAGATGCACTTTCCCGCCTTAACCAGGTTAACTGTCTTTTGGCCAGTTGCCTGGTTGCAAATATCGACTTTTCACGCATCTGCTCAAATGTATTTTTTCCCTGCAACCATTCCCACGCCTGGCGATATCCCACGGCACGCATGGATGGCATGGCTGCATCAAGATCAGACCGTGCATACAGCCTTTTTATTTCATCGACGAACCCCGCATCTATCATCATATCGAACCGCTGTTCAATACGATGATGCAGAACACTGCGTGGTTCCGGTGAAATGACAATTTTCAGCAGGCGGTAATCGAGCTTATCACCCGTTGTTTTCGCATGGAGGTCTGTCATGCTCTGCCCGCTGATCGAGATAACTTCCAGTGCCCGCTGAATACGTTGAGGGTCATTCGGGTGGATACGTTTTGCGGCCTGTGGATCTTTTTGCTGAAGAATCTCATGCATGGCGGACCAGCCAATCTCTGCTGCCTGTTGTTCCAGCTGCCTGCGCACTTCGGGGTCGGCGGCGGGTAACCTGGAAAGACCATGTTCGAGCGCATTGAAATACAGCATGGTTCCACCCACCAGCAACGGTACCTTGCCGGCTGCGGTGATCTGGTCCATTTCCCGTAAAGCATCTTCACGAAATTCCGCCGCAGAATAACTTTCCGCCGGATCCCTGATATCTATCAGGCGATGCGGTGCTATTTCGAGCGTTTCCTTATCGGGTTTGGCGGTGCCGATATCCATTCCCCGGTACACCAGTGCCGAATCCACGCTGATAATTTCCAGTGGAAAACGTTTGCACATTTCGACGGCCAAACCGGTTTTACCCGAAGCGGTCGGGCCCATCACGAATATGGCGGGGGGTAACTCAGAAGATTTCACAACGGCTCCGGGAGACCTCAGCGTCCACGCAGAAAAAGGCGGTCCAGGCTTTGCATATCCAGTTGCACCCAGGTTGGTCTGCCATGATTGCACTGCGCTGCCCTTTCGGTTCTCTCCATATCACGCAACAGGGCATTCATTTCCGCGATATTGAGCTGACGATTGGCTCGCACTGAACCATGGCAAGCCATGGATGACAGTACCTCATCCATCTCTGATTCAATTTTCAGGCTCTTACCGTCTGAAACCAGCTCTGATAGCACGTCCTGGAGAAGACGGGTCATGTCTGCCTGCTGCAAAAGCGTGGGAACTTTTCGAACCACCACGGTTTGCGGGCCTGAACGGTCGCAACTGATGCCGAGTGACTCAAGGCTTTCGGCGTGTTCATCAATCATATCCGCCTCACGTTCACTGACGTGCACGGTCACCGGCACCAACAGGTTCTGACTTCGTATTCCATCCTCGGCCAGCCCGGCCTTGAAACGTTCATACGTAATGCGTTCGTGGGCAGCATGCATATCCACCAGCACCAGGCCGTTTTGATTCTGCGCCAGGATGTAAACACCATGTAATTGAGCGAGTGCGAAGCCAAGGGGTGGAAACTCCTCACCCTCCTGTCCCGAATTGAAGCCTGCCCCGGCTCCCGTAGCACCCGTACCGCTTCGTGGAGAAGAAACCAGACGTGCATAGCTCTGCATCTGCTCGGCTACATTGATCGGAATTGCCGGTTGATGCGCGGCCCAATTACCGGTTTGGGCACCCGTTTGGCCACCCGCCTGGCCACTGGGCTGGGCTCCAAAAGCAGGGTCGCTTACCTCGGTACCCGGTCGCAATGCACCGCCGCCGACACCGGCGACGGCCAGGCTTCGGTTGAGGGTGGAATAAATGAAATCGTGAACCGCACGGGAATCCCTGAATCGTACTTCGTGCTTCTGCGGGTGAACATTGACATCCACGCCGTTAAAGGGCAACTCGAGGAATAGCACAAAAGCCGGATGACGACCGTGAAACAGCACGTCCCGAAAACTCTGCCGGATGGCATGCGCAACCAGTCGGTCCTTGATAACCCGGCCATTGACAAAAAAGAACTGCCGGTCAGCTTGCGCACGATTATAACGGGGCTCAGCCACCCAGCCACGCAGGCCGAACGAGCCACGTTGCTCATCCACACTTAATGCGTGTTGTACAAATTCGGGGCCGATCACCGCTTCCAGCCTGCCTGACATTTCCTTATCGGTACCAACCGGCGGAAACTGACGAACCATGCGATTGTTATGCTGTAGCTGAAAAGCGACATCGGGGCGTGCGAGTGCGAAGCGCTTCAGCAATTCGTCTACATGTTTGAATTCAGTCTGATCAGTGCGCATGAATTTCCTGCGCGCCGGTACGTTGTAAAACAGGTCACGTAGTTCAACCTGGGTGCCCTCGGCACCGGCTGCGGGTGCCGCGTCTTCGGTCTGACCATTCGCCGTTTTTACCTGCCAGGCAAACTCCGCACCCCTGGTTCGGGAGGTGATACTCATCCTGCTGACAGAGGACATGCTGGGCAGGGCCTCACCCCGGAACCCCATTGTGGAAACTTCCTCCAGATCCAGCAGGGAGCCAATTTTACTGGTTGCATGACGTGCCAACGCCAGCGGCAACTCCTCCACGGGTATTCCGCAACCATCATCGCTGACACTGACAAGCCTTTTGCCACCCTGTTCAAGCGCCACCCGGATGGACATGGCACCCGCATCCAGGCTGTTTTCAATCAACTCCTTAACCACCGACGATGGTCGCTCGACCACTTCTCCTGCAGCGATTTGATTGATCAGAAGTTCTGGTAACTGGTGAATGGGCATACGCACTCTTTTAGCCGTTTTGGGCACAAGCTTCAACTGGTTTGTTGCAATCGAGCTTCGGGATTAAGCCATAACTGAATTGATTTAAAGCTGGTTGTGAATTTTAGCAAAGTTGTAAACATCAAATCTTGGCAATCCTTGAGAAATGAATTGTTCTGACGAAGTCTTAAGGGCACGGCCTGAAACGAAGCCATCAAAATGGAATCAACGTTGCTTAAATCCCAGGCTAACTGGTAGGGATAACCAATTCGCGACCGACGTGAATCACATCGCCGCGTATATTATTTGCGTTACGAAGACGGTTCAGGCTGACGCTGTAACGGCTGGCGATGCCGCCGAGGGTGTCACCACGGGCGACGATGTATTTCTTACTATCCCGGTTGGCTGCAATCCATGTGCCGGGCGGCGGACTCGAGTAAAAGTAATCCTTAATACCACGGGTGACCGTTCTGGCCATGCGTTGCTGAAATTCTTTTTCGGTCAGACGTTTCTCTTCACCCGGGTTGCTGATGAACGCCGTCTCAATCAGTACGGAAGGCACATCGGGTGATTTGAGCACCATGAAATTGGCACGTCCAACATGTGGCTTGTGAACTTTAATGTTGCGCTTCATCGAACCCAGTATGTCCTGGGCGACCTTATTGCTGGCTTCCCGGGTTGCGCTTTGTGACAGGTCAAGCAAAACCGAGGCCAGCATGTCATCCTTGTCGTTAAGTGTTACACCACCCACCAGGTCAGAGGCATTTTCACTGTCGGCCAGAAGACGGGCGAATTCACTACTCGCTCCACGTGCGGACAGCACGAACACCGAACTCCCGCGCACACTACTCTTGGTGAAAGCATCGGCATGTATCGACACAAACAGGTCGGCACGTGCCTTGCGCGCTTTCTCATAACGCTGCCGTAACGGAATATAGTAATCGCCATCACGGGTTAA
>Ga0316197_10001842_pt1 | contig 15057 bp, 11 predicted proteins | sample OudBiesiAoxic_MG_FD_204939 | JGI IMG/M metagenome (GOLD analysis project Ga0316197, IMG submission 204939) | Coastal sediment microbial communities from Oude Bieten Haven, Netherlands - site A oxic | ecosystem: Environmental > Aquatic > Marine > Coastal > Sediment | place: Netherlands...
GACGGCGCACCCGCCGAAACGCTCACGCTGTTTGGATCTGATGATATCCGCCTGCGCCGCAGTCAGATTGACGAAGGTCTGGCCCCGCCGGAACGTCGCGCGGCGGATCATGGGCGATTAAACGCACTTCTGGGTCTTGCCGAAGCGTTGCATTGCCGACGGCAGAGCCTGTTGCAGTATTTCGGTGAGACGCAAATAACCTGTGGCCGTTGCGACCTATGCGACACCCCGGCAGAGGTTTTTGACGGGACAGTCGCTGTGCGCAAAGCGCTTTCAGCCATATTGCGCACTGAAGAGTGGTTTGGCGCTGGCCATCTGATTGATATTTTGCTCGGGCAGCACACCGATAAGATACGGCAGCGCGGCCATGACAGCCTGCCTACCTTTGGTGTGGGCCAGGAATATGACCGCCGCCAATGGCAGGCCGTATTCCGCCAGATGCAGGGTCATGATCTGGTACGGCCCGATCCGGACCGTCATGGTGCGCTGCGGATGACCGATAAGGCGTTACCGATACTGCGGGACGAGGCGACCATTGACCTGCGGCGCGACAGCATCCGCAAAGCGGCGGCGTCGCGGCGACCCGCCGTCAAAGCGATGGTCTCAGAAGAGGATGCGCCGCTTTTGTCTGCCCTCAAAGCCAAACGCCGCGCCTTTGCCGAAGCTGCCAAAGCACCGGCCTATGTTATCTTTAATGACCGTACTTTGATTGAAATGGCTGAAAAGCGCCCTCAAACCTTGGACCAGATGGCTAAAATCGGGGGGGTGGGTGCCAAAAAACTCGAGCGTTACGGCGATGCTTTTCTGGAAGTGATTGCGGGGGAGGTGCATCAGATGCATCCCACGCGCCGGAAATTGGCGGGGCGTTCGGCGGGGTCGGTCTATGACCAACTGCTAGAAGTGCAGGCCGAGCTTGCCCGCGGCGATGGCGGGATCGACAAACCGCTTAGTTGTTCTTCTTCCCAGTTGGCAAAGCTCGCCCAGTTGCGGCACGCCGATGCGCAAGTGCTGGAAAAGTTGCTGGGTGATCGACGCGCGGAACGTTTTGGCCCTGCCTTTCTGGACGTCTTGCGGGCAGCGGGCTAGATAACGTCGCAACGGGTGCAAGGCACCGGAAATGCATCAAGGGGAAGACGTATGCTGGTGGTTATTTCGCCTGCCAAACGGTTGGATTGGGAAGAACGCGACATCGAGGTCACGCAACCTGATTTTCAGGAAGACGCAATTCGTCTGGCAAAATCTGCGCGGAACCTCACGCTTGGTAAGCTGAAGGCGTTGATGGACCTCAGTGATGACCTTGCACGGCTGAACCGTGACCGGTTCAAAGCATTTACTGACGCGCCGGACGCCTCGGTCACCCGCCCTGCCGCACTCGCTTTTGCTGGCGATACATACCAAGGTTTGGAAGCGGCCAGTCTGGACGCAGACGAACTTGCATGGGCGCAGGATCACTTGCGTATTTTGTCCGGCCTTTACGGAGTTTTGCGCCCGCTGGACGCGATACAGCCTTACCGGTTGGAAATGGGCAGCAGGTTGAAAACCCGTCGCGGTGCATCGCTTTACGATTACTGGCGCGATGACCTGTCCAAAGCGCTGAATGCAGACGCGGAGGCGGTTGCCACAGATATTCTGGTGAATTGTGCCAGTCAGGAATATTTTGGCGCAGTCGCACCCAAAGCGCTTAAACTGCGCGTCGTGACCCCTGCGTTCATGGAGGATAAAGGAGACGGCAAAGGCCCGAAAATAGTTAGCTTTTTTGCCAAAAAAGCGCGCGGTGCGATGGCACGGTATATTGTCCAAAACCGTTTGCAGGATATGGAAAGCCTAAAATCGTTTGATACGGGTGGGTACATTTACAATGCGGAAATGTCCCAGACCGACAAACCAGTATTCGTGCGGCCCTATCCTGCTTGATCCAGTTCATCAGGGCAGGGTGCAACGGCGTCATCTGGGCAATACGCGACGATTTCTGAGATAATCGCTTTTTTTCTAAGTGGCTTGGTCAGGTATCTGTCCAATCCGGCATCCAGTATGTCGCGGTCATCGCCAGACATAGCATGCGCAGTCAGGGCAACAATCGGCACATGAATGCCTGTTTCGGCTTCTATCCTGCGGATGGCTTGGGTTGCTTGCTTTCCGTCGAGGCGTGGCATCGAAATATCCATGAAAATCAGGTCAGGTTGAAAGGTGCTATAGGCTTCGACGGCTTCCTGGCCGTCACAGGCAAATTGCAGGTCCACGTCCAATTCCTTGAGCATTTTCCCAAAAACCAAGCGGTTGGTTTTGTTGTCCTCGGCAGCAAGAATACGCATTTTACGCGGTGTGTTCGGGGATGTCGTTTCCACGTTTGCTGCGGGTGCGGCATCTGTGATGTGTTGGCTTTCTTTTTCAGGTGCGCGCGCTGGCAATGGTTGCGACAACCACGCTGTCAAATCCGCGCGGGTAAATGGCTCTTGCGCGATGATGTCGACAGTTTCGGTCTGCAGGTCTGCTTTGGCCGACCCATTCACCGGCATCAGCAGAATGATTTGGTGCAGATATCCCGCAGCGCGCGCATCGGCCGCAAATGAGAGACCGTCTGCGTCCTTGCTACGCTGAGCTACGATAAACGTGTCTACGGTTTCGTCCAAAAGCTCTAGCGCGCGTTCTGCTGTGCTACACGCTGTAACTTTCAGGCCAAGTCCTTCAAGCTTGTGGCGCATTGCCCCGCGTGTCAGGTCGAAATCGTCCAGTATCAGGGCGTGCCGCAGCGCCGGATTGATTTGGGGATGCTCGACCACAGGGGGGCCAATGGCCGCCAGCGCAATTTCAAAGCCAAAGGTTGATCCTTTGCCCTCCTCCGAGGTCAGCCAGATGCGGCCCCCCATCATGTGGATCAGCTCCTTGGTGATCGCGAGACCAAGGCCGGTGCCATCAAACTGGCGATTTCTCTCGCTTTCGACCTGATTAAACTCACCAAACACATGTTCGATCATATCCTCGGGAATGCCTATTCCGGTATCTTCAACCGCAATCTGAAGCACCACCTTGCCTGTTTCCTTGTCCGGCGTGCCGCCCACCCGTACATTCACAGCGCCTTGGGTGGTGAACTTTACGGCATTGCCGATCAGATTGGTGAATATTTGACGGATACGGCCGGGATCGCCCACAAACTGTGACGCAAGAGACAGATCGTATTCGACAGACAGGACAATGCCTTTGTCGCGTGCCGTGGGTTGCAACAGCATCAACACTTCATGGATGGCTTTTTCCATATCGAACGGCGCGGGATGTAGCAGCAAACGCTCGGCTTCGATTTTGGAGTAATCAAGCACGTCGTTGATAATAACGAGCAGTGCCTCACCCGAGTTCTTAATAGTATCAATGTAAAGGCGTTGTTCTTCGTTTAGGTCAGTGTCGATCAAAACTTCTGCCATGCCGACGACCCCGTTCATGGGCGTGCGTATCTCGTGGCTCATATTTGCGAGGAAAGCCGATTTTGCGCGGTTGGCGGCTTCGGCCACCTCGCGCGCGCTTTTGAGTTTCTCTTCGTATTGCACTGACTCTGTGATGTTCAAGCCCAGCGAGATGATGTCGCCATCCGGTCCGCGGCGATCAATCATGCGGATGTATTCACCGTTCCACAGTCTAATGACAACGGGTTCCGGCTCTGGCAATTGCACGCGTTCGATCATTGACTGGCGCCATTCTGCAGGTGCCATGTCACCAATATCGACGATGCCTTCTTCGGTCAGAAGTTGCAGGACGGTAACGTAACTGACCCCCGGTTTGATATCTTCCAACCCCTCGAAAACAGCCATGTAAGATCGATTGGCCATAATCAGTTCGAGGTCGGGAGAATAGAAAGCAAAACCGTCGTTAATTGTCTCGATTGATTGCCAAAGCCTGCGTTCGACACGTTCAATTTGTTCCTGCGCCGCGCTCAGATCCGATTTAACCCTTTGGTTTTCATCGCGGACTGTCGCCACTTCCGCACGTGTTTCCACAATCTCGTTCGAGAGCTTACGCGCGTGCTGTCCAAGCTTTCGGTTTGCGGCAAAAAGCTCGGCTTGCTTGACTTCAAGCAACCGTTCCGCAGCCAACCTGCTGCGCCTTTCTTGGGCCAGTTTATTGGCCAGGCTCATTAAAAAACTCGCATCAAACAGGTATCGCTCTCGCTGCTACCTTGCTGGAATGATGTGAATATCTGTTTAACCTTGCAGCGTTTGCCCGTGCGTTACCGCCGGCCTTCCCGAAGCCATGCAGCCGTAATCAGACCGGCCGACAGCAATAGCACCAGCCAGGGCGGCAAAAGGTTGGTCTGGCGGACGTCACGGGTTTCATAGGCATCGCGTGGGGTCAATCCGATCCAGCCGCGTCCGGCGGCAGGACGTCCGGCGCGCACGTCGCGCAAACGGGGCAGTCCGTTTTCGATCATGATGGTTCCACCGCGCAGCGTGGCCAGAACCGGCGCTAGAACCTCTGGTGTGGCGATGGTTTGTTCGAATTCGCGCGGTGCTGCGGGGCCAAGGCCAATGACGGCCAACTGGTCACCATTTTCCAGACGATAGAGCCCGATTTCAGGCCCTTCAAACACAGTCTCAAAAATTCCTGGCTGGGTTTCGGTCAATGGCAATTCGGTTATGTTGCCCGAGGGATCGGTTATAACAACCGGCGGCACGCTGTCTTCCAGCGTGCGCCGTTGAATGCGCATGGTTTGGCCTGTTGCCTGCGCGGTCAGCGCTTCTTCTTCAAGCTCGGGTTCTTTCATCATCCAATGCGCAAGCCTGCGCAAGAGTTCCAGCTGCGGCCCGCCACCTTCATATCCTCGGTTCCATAGCCAGGCGTGATCCGACGCCAGCAGGGCCACGCGCCCCTCGCCCACACGATCAAGAACCAGCAGGGGGCGGTCACCCGCGCCGGTCATGACCACGTTTCCAACCGGATCGGTCACGTCAATCTGGCGCAGCCAACGGCCCCAATCCCCGCCACCGGGCAGGTTTGTTGTGACGGGGTGCCTCTCACCAAGCTCGGTCACAGTGGCGCGGTAAGGCTGATCCAGCACAAGCGCTGTTGGCGCGGCAGGCAGCACGGGGCCAAGCGGTGAGCGGTAAATGCTATCGGCCCCCGCAAAATCTGGCCCGGCCGCGACAAGAACAGCGCCGCCTTCACGGATGTAATTCGCAACATTTTCCAGATAAAGCGCAGGCAGAATGCCGCGACGCTTGTAGCGGTCAAAGATGATCAGATCGAAATCGTCGATCTTTTCCAAAAACAATTCCCGCGTTGGGAAAGCAATCAGCGACAGTTCGCTGACCGGCACGCCGTCCTGCTTTTCCGGCGGGCGCAGGATGGTGAAATGCACCAGATCAACCGAGCTGTCGGATTTCAGCAGGTTGCGCCATGTACGCCCTCCGGGATGTGGTTCGCCCGAGACAAGCAACACGCGTAACCGGTCACGTATGCCGTTCATCTGAATAAGGGCTGTGTTGTTGCGGTCGGTCAATTCACCTTCAGCCTCGGGAACTGAAAACTCGATCACGTTGCGGCCACCATGTGGCAGCGTCACTGGCAGTTCAATGTCCTGACCCAAGGGGACTTGGAACAGCTGCGGTTCGGCACCGTCTACCGATATTTCCAAGGGTGCGACGACAGCATCGGTGGGTGCTGCCCCCATGTCTTCAACTCTAAGCGTCAGGGTTACGGGTTCGCCGATGATGGCAAAAGCGGGCGCGTTGCGGATGCTGAGACGGCGGTCCCAATCGGTGCTTTTCCCGCTCAGCATCAGATGCATCGGAGCAGGCAAATCAAGCGCAAGGTCAGCGTCATGCACCTGACCGTCAGAGAAGGCGATAATTCCAGCCACACGGCCGCGTGGTTCTTCCGACAAAGCAGCAGACAGGGCCGTGATCAGTTGTGTGCCTGCGTCCCCGTCACCATCCGGTACCGCGATGCGGCGAACTTCTGTGTTGGCGCGCGCGCTGATCCGGTCTGCAAGCGTATCTGCTGCGGTCCCACTTTGTTCGGGGCGGTCGGAAAGACGCTGGCTGGCACTTTCGTCTTCCAGCAACAGCACAATATCGCTAAGCGGTGCGCGGTCTTCTTCCTGATATGAAGGGCCGGCCAAAGCACCAAGGACAACAAGCGCCGCAAGCCCGCGCAAGGCCCAGCCCATCAGCCCGCGCACAGCCGCGAGAAGCACGCCAAATAGTGCCAAGGCCGCGACAACGGCCAGAAACTGCCATGGGATCAGCGGATCAAAAAGTATCTGTCCTGTCATTGTCCCAACCTGTCCAAAAGCGCAGGTACGTGGACCTGATCCGATTTGTAGTTCCCCGTCAGCACATGCATCACAAGGTTGACCCCGAAGCGATACGCCAGTTCGCGCTGGCGTTCGCCCGAAAAGCCACGTCCGATCGGCACAAGCGGCGCGCCAAACTCTGACATAGCCCAAGCCGATGCCCAGTCATTGCCACCGATCACCACTGGTGTGACGCCATCGTTCAGATTGCGAAACGGCATACCTTCGATCTGCTCTGCGTCGGGTGGTGCCGCTTCTACCCAGACATCGCGGCTGGTGTGACGCCCGGGATAGTCCTGCAACAAGTAAAAAGTGCGCGTCAGTACGTGATCAGTTGGCAGCGGTTCCAGCGGTGGAATATCAAGCGACGCCGCAAGATCGCGCAGCTTTCGCCCGTTCGGGCTTGCCGTGCCGAACCGCGCAATATCGGCGTCTCTGGTGTCGAACAGGATCAACCCGCCTGACCGCAGATAGGCGTTCAATTTTGAATATGCCTCCGACGACGGGCGCGGCTGATCGGTTGTGATCGGCCAGTAGAGTATCGGGAAAAAGGCAAGCTCGTCACGTTCCAGATCGACGCCGACAGGGTCTGCAGGTTCAACAGATGTACGGAAATTCAGGGTCTGTGACAGGCCAAAAAGCCCCGCGCGGGAAATCTCGTCCAAGCTTTCGTTGCCGGTTATCACATAGGCCAATACCATTTCTTCGGTCGACAAAAGGGCGAAGGCGTCTGCCTGACTGTCTGACTGGGCGCTGGCGTCGCCGGGGACCATGACCGGCAAGAACATCGCGGCCAGAATAACGGCTACACGGCGTTTCGCACCCGCACTGACCAAACGGCCGGTTAACGCCAGCGACGCGACAACATCAGCTACAAGAGCAAGGATAGCCAAGCTTAAAAGCCATCCCGCGATGGGTTGTTCCGGCGGCACAGAAAAGCCTGTGACAGGGATGCGCGCGGGCCAAACTGCGGCCTCTAGTGTTGTGTCCGCAGTGACGACATTGCGGGCCAACCGCCTGTCACCCGACGCATAAATGCCCGGCTGCAAAGCTGCACTTGCCGGGGCCGCGACCAAATCGGGTCCGGGCACCCCGGGCAGGTTGCCCGCGTCGCGTAATGTGCCAAACCCGTCCATGACTTGTTCTGGTGTCCATGTCGTGCCTTCTAAAGCTTCGGCATCGGGACGTGCTGCAGAAGACGATACCGCCAACCGTTCAAGCATCTGCACGAACAGTCCGGAGAGCGGCAAGGTCGACCAGTCCGCCGTTGCCGTGACGTGGAACAGGACAATCTGGCCTTTTTCCAAGGTTTTGCGTGTGACCAGTGGTGTGCCATCGGTCAATTCCGCTATAACGCGTGCCGCAAGCGTTGGATCAGGCTGTGCCATCACCTGACTGGTGATCTGCACATCGTCTGGTATTTCCAGACCAAAGAAAGGCGAGGTTTCGCTAAAGGCCGCCAGCGATTTGGGTTCGCCCCAGCTCATCGCGCCGCCAACGGTGCGACCGCCCGAGCGTAGGCGCACAGGCATAAGCGGGTCTTCATCTACGCGGCTCACATCACTGGCCGCAACCCGTGGACCGGCGAACCGGACAAGCATGCCGCCCTCGGCAAGCCATTCGGTGAGGCGTTCGCCTTCGGCACCGGAAAGTGTCGCGATATCGGCGAGCACGATGACATCGGGGTTTGCCGGCAGAATGTCGGACAGCCCACCTTTGATAAGATCCGCATTCGGTGCCAGTGCCTGTTCCAGATAATGGAGCGGCGACAGCAGTTCGAGCCCCTCGCGGTCTTCACGCCCGGCGATCAGCGCAATCTCGCGTCGTCTTAGCCCATCATCCGCAAGGGTCGTCGCACCCGCAGAACGCTGGCCTTGAATGTCGAACCTTGTGATCCTTGCGCGCAGTTCCGCAGGCAGCACAATTGCCGTCTCTGCCGTCGTGCTGCCCGCTTCAAAAGCGGCAGTCGCAGTCGCAAAGAGCGTGGGGTTTCCTGCCGGATCGCGGCCCTGAACCTGTAATTGCACATCACGCGCCGGTCCTGCAGTCGCGCGCAACGCCGTCAATTCAACGGCACCATCCTGAAAGCTTGCAGGAGCCAGTGCCACGACATCGGCAGTGGTTTGATAGACCTCTACCGCGCCTTTTGCCTCAAAGGCTGCCAAGGCGTCTTCACGGCCGGGATAGTTCAGGCCATCGCTGAACCAAAGTGTGTCAAAACCATCTGTTTCGCCAATAACAGAGACTGCTTCGGCGATGCGGGCTGCATCAGGTTGCCACGCAGATGGCGTGAAACCGGCAAGACGGCTTTGCCATACGTCAGCCGATTGAAAAAGCGGTGCTTCGGGGCGCGTCAGATCAAGAAATGCCACGGTGCGTTCTGCCCTACCCGCGCGGGTCAGTTGTGCCTCAACGGCTTCCATCTGATCGGCCCAGCCGGTCGCACCGGCCCAGCTACCGTCAAGCGCGATCAGCAGCGGACCGCTGCCTTGGGCCTGATCCTCGTTGGGGTTTAGCACAGGACCGGCGAGCCCGAAGATAATCGCGGCAACGGCAAGCATACGCAGCAGCAATAGCCACCATGGCGTGCGATCTGACACGGTTTCGTCGTCGGACAGCCCAAGCAGAAGAGCCACACCGGGGAAAAGCCGCCGCACAGGGGCAGGCGGGATTGCCCGCAGGATAAGCCACAGGACCGGCAATGCCACAAGTGCCAGCAAAATCCAGGGCGCTGTAAATCCGATACCACCGAGAACTGTCATCTGTATCCTCCGGAGGCCAGCGCGCCATAAAGCCATAGCAGCGCGGATTGTGCGGATGTATTCGTGTGGTGTTGACCATACTGCCAACCCGTGACCGTGCACAGGGTTTGCAGCTCGGCTTTGCGGGTGGCCAGACGTTCAAGATACCGGTCACGCAAGTCGTTGGCTTTCAGCGTTTCATGGCTGAGTGTGCCGCCAACACTTTCAAAAATCGTGCGCCCTTTGAAGGGGAACTCTTCTTCCGAGGGGTCAAGCACGTGTAAAAGCACGCCGCGCACGCCGCGGTCTGCCGCTTTGGTCAGGGCAAGCTTTACCTCGGATACATCGCCCATGAAGTCTGAAATAAACAACGCACGGGCGGATGGGATCATGGCGCGATGCTCTGGCGGCGCATAGTCTTGATCTGCGTCTTCCGAAAAAGCTTCGGCCAGCCGCATGATCTGTGTGGTGCCGCGACGCGGTGGCAGGGTTGTGCCCGTCAGGCCGACGCGCTCGCCTCCGCGCACCAGCAGGATCGCGATCGCCAGCGCCAGCAGCCGGGCCCGATCCGCTTTTTGTGGCAGATCGTCCGTGCTGGCAAAGCGCATTGAGGCACCCTGATCGACCCACAGCATCACCGATTGCGCAATTTGCCATTCGCGTTCGCGCACAAATTCCACATCACCCATGGCAGAGCGGCGGTGGTCGATCATCCGGCGGCTGTCGCCTTGCTGTGCGGGTCTGTATTGCCAGAAATCGTCACCCATGCCGGCACGGCGCCTGCCATGATCGCCCAACAGGACAGCGCCCGCCAGATGTTCAGCCCGCGCAAGCAGGGGCGGCAGGGCAGAAGCCTGCGTTTCTGCGTCGGCGCGCAGCCCCTTGGCGCGCGCCTCGGGTGGAAGGGCGGAGAATGAACTCACGCGGCGGCCTTCGCTCCGGAGAGGGAAAGCGCCGTGCTTTCAATGAGGTCTGTCAGGCTGTCACCCCGCGCGCGCGCCGCAAAGTTCAGGGCCATCCGGTGGCTTAGAACGGGCCGCGCCATGTCGATCACATCTTCGGCAGAGGGGGCCAGACGCCCGTGCAGCAAAGCACGCGCGCGCACTGTCAGCATCAGGGCTTGCGCGGCACGCGGCCCCGGACCCCAAGCTACGGTTTCTTTCACCTGCTGGCTTGCGCCTTCTTCCTCGGGGCGGAAAGCACGCACCAAATCAAGGATCATTTCCACGACGCTTTCGCCGACGGGCATCCGGCGCAACAGGTGTTGCGCGGCCAGAAGGGTTTCGGGGGTGAAGACCTCGGTCGAGATTTCTTCGCTTTCGCCGGTCGTTGCCATCAGAATATCGCGTTCGGTGTCACGGTCGGGATAGGCCACATCAATCTGCACAAGGAACCGGTCAAGCTGGGCTTCGGGCAGGGGATACGTACCTTCCTGTTCGATCGGGTTTTGCGTTGCCAATACGTGGAACGGCTGGCCCAAAGACCGGTTTTCACCCGCAACAGTCACTGTTTTTTCCTGCATGGCCTGCAGCAATGCCGATTGTGTACGAGGCGAGGCGCGGTTGATCTCGTCCGCCATCATCAACTGGCAAAAGATCGGGCCGGGGATAAAGCGGAAAGCGCGGGACCCGTCAGACGCCGTGTCCAACACCTCAGACCCTAGGATATCGGCAGGCATCAGGTCTGGTGTGAACTGCACACGGTTGCCGTGCAGGCCCATCACGGTCGACAGTGTTTCCACCAATCGGGTTTTGCCCAGACCGGGCAGGCCGATCAGCAAACCGTGCCCGCCGCACAGCAAAGCGGTCAGTGTCAGTTCGACGACGCGCTCCTGTCCGATGAAACGTTTGGTGATGGATTCTTTCGCCAGTGCAAGCTTTTCGCCCAATTCTTCAATATCGGCGACGAGATCCTGTGCTTCGGTCATGACAATGCGCTCCGTTGGTTTATATCTCTAATGTAAGTCTATTGCGCATGAGGGAAATGGCAAAAGGTATGAGTGGACAAAAAACCGTTACTCCGACAGCAGACAGCCTCGTTGCGTCGGTAACTGCTGCTAAAACACGCGGCTTGCCGCCGGTTCACCTATGGAATCCGCCATTTTGCGGCGATCTGGACATGCGGATCGCGCGGGATGGCACGTGGTTTTACCAAGGAACACCCATTGGGCGGCCCGCTTTGGTCAAGCTTTTCGCATCGATTCTCAAGAAAGAAGGCGACAAATACTTTCTTGTGACGCCTGTGGAAAAGGTCGGGATCACGGTAGATGACGCGCCGTTCCTCGCGATTGATTTTGAGGCAACTGGTGCTGGCACGGATCAGATACTGACATTTACCACGCAAGTGGGCGACACCGCCGTTGCCAGCGCCGACCTGCCAATCCGCGTGGTGCGCGATGCGGATACCGGTGAGCCGTCACCCTACGTCCTGATCCGTACCAATCTCGAAGCGTTGATCGACCGCAAAAGCTTTTACCGGCTGGTTGATCTGGGTGCACACCACGACGACTGGTTTGGTCTGTGGTCGTCAGGCACCTTTTTCCCGATCATCCCAAGCGCGGAACTACCTTGAAAAGGCAAACGCGTCCCGAGTGGCGATACGGTGAATTGGCGGTTTACGCCTTTCTTGCTTTCCTGCAAATCCGATAAAACAACGCTTTGGTGAAAGGCGGACCTTCGCTGCACTGGGCACCGATGTCTGAGTTGCGGACTTTGCCGCCGTTGTACTTCCGGGTGTTTGCTGACGCAGCATCTGTTCGCAGTCGCGGCACACCCGTTGTTGCAGTGCAGTCGGCGTCGTCAGATCGGTCATTCAGCGACCAAGTATCGCCGGGAACGGTGACCGTACTTTCGCTGCCGATGGGCCGACCAAACAAGACGCGGACAAACCGTCGTTGGTGTATTGCGCTCCAAGGATAGCTTTGTGCAATTCGTAACAGCAGGATCCGTCCAAGACGGCAATCCAGACTCAATTAGCGTCCCGACACCTCAAAAAAACGTCAAGCGCAAAGAGAAGCAACGCAGCAGAAAAAGCACATGCGATTGTCCGCACAGAGTTCCAGAAGGTCCATCGCGGGACATAGACCTGCAACCAGTAATCGCGGGTCGTGTCCGTAGACATTTCCATGCCCGCAAGGGCTTCGTTCATCGGGACGTTGAAGATTACGGTGACGCCGAAACATCCAAGAAGATAGACAAGCCCGGCCAGCAGGATCAGCGTACCGGATGGTCCAGACGCGGCAAATGCGCCGAAGCCCACAAAGATCAATGAAACGACGGCCATGCCCAGAAACAGGGCCATGAAGATCCAGCGAAAAACCTCGCGGTTGATGACCTGCATAGCCTCAAGTCCACTATGGCCACCGGTCAACGCGAGCGAGCGCATGATAAAGTCAGAGAAGGCGAGAAACACGCCGCCCACAAGGGCATAGGCGAGGGTTGCGAATTGAGTGAGAAAGAGGAAAGCGGTCGACATTTTCGGGTCTCCTGGTGGGGTGATGCGGCAGGAGAAGAAGTGTCTCCTGCCTTTTGCGATGGATTAGGTCAAGCCGCAGTAGACCAAGCGCCTGCAGCCATCGCGGTTTGTGCGAAGTCGGCAAAGTCGCGGGGTTTGCGGCCCAATGCACGTTCGACGCCATCACTCGTATGCGCGTTGCGACCGTCCAGCGTTTCACGAGCGATCGAGGTGAAGACATCAGCCACGAAATCATCGCCGGCGGCCGCGACATTGGCGTGGAACGCTTCAAACGTGATCGGAACGTGCTGAATGTGGCGCCTCAGCGTTGCCGACAGGACCTCGGCCATGTCAGCGAATGTCATCAGACGCGGGCCGGTTACCTCATAGCGTTCGCCAAGGTGTCCCTCTTCTGTCAGGGCCGCGACGACCACATCGGCGATGTCATCAATGTCGATGATCGGCTCGCCCACGTTTCCGCCAGGCATGGGCAGCACGCCACCAAGGATGGGGTCGCGCAAGTAGCCTTCACTGAAGTTCTGTGCAAACCATGCGGCCCGCACGATAGTAAATGGGATACCAGAGTTGCGAACAACCTCTTCGCCCATGCTGGCGAAATGCTCGCCACGCCCGGAAAGCAGAACGATATGCTGCAAGCCAGAGCCCAGGGCGACCTTGGTGAAGGCCTCCAGCTTTTCCACGGCACCGGGGAAGGCGAGGTCGGGGAAATAGGTGACATAGGCCTTGGAGACACCGTTCAGAACGGGGGCCCATGTGGCCTGGTCTTCCCAGTCGAACGGGGTGCCAGAGCGGCGCGCGCCGCGCCGGACGGTCAGGCCTTTGGCTTCGAGCTTGGAGGCGACACGTGATCCGGTCTTACCGGTCGCGCCGATGACGAGGATGGGTGGGGTGGTCATGGTTGTATTCCTTTGGTTGCAGTTGATGACCAAAGTTTAGAACGACGGATCGGCGCTGGTATTGACCATGCGTGCCAGGGTTTTGACATCCGCTGCCAACCCGGTGTCACAGCAAAACGGGGTGCAAACAAAACGGCGGCGCTGGAATGCCCAACGCCGCCATTTTCGATTGGCGTTTTGTGGTGTGGCTACTCGGTTTCATAAAGGGTGAATTGCACATCTGCCGCTTCTTCACGCAATGGCTTGCAGGCCGCGTATTCAGGCGACGCAAACCATGCCTTGGCCGTTGCGACATCCGGGAAACGCACCATGGCGACGGATTGCATGTCCTCTTGCCCGACCAGCGCGTTGACCTTCTCGCCCTTGGCGACAAATTCGCCACCATGCGCGCTGACGGTAGGGCCTGCCACAGTGGCATAGGCGTTCATTTTCTCTGCATTCTTGACGTTGAAACGTGCCACGAGAAGTGCGGTCATTGTTCTCTCCTTAAACCTTTGTTGTGTGTATCGGCAAAGTAGACGCATGCAGGCGACAAGGATTGACCCATCAGGCCAAGGTTTTGACAGTGCCCGCCAGAACCGCGTTACCCTTGCGTCTTCCGATAGGCTGCCGGGGTCACGCCCATCCATCTTTTAAAGGCGCGGTTGAAGGCGCTCTGCTCTGAATATCCAGTCAGAAACGCGATCTCGGACAGCGCGTAGGCCTCATCGCGCAGCATGGAAGTGGCAATCTCGCGACGCGTTTCTTCGGTCAGTGTCTGAAAGCTGAGGCCGTGTTCAGCAAGCCGTCGGTGAAAGGAGCGGGCGCTCATGCCCAGCCTGCGCGCGATCTCGGCCATCTTTGGCAAACCTTCACTGAGGGCGCGCGCGATTTCGCTTTTGGTTTGCGTCTGCAAAGCAGGCGCGTCATCGATCTGGGCCAGTTCGTGGTCCAGGTGTGAGACAAGAAACCGGGTGATGCCTTCATCTCCGAGGATATTGGGGTCCGACAGGGATTGGTGTGACAGGAGCATCGCGTCCTTGTCCGCCCCGAAGTGAACCGGACAGCCGAAATAGGCTTCATGGTGATTCGATGTCTTTGGGGCGGCATGTTTGAAGTACACTTCCAGCGGCGCGAAAGCTTTGGGTGACACTTGTCTGCACAGTGAAACGGCACTGGCCAGATCGGCCTCGATGGAGATCCGCATGCCAAGCCGCCGCGACCCTGCGCGATGCTCGATGAACAAGACACCCTCATCGGTGTCCTGCAACGCGTAGCGCGCAACGCTGGTCCACAGACGCCAGTACCTTTCGACACGCGAGAACGACCCAAGCAAATCAGGCGCTGCCTTCCAGGCCAGGCCGAGTGCGCCATATTCATCCGGGCGCATCGCGCCGCCCACAATCAGCGGCAAGGAGGTCACATCCATCTGCGTCGCCATCAATTCGATCATGCCGTAAAAATCATCTTCATCCAGCATGTGCTTGGGATCCCAAGGACCGTCCACATCCAACCTGATGGATGCCAGCACGGCCCTCTCATCGATGGCATTGCCCGCAACGCCGGCGACCTTTCGCGCAAAGAGTGACGTGATCTGTCCCATCCAATCAGGCTACGCGCGGCGAAAGCACATTCCAAGTCCCCGGGGCGGCATTGCGTTCGCGCTGGTGCCAAAAGCGACCAACAT
>Ga0316197_10001843_pt1 | contig 15056 bp, 16 predicted proteins | sample OudBiesiAoxic_MG_FD_204939 | JGI IMG/M metagenome (GOLD analysis project Ga0316197, IMG submission 204939) | Coastal sediment microbial communities from Oude Bieten Haven, Netherlands - site A oxic | ecosystem: Environmental > Aquatic > Marine > Coastal > Sediment | place: Netherlands...
ATCTCGGAGGTACTGGTCTGTTTCAGGGCGTGGCCGAGCCAGGCGATGTGATACCAGACCAGTACATCGACAAAATACTGCGAGTTCAGGTACTGCATGCAGACGGTATCCTTCTCGCCGCATACGCCATCAGGGAACATGAACTTGAATGGTTTGAGCAGGTTTTTGAATGCCGGATATGGGTCGATCATCTTCTCCGCATTCGCTCGCTGGCAGTCGCATAACAGGTGGTAGCGCTCGAGCGGCGACCTGGGAACCGATGTTGCACCTGCCAGCAGGTTGAGCATCGGATCTTTCATGACCTTGCCATCGTCCAGCCAGCCTTTAAGCTGCTGCGCATAGTCATCAAGTTGCTCGAGTAGAACCGGGGCAAAGTTCACCACCACATGCATCTTCGGATGCGCTTCGAGGTGCGCCACCATATCTTCATAATCTTTTATCGCATGCAGGTAAACCCACGGCAATTTATAATCACCATCGATCCCCTCCTGGTACCAGGGCTGGTGCATATGCCAGCACAATACAAAATTTAGGCCCTTGCTCATCTTAAGATCCGTAATTGGTTACATCAGAAAAATACATTTATGCCATTTCTTTCAGCATATCTTTATCGACGACATAGAGGTGCTGATCGAGCATCTCTGGTGTGACCAGCACGATACCCATCTCGGTCACATGAAAACGTTTCCTGTCTTCTTCGATGTCTTCGCCGATTATCGTATCATCATCTATCCGACATGCCTTGTCTATTATCGCCCGGGTTATACGGCAGTTTTTACCGATGGATACTTTAGGCAGAATAACACTATCTTTGATGACAGTACCACGCTCGATCTCTGTCGCGAAGAAGATGACGGAACGTTTGACCCTGGCACCGGACAGGATACAGCCGCCGGAGACCAGTGAATCGATGGCCATACCACGCACATTCTCATCATCGAAGACGAACTTGGCCGGTGGATGCTGTGTCTGGTATGTCCATATCGGCCAGTCACGTGAATACAGGTTTAGCTCTGGCTCTACGTCACATAACTCTATATTGGCCTTCCAGTATGAATCGATGGTACCCACATCGCGCCAGTAGGCTGAGTTTCCCTTACTGTCCTGGAAGGGATAGGCATGTGCATTACAGGTCGATATGCTCTTGGGCACGATATCCTTACCAAAATCGTGGGCTGAATCCTCTATTTCAGCATCAGCGATCAGGCTGGCATAGAGATAAGCGGTCGAAAAGATGTAGATGCCCATGGATGCCAGTGACTTGTCAGCTTTGCCGGGAATCGTGTCCGGGTTCTCTGGCTTCTCTGTGAACTTGGTAATACGGTAGTCGCTATCGATAGACATGACGCCGAATTCTGTCGCTTCTTCGCGCGACACTTCGATACAGCCGACAGTAAGATCAGAACCAGAGCTCACATGCTGATACAGCATCTTCGAATAGTCCATGGTATAGATATGGTCACCACCGAGCACGATGACGTTTTCAGGTGCGTGGCGGCGGATGATATCGATGTTCTGATACAGGGCATCGGCCGTGCCGCGGTACCACTCATTATCGACACGCTGCTGCGCCGGGATAACCTCGACGAACTCACCGATCTCAGCGCGCATGAACCCCCAGGCACGTTGCAGATGCCTGATCAGAGAGTGTGATTTATACTGCGTCAGCACACCGATACGGCGTAATCCTGAATTGACGCAATTCGATAGTGCGAAATCGATGATGCGGTATTTACCACCGAATGGTACTGCCGGTTTAGCACGCCATTTAGTCAGGCCCTTTAGCCTGGAACCTGCACCGCCCGCCAGTACCAGTACTAAGGTCTTGCGTGTCAGTTCTGTACCGGTGTTTGCATCGGTGTAATAACGATAATGTTTGGATTGTGTATTCGTGGTCTCGCTCATTTCTTTACCCGTTGTGTTTTAACTGCTTCTGACATGGCGCCGAGCACCCCTATTCGTTCATCGGTGACCAGATAGACAGCTATCTGCTCGACCAGGGTACGCATTCTTCCTTTGTTCAGGTAAGCATTAATAAATTCTTCAGACTGCATCCGCTCGACCATCTTTGCCGCGATACCGCCGGTGATGAAGATGCCGCCATATGGTTTAAATAACATCGCGATGTTGCCGATATATGACCCGTAGATCTGTACGAACAGGATCATGGCTTTGTCGGCCATGGCATTATCCGGCGACTGATCATTCACCCATTCGGCTGTGATCTGTTCGCGCTGTACCTCGTCGCCCTGTTCACCGGCACAAAACTCGTAGAGTGATACCAGGCCGTCACCGGACAGGATCCTTTCATACGAGACATGGTCATGACGTTTCTGTAAAAACTGCAGTAGCCTGATCTGGGTATCGTCGACCGGTGCAAAATCGATATGACCACCTTCGGTATCATAGGCATGTGCTACGCCTTCATCATCCTGTGCCCATGCGACACCGAGTCCTGTTCCCGCACCCACTGCTACTCTGGTAGCATTATCGTTCAAATCACCATCTTTTGATATGCCTGTATTTAAAACAAGCTGATCTTTTTTCTGCAGCTGACCGGTACCTAAAGCAGAAGCCTGAAAATCATTCATGAAAGACACGGCTTTGATACCGTAAGCATCTTTCAATGCCTGCTTTTCGATGACCCATGGCAAGTTGGTCAGACGTGCAGAACTATCTGTGACCAGCCCCGGAAGCGCAAGAGTCAATGACTCAACCTGGCTCGCCGTCGAGCCGCTATCGCGGATAAAAGTTTCCAGCAGTGGCTCAAAACTATCAAATTCGCCACTCACGTAGCGGGCCTCAAATAACACCTTGCCCGGCTCATCCGCATCGGCAAAGATCAACCGCGTTTTTGTACCGCCAACGTCTGCAGCAATGATATTCATCGGATAAGCTTAACTTCGTTGAAAGATTTAAACCACATCAGTCCTGTCTACATGAGGTCTGGTTAATATAGATCGTCCGCATGAGTTTAGATCTGCAATGTTATGTTCACGGCTGCAGCTAAAGGCGGGGTTAAGATTGGCAAACATTCTGGCTATCGAATATAAAATCTGTGTAGCAACAACGCAAGTCATGAATATGCAGTTCTTGACTTATGTCTTGAAAAAACCGGGCACGACCTGCATACGACCAGCCCTGCCCTCAAATCTACTTAGAATCAACGTGTCACCTGGGTTCCCGCTATCTCCCGCAGGCAGTCAAAATCATAGATCTGAATCTTACGCCGCGTGACCACCAGCATTCCGCTGTCCTGAAACCTTCTCAGTGTTCGGCTGACAGTTTCGATAGCAAGTCCAAGATAGTTCGCGATATCCTGGCGCGTCATCGTCAGGTCAAATACATCGGCCGACTGACCATGTTTTTTGAAGTGTTTTGAAATATTTACCAGGAAACTGGCCATACGACCGTCAGCATCTTTCCTGGCCAGCATCAGCATCAGGTTATGATCGCGTATCAGGCAGTCCGAGACCAGGTTTAGAAATCCTCTGCCAAGCTCTGCATCCCGCAGGTTGCTAAGCGGCAGCTTGCAGATCGTCGTTGTCTCAAGCGAAACGGCTGAAGATATATAGGAATCAGCACCCATGCCATCAAGGCCGACAACGTCACCGGCAAGATAGAAACTCAGCACCTGCTCCTCACCATCCTCCATGATGACATAAGATTTTACCGAGCCGCTGCTGACTACATACAAGGCTTCAGCCTCATCCTCCGCGCGGAAGATGTGTTCACCACGAAGATAGACTTTTCTATTTTTCATCAGCTGGTAGGAGTGACCAAGACTTATAGTCATCTGTTCGACAAGGCAGTTACCACAGGCATTACAGTTCTTGCAGGATAACACTTCAAGTGATGGCTGGGCATAGCCTACGCCCTCGGTCTCACTTGACCCGTTTGTTGCGGGTATAACCGCTTCTCTAGATACTGCTTTATGTAACTGCATTACATTTTCCTCTCATTTCAGCCTGGCGATCACATCTGCCGTTAGCATGGCCTGTAAATTGCGGGTAGACTATCGGGGATTACCTGATACCTGTATAAGGCGTTCTTCGAATAATATTGCGACTATATCACCAGATTGTTAACAAAACGTGAAAACGACTTACACATTCATACTGCTCGCCACCATCATGCTCACAGCGACATTGCTGGTAACTGGCGTTTCAATGTTGTCTTTATATTATGGGCTCACTGAGACGGCAGGTTTCAATACAACGGGCAGCGTTGACCTGGGCCAGCTCGAAGCACAATTCGTACGCTCGGGTGGTATAGCTGCCACCTTGATCCTGCTCGTCGCCATACTGGCGAGCGCCGTGTTCTTCCGTATAACCCGGCCGTTCGCTCGTAAGGTCGCACAACAGGCAGAGACTTTTCATACGCTGGCGAAGACCGCGCACGAGGCGATATTCCTGATCGACACACACGGCATCATCCAGTTTATGAACCCGGCCGCAGAAGCACTGTTCGGATACACCTGCAGAGAACTGCTAGGCAAAAATATCAAGCAGCTGATGCCCGCGCCGCACCGTGAGCAGCATGATCGTTATATCACCGAATACCTGAAGACCGGTATCAAACACATCATTGGAACCGGCCGGCAACTGATTGGCCAACGAAAAGACGGCAGTCAGTTTCCGATATACCTGTCTCTAGGAGAGATTTCCCTGACACATAGCCACCTGTTTGCCGGCCTGATCATGGATCTAAGCACCCAGCAGAAGCTGCAGCGTGAAGTGCTTGCTATCCCGGCACGAGAACAACAGCGTATCGGTGAAGAACTGCATGACGGGCTCGGCCAGCAGCTCACCGGGCTGAGCATGCTGGCACAGAGCCTGCTGAATAAAGCCACCAAACCGGAACATGAACTGGCCAGCCAGTTGGCAAGCGGGCTGAACGAAGCCATGACCCAGGTCCGCGCGCTGTCTCGTGGCATGATGCCGATACAGATATATGCTGATGGATTCATGATTTCACTACAGGAGATAACAGAAACCATACAGCAACAGAGCCAGATACCGATAAAACTGCAGATCGATGATGTCCTTCTTTTGTTCGATGATGCCACTGCCACCCACCTGTACCGTATCGTGCAGGAATCACTGAACAATGCCGTCAAACATGCTGGTGCCAGCCGGATAGATGTATCACTAAGAGTTGAAGATGATCATGGCCTGCTGGAGATAATCGATAACGGCATCGGTATACCAAGCAATATCGCGGGTACGGCAGGCCTGGGATTAAATATCATGAAGCATCGCTGCGGCCTGTTCGACGGTGAGATAGCGATCAACCCGGCCGGAGAGCGTGGCACAAAAGTCAGTTGCCGGTTCCCGCTCACCCAGCAGGAGCAAGCCCGCTGATGGCACAGATCATGATCGTCGATGACCACCCCCTGGTGCGCGCAGGTTTCGCCCAGCTGATCGGGGACACACCAGACCTCAAAGTCTGCGGCGAAGCAGCTGACATGGCGACAGCGCTTAAACTGATCGAATCGATAACGCCAGACCTTGCCATTATCGATCTGTCACTGGCATCTGGCAGCGGTCTCGACCTGATAGAACATATCAAAGCCAGGGACAGCGACATGCTGATGCTGGTCGCCTCGATGCATGAAGAGTCACTGTATGCAGAGCGTGTACTGGCTGCGGGCGCCAGGGGTTATATCAACAAGCAGGAGGCACAGGACAAGATCATCCAGGCCATCCGGCAGGTACTCAATGGCAAGGTCTACCTGAGCGAGCATATGACCGAACGCATATTGAACAACATGGTCAGCAGCAGTGAAGACAAACGTGATATCGATGCCTTATCAAACCGTGAACTTCAGGTGTTTGAGATGATCGGCCAGGGACTTGCCACCAGTAAAATGGCGGTACAGCTGAACTTGAGTGTTAAGACGATAGAGACCCACCAGGCCCATATCAAGAAGAAGCTTAGCCTGTCCTCAGCTCACGAACTGACACATCGTGCTATCCGCTGGGTACTGGAACAGGGTCAGAAATAAGAACAGGAAAAAGACACCGACGAGGTGATTTGCCGAATAAAAAGACGAACATCAGCGCTGCTCGTTATCCAGCGCTTCGTCACAGATCTCTTTGTAGAGGTGCGACATCGATAAACAGAACTCCTGTAACTCCGGGTAGTTAACCGTCATATGCATGGCGAGCCCGGCATCTTTGATCTCCCTGCATAGACATTGAAGATCAACGTCATTGATAGCTTCCCCTCTATCAAGTTTGTCTTTAATCCTGAACAGTCTTGGCAGTCGATGCAGTTCGAACTCCTGCATTAATGACTGGATGATGCCTATATGCTGTTTTTGTATATCTATCACAACTGCTTTTCTCATGATGCGATCCCGCTTCCTTCTATTTTGCCGCTGGTAAAAATGCAGAGTCAAAAGCAGGTTGAGTGTTCAACCTGCTCTTATCATGATCTAAACGACACTTATCGTGGCGCTGGTGCTGCCGGAGCTGCAGCTGGTGGTGCATAGTAACCGGGACCAGGACCGTAATAAGGGCGGTTATAATAACCGCTATTATTATTGTAACGACTATTGTTATCCCAACGGTTGTCCCAGTTGTTGGAACCATTACCATAATACTGATTACGGGCATCACCACGACCGCTGCCGCGTGCATTACCACTCATATTAAAGTTGAAGCTGCCGTCGACATCACCGTCCACATCACCAGAGCCATCACCGGAACCGGATCCATAACCATCATTATTCCAACGGTTGTTATTATTCCAGTTATTGCTGCTACTGCCGTTGTCATTCCACCATGCACCTGCCGATGTCGAAACAATCAGTATCGCTGCAGCTGTCGCTGTCAGTATGATTTTCATCTCATATCCTCCACGGAACGTTAATTGAAAAACATCACAGAATCATTAATGTTCCTGTGAACTACTGGCTAAAAACCAGTTTTCAATGCTGGATAGTACAAGAGTTATAATGCCTGACATTGATGTATGTCAACTGATTCCTGCCGCACCATTTTTATTTTTTAACGATTTCTCATCATATTCTAAACCCTGACGCCCGATATAACTGTTAATTTTACAGGTATTTTTTGAGTTTAAATTAATATCGATGGATAAAAACAATTTATATAGAGGGCTGGAATACGATAGATCAAGTGACTCGCAGCCAGGCACGGTGACAGTATTGAAACCCTGGCTGGATAGTCAATAAATTTGAAAATTTCTGTGAAAAAGATTTACAGCCATTGCTGCCGTATGCGCCCACGGTTGATCCTGAACCACTGCAAGGAGATGATCGGCATGGCAGAATCGATACGCCCACTATCCAGCCAGTCAAAAGCCTGCTGGCTGCTGACGACATGGACCCATATATCCTCGCCCTCTTCGTCCAGGCCATGAATGCCGCCGACTTTGGAACTGTCAGTACGCGCAAAAAATAAAGACACACGTTCATTAGAACCACCCGGGCTGGAGTAACACTTGTGCATCGGCTCGACATCACACAGCAGGCACCCTGCCTCTTCGAGCGCCTCACGATGCACGACCTGCTCTGCCGATTCCCCGCGCTCCCGGTAACCGGCGATCACTTCGATGAGCCATGGGCCTTCACTGTCTCCACCGGCACCTATCCTGAACTGCTCTACCAGAACCACCTCATCGCGAACCGGATCATAAGGCAGGACAGCAACAGCATGTCCCCTGTCTATTATCTCGCGAACCAGAACGGGGCTTTTGCCACCGGCGAACAGGTCATGCTGCAGCTCTACTTCAGTCAGTTTGAAGAAACCCTTATAGCGTATATTTTTCTTGATGATCGACCATTTCATATTGGCAGGCATCTTGCACAATATTTACAAAATTAACAAACGGTTAGCCATCACTATCGGGAGAATGCAAAAGTGATTTTCGATAACTTCACAATTATATCTATAATAACAGTAGTTTGTATAATGTTCTTAATACTAATTCTAGCTGATTGCTGCAGTTTAAGGAAAGGCCTCCTGAAACTGTTCAGCAATAACTGAGGGCCAGATAAGTGCATCAGGAACCCTGTATGCATCGTAACGGTGCCTGCATGCAAAGACACGGCGGGCTGAAAAACACTCTGGCGCACTATGCCGTTTCTTTTACAGCTGGCTCACCATAATAGAGTGCCGTTGAAACTTCCTTGCCTTCAAAATAGGAGGATGTCAGTTCCGCATTGATATCGATAAATGCGAGTTGCAACTGATTGATATAGTCGTTCAGGCTTTCTTTGACTATTTTTTCGACCTTCGCATTTCTCACCATACGTTGCGCTTTCACCAGTGCATACTGTGGTGCTTCATTCAATGGCAGGTTGCGCAGGCACAATTCCACCTGGTTCAGACAATGACTGATAGCACGAGGAAAGTACCTGTCCTGTAACAGGTAACGCAGTACTTCGACACCGCGAACACGCACATGAACGTAACGCCTGTACATCTGGTAACCGGCCAGTGAGTCGAGTACGCTCTTCCACTGGATATCATCGAACGGTTTAAGCTCTTCATCATTCTTTGGCAACAGGTTTTCTGCGCGCACATCGATGACACGGGTGGTCATATCTGCACGTTCGATATTTCTGCCCATGCGGACAAACTCGTAGATCTGGTCATGACTCATCGAGGCGGATAACTTGCCGGAAATCAGGTGACAGGAATCGATCACGTGACGCAGGAAGTCATAACGGCTACGCCGGGTCAGAACGGCCGACTTGTTGTCCCTGGCGTAGTTATACAGATCGTTCAGCGTCTCCCAGACGGCTCTCGGGAAGATCGCTCTCGAGGTTCGCAAGTTCTCGCGTGCATGGGTGATAGAGTTGAGCATGCAACTCGGATTTTTTGAATCCATGATGAGAAAACTCATCACATTGCGTTCCGTCGCTTCTTTATGATTCTCGTAGAATTTTTCCGGTATCCCGGTGATAGAGATGATCGGCTCCCAGCCCAGGGTCGAGTTACGCGGCATATCCAGCAGCAGGTTGTTATTCACCAGCAGGATCCGCGCCGTATTCTCCACACGCTCGACATAACGAGCAAACCAGTAAACACGTTCAGCAACACTTGATAACAACATGATCACTTACCTCCGGTTTCGACGATCCAGGTATCTTTACTGCCACCACCCTGTGATGAGTTAACGACGAGAGAACCTTTCTTCAATGCCACCCGGGTCAGTCCGCCGCGAGTCACATGCTGGCTCTCTCCAGACAGTATGAATGGACGCAGGTCGACATGCCTGGGCTCGACATTACCATCACATAGGGTAGGAACCGTAGAAAGGGACAATGTCGGCTGTGCGATATAGTTACGCGGGTCTTTCTTGATCAGTCCGACAAATTCTTTATGTGTTTTCTTACTGGCCGCAGGACCAACCATCATGCCATAACCACCTGATTCATTAGCCGGTTTCACCACCATGTTCTCGATATTGGATATCACGTAGTCACGCTGCTTGTCATCCATACAGAGATAAGTGGGAACATTAGGCAGTATCGGTTCCTGGTCGAGGTAGTAGCGGATCATCTCGGGCACATAGGCATACACCACCTTGTCATCGGCAACACCGGCACCCGGAGCATTGGCGATAGCAACATTTCCCTTGCTCCATGCACGCATGATGCCGGGCACCCCCAGTTTCGAATCTGGATTGAATACTTCAGGATCCATAAACAGGTCATCGACCCGGCGATAGATCACGTCGACCCGCTCGCGGCCATTGATGGTACGCATATAGACGCAGTCATCTTCACCAACAAACAGATCGCTACCGCTGACCAGCTCCACACCCATCTGCTGCGCGAGGTAGGAATGTTCGAAATACGCCGAGTTATATATCCCCGGGGTGAGTACGACGATGGTCGGAAAATCAGCTGGCCGCGGTGACAAGGAAGCAAGCATGTCGAACAGCCGTGTCGAATAACCATCGATCGGCAGGATACTGCAGTCTTCGAATAACTCCGGGAAAACACGCTTCATCACGAGACGGTTCTCCAGCATATAGGATACGCCGGAAGGTACCCTGAGATTATCTTCGAGCACGTACATCGTGCCCTTGTCATCGCGCACCAGGTCACTGCCGCAGATATGCGCCCACACGCCATGCACCGGTTTTATACCCATACACTGCTCACGGAAGTTAACCGATTGCGCCAGCACTTGTTTCGGGAAGATACCGTCCTTGATGATCTGCTGTTTACCGTAAAGATCACCGATGAACATATTGAGCGCCTGCACGCGTTGTTTTAGACCGGCATCTGTCTGATGCCATTCGCGGGCGGGTATGATGCGTGGGATGATATCAAATGGCCAGACACGGTCGATACCACCCTCACCCTCTTCGTTATAAACGGTGAACGTGATACCCATGACACGCATCGCCAGTTCAGCGGCATCGCGACGTTCACTTAGATCTTCATCACTTAAGCGCCGCATGTATTGCACTATCTTTCCGGCACCAGCCCTTGCCCTGCCGCCGGGGGTAATCAGTTCATCAAAAGTTTCCTTACTTGAATAGTTATCCCAGCTGATGCTCATATTTTTAGACGCCGTTGTCGTAGTCGGGCTGTCGACACAGCCATAGTAAGATGTCGATTGTTGACATTAATGAGTTTATAAAAGCAAGGTACGTGCCAAGATGGAGCCAGCCTTAAAAGCCCGTTAAACATGTATCAGCTTTGTTTTCCGATCGCCATGTTAATCACCTCTGCACCAAAATAGGAACTTCCGCTGCACTACCTGTTTAATAATGGTGCAAACCCATGACTGAGCGATGAGATGCTTTGCTGAGAATCACTTATAAACATAAGTAGATTAAGGCTTTTTCATGATTTAGACGAAAAACATAGAGCTGGCGTGGTAATTGCTTTGTCATTATCAATAACAACTATTAATCGACTGACAAATACCAATAAGAAATGACCAACTCACTATCTTTCGCCCGCCAGGGGGACAAAACTAATTCGGCCTTTTTTGAAGAATACCTGGTCCGGCTACTCGAAGAGCGCGATGCCAGCGGACTGACCGACATGGTACACGAGATCGACGCAATAATGATCACCGTCGATCCCGGACATTCGATACGTTACATCGGCGAACTCGCGCTGATGACACCGTATCATTACCTGGTAACACTGGAGAGTGAGGACCACTGGACACATATTTTACGTGTCGATATGAACTCACCGGATATCCTGCTGCGCGAGGTCAAAGACCCCACCATCAAGGGTATCTTCCGCAGCCTCAACGAAGTTTATCCGATCGGTATGCGTAAACCGAACAGCCGTTACATGGGTGAAGTCCTCCGCGTGACCAACCTGCATGATGTGGTCGAATGCCAGAAAGCTCGCGAGTTTCGTTTCTTTTCCCAGGACCAGATACGCAAGCTGCAACTACCGGGCAATATGGCGGTGAGCAAACCTTCTCCTTACACCCATAACATCGTGGCATATATGGAACGGCCGATGGAGCAGCTTCGTACCTATGCTCTGGGCGTCAGCGCTATTCGGAATGATGTTCAGGACGTGTACCTGGCAGCGAAAGCGAAACAGGAAGAACTCGAGATCAATGATCTGATCATGCCGATCGACCACCTGGCTACCCGTGTCTACAGCCAGAACCGTGAAGTCGCCCTGCTCGAGTGGCTGTCACTGTCCAGTTACTACTACTGGGGGTCTTATGACATCCAGAACCAGAACTCTTCGACAAACGTCACCAAGAGCACGCATTATTCCAGCGAGATGTTCAGTCCGGCGAAAGTTTTCACCGCGAACAATACACCGTACTTCGTCAATCACCTGGAGAAACTACCTTCACCGACAGAGACCTTCGTACGCAACTATGGCCCGCGACTGCATCACATCGCGCTTGCGGTATGCGATGGTGATCGCCATGAGATGGAAAACATCGACTTCGTGGTTAAACAGATTGCTTCACAGGGGCGAGACTTCCTGCTCGATGTCATCGGTTCTAAAGATGATGGGCTGAAACAGATATTCTCCAGTGCTTCCGAGCACTCGTCACTGATCATCGAATACGTTCAGCGCTTCGGTGATTTTAACGGTTTCTTCACCAAACATAACGTTGCAGAACTGACACGCGCTGCCGGTGTGGAAGAAGAGCTACTGGAGATGCAGGCCGAATCTCAGGTGACAGAGAACTCACCTGTCTAATTCAAAAAAACTGAGACTAAAAACAACCAACTACAGAAAAGCTAGAGAAGACAGAAGCTATGTGAATGCTGAGAAAAAGACGTCATCAATAAATTACCAGGGGAAGTTATTATGAAATCAATGATCATGTTACTAACACTCTCACTCTATAACACGGCAACACTCGCGGTACAGGCAGACGATCAAAACATATACCAGCAGCAATTAAAACACCCACATCAAAATGCTATATCAGACGCACATTCACATGCTGCACCCACATTCGATGAACAACCGCACTATATAAAACTTATAGCGCCCATCGAAAATGAGCCTGATTTAAAAACGTTTAAAGCTGGCCTGACGATGAAGGGATATTTAAAAATGAATACCTGAGGCATCATGGTTCGAAGCTGACACCTCTATTTTCAGAAAACCATAGGTCAACTCTTTTGTATTCGGCATTGAACCCGTGCCGCTTTCAGTTTCTTTTCATCGACGACATCGGGGTACAGATGCCAGTGATGCTCTATCGAAACAGCCTGTACGTTCAGATGACTCTCCAGGCGATCACGTTCAGCTTCAGCAAGATGCTGCAGTGATAATAACGATGGCGCTATCCAGGCGATGTAATCATTCACCAGTGCTAAAGCCTCATCGTTGGACCAGCTTTCACTGAGCAGAAAACAGGGCAGGTCATTTTCCCTGATGGTCTCTCCATTGTGTTCCAGGGTACCGCTGCCATCAGCTTCACGGTTGATCCAGTATTTAAATATGTTAGTACTGGCACTACGTTCCACGAGTTTTTCAAGCTGTGTGGCTTGCGGGTAACGGTACTGGCTGGCAACACCGTTAGCACCCAGGCATGATTTCCAGTATTTCGGTTCCGGGGACAGCGGTCTATCGCCTTGTTTCTGTGACGCCAGCAGTGCAAGAGGTTGTTGCTGATCTCTATCAAAAAGCCATAACTCACGATTATCGATAAGCTTGAACGGCAGCAACTGAAGACGCTGTTCGATACATTTTATGAGGATGTCACACTGGCTAATTAGAGGATCCCTGTCGAGATGCGGCGCCAGTGGCCGATTGACCAGGCCCTCTTCTGCTGACCAGAGGCCGAATCGGTAATACACGGCTTCCTTAATATGCTGATTGAGACTGCCCCACATACCAGAACGCTCGGTACGCAGCTCGATCTCCCATACCACACCATTACTGCTGACGGCTCTGCCGCCCTCGGTTTCTATCACCTGCAGAACACCCAGGAACGGATTAACCCGGCGTATCGCATAAGCCCTGATATCCCCTGTTTCCAGGTACAGATTTTCAGTCGTCACTATTATGTCGCGTCGGCGAGTTTCTTTCGTAGCATGCTGATAAGCTTTTCTGCATTGTCCTGCATCTCAGGCGGAATCACCTCGAACAGATACTCCAGTTCGTCAAGAACCGTCTCTATTTCACCCCTTGCCGTGAGCTCATCCATCTTGATTGCGACTTGTTGCATATAAGCATATGGGTCAATTCCGTTCATGTTGCACCTCGTACTATTGCCTGTTATGTAGCAGGTTGTATTAGCTGGTTGAGTTAGCTGAAGATATGAGCAGATCCATCATCAGATCTGATGCGCCAAGATGTTGCGCTACCTTGATATCGACACCTGGATAAATTGGCCTGGTCTCTTCAATGATGGTTGGAATATCTTTCACTACGTGAGTTCCCGAGTTAAGAAAATATGGCAACACGATGATCTCGGTTGCGCCATCATCGACACATTGCTTGATGCCGTCAGGAATCAGGGTATCTGCCAGTTCGAGAAACCCGGCATGGACAATACCGTACTGCTCTGAGCAGTTCTCTTTGAGCTTGTCCGCAAGTAGCATAACCTCTTCATTAGACTGTGTACGTCTGCTGCCATGTGCGATAAGTAATAGTGCTTTCATCGTTTTTCTCCTAAGAACTTATTTTATGTTTGTATCGATCTAATGCCTGTTCACGACTACTGGCCAGGTCGATCATTGGTTGCGGGTAATCCAGTTCGTTATGTTCAGGCAGCCAGGTGTTGATGTATTTGAACCTGGTGTCAAAACGTTTGGTCTGCGTATTCGGGTTAAACACTCTGTAATAGGGTGCGGCATCGACGCCGCATCCAGCCACCCATTGCCAGCCCATGCTATTGTTCGCCAGGTCTGCATCGACCAGCGTATCCCAGAACCAGTTGGCGCCCTGCAACCAGTTGATACCAAGATTTTTAGTCAGAAACGAACTCACGATCATGCGTACACGATTATGCATCCAGCCTGTTTCCCATAGCTGCTTCATACCGGCATCGATGATAGGCACCCCGGTCTCGCCTCTGGTCCAGGCGACATAGTCCGCTTTACTGGTGCGCCAGAATGATTTTTTGTAGCGTTTATCCATCGGCTGGGTGGCCGTCTCAGGAAAGTGCCATAACACGTTATGGGCGAATTCTCGCCACACCAGCTGTTTCAGGAAAACCTCTGCCGACTGCGCTGTTTTTGCATCACGCTGTCCCTCGAGCAGCGGCCATATCATGCGGCTTATCTGCCGCGGCGTGATCTCACCGAAATGCAGATAAGGTGATAGACGTGACGTTGCTTCAATCGAAGGTATGTCACGCCCTGTATCATAATGCGTGATCGCATCATCCATAAAAGCATCGAGTAAGCGAAAGGCATGATCTTCACCTGGCTGCCAGTGTGAATACAGTTTCTCATACCAGTTATGCTCATCCAGCAGCTCCAGTGACATCAATGATTGCCCTGAACTCACTGAGACATGCTTCAGTGATTTTAATCCTGAGCTGATCGATACTTCAGAATGATCAGCATACCCCGGTGTCAGCAGTGGCCGTATCTTTCTGTAGAACGGTGTAAAA
>Ga0316197_10001845_pt1 | contig 15047 bp, 6 predicted proteins | sample OudBiesiAoxic_MG_FD_204939 | JGI IMG/M metagenome (GOLD analysis project Ga0316197, IMG submission 204939) | Coastal sediment microbial communities from Oude Bieten Haven, Netherlands - site A oxic | ecosystem: Environmental > Aquatic > Marine > Coastal > Sediment | place: Netherlands...
CACCGGAGCTCGCCCCGAGAGGTTCATGCTTCCACGGCGAACGACAACCTCGTCGACTCCCGCTGCACGCATCCTCTCCGCGGTCTCGGCGTCGAGACCCTCAGCACCGAGCCACACCACCATTCGGCGTGGGGTCGGCGCCACCTCCTGGAAAGACGGACCACCGCCACCACACCCAAATAACAAGGCTGTCAATACCGCGGCAGAAAGCGCCCTCTTCATCATTTCATTCTAGCTTGTACTTCCCATCCCCCGCATCCAGGCTCGACGACGTCGGAAACTCGAGCCTCACCTTGAGACCGCGGGCGGCATTGGTGGCGGAAACACTGCCGTGACATCGAACGACGACCTGCTGTACCAGCGCCAGACCGAGACCACTGCCGGAAGTGGTCGATGAAAAATGGGGAGAGAACAGATCGGGCAACCGCTCGTCGGGTACGCCTCCTCCCGTATCCTCAACCTCCAGCACGACAAGGTTACGATCGACCTCGAGCCGCAGAACGACCGTCCCGGGCGTATCTCCTATGACGTCGAGACTGTTCTGGAGCAGATTGGCGACGGCCCGACGCAGCCATTGCCTGTCGCCTGTGATCGGGGGTGGTGTCGATTCGACCTCGTATTCGATTCTGATCCCGCGCCGTTCCAGCACCTCGGCGCCTCTCGGTAGCTCTTCGATAAGCTTCGCCAGGTCCACCGGTTCTGGTTCCCACCGTTCGAGCGCAACGAGATTGGAAAACGAGCTCGCGGTTTCCTGGAGGCGTTTGACCTGTTCGGCGATTTCGCGGCAGGCTTCCTCGAGCAGTTCGGGCAACTCGGGATTGTCGCTCTTGATCGCCGCCTCCAGCTCCTGAACCCAGAGGCGAATCGGAGTCAGTGGGTTCTTGACCTCGTGGGCCACGATTCGCGCCATCTGGTTGAGCTGCTGGAGGCGGTCCGCGCGAACCAGATCAGTCACATCGTCGACCACTGCGACGAGGCCGCGGTCACCATCCGGGAACGGAACCCCTGCCACCCCGATCCTCCAGGTGAGGTCGCGCCCGGGAATTGGCTGAACCGTCTTCGACGCAGAACCGCCGATACTGGCGTCTTCTACGACGGATCGAAGCTGCTCGAGGAACCGCTCCCCATACTCCTCCTGGAACTGAAGGGCGCTGGGATTGGCAAACCGCTCGGTCCCGTCAGGTTCGAGCACCACAACCGCCTGCTCGAGGGTCTTGAGGGTGATCCGCAGCAACTCCTCCTGATGGCGCAACTTGAGCTCGCGCTGCTGCACCTCCTCATTCATCGATCCCACAGCGTCGAGGACCTCTGCGAGATCGGTCTCTCGAGGCCTGCGAAGCGGCCCTGCCGGCTCACCGTCACGCAGCTTGCGCGCAAGGGCCACGAGTTCGCGCAGCGATGTGCTCAGCCGTTCCTCGATCCGAGTGGTCAGGACGAGAGCGAGCAAAGCCGATAGCAGTGCACCTGTCAGGAGCCAGTCTACCGCCCCGAGATCGGCGCCAGATCGGACCGGATCGGAACGGTAGAGGTGGAGCAGGAGCCGATTCCCCTGCAAATCTACTGGTCCCGCCGCCACCATCAGATCGCGCCAACGCAGGATGACCGGGTCGTCGCGACCGAGGAGGAACGGAGGATAGGTAGCGGCGAGAGGAAGCTGAGGTAGCACGCCGCTAACCAGGAGATCGGGCCGCGACGCCGCAACCGGCAGATCCCCATCCCACAGACACACCTCTCCACCCCATCCGGCTGCAAGCCACCGCGCGAGTTGATCATCGACTGCGAATCCACCACCAAGATGAACCGCCGTATACCTTGCCGCCTGCAGCGCATCAAGGCCACGGTTCTGTTCCAAACGCTGCTCCTGGCCAGAAATGCGTTGATGGAGGAACAAAGTCAGGATTGCAAGAGGCAGCACCACGCCGCCGGTCACCAGCAGCCGCAATCGACCGCCGAAAGTCGAAAGGTGCTCGCGCCTGAGGATCGGCGGTAACGCTAAGACCGTACCAAAAAGAGCCCACAACATTGCGATCGTCGCTCGCACAACCCAATCCGAAGCGGACGGATGGTTGGCCACTGCCAGCACCAACCACTGCCCTTCTCGATTGACCCGAGCCAACCTGCGGACATCACCGACATCGACCCGTGTCCAACCGCCACCGGCGTGGAAGAGATCGCCCGCGCTCGCGGGGTCGAGGCCCTCGATCTCGGGATGCAAACCTGCCGCGACCTCCCCTGTTCGAGTCAGCACCGCGGACCAAACCGGCACGCCACGTGCGTCCTCGATGGGTCGTCCGGTTTGCCAGTCACCGAGTAGGCTCCACGGTTCAACCGCGATCGCCAGCTCGAGGGAGTATCCTTCCGGATTTTCGAGGAACCAGGTGCGAAGCACCCGAATATCGCCCCCCGCGGCTGCGAGGTCTCCCCATCGAGAAATTTCGGAGCCCATCTCATCGATGAGCAACAACTCGGACGGTGTTTGCCACTCGGGGAGCCCCCAGCGTTCCGCGACAACCGGTGCAAGATCGTTCAATCGACACCCATAGGGCTCGGCAGGAAGATCCCCCGCCAACTCGATTTCTCCTCGCGGCAAAACCACCTGGCTGTGCATGCCGATGGCTCTGCCGAGCTCCACAGGGACCCTCAGCATGTGCCACGAAAGACCCAGCAGGGCCAGAGCTGCCGCCGCTCGAAGCCTCCGTCCGAGAGAGAATCTCGATCGACTCACGGCCGGCCACCCCGATACCAACCATGCCAGCGCCACCATCCAGACGCCGCCCCACCCTGGACCGAGCAGATGCTCCGGGAGCCACGAAAAACGATCCGCAGGGTTCGCGAAGATCGCCAGGAGCGACGCTCCTGTCACTGAAGCAGACACGAGGACTCGTGACCACCGTCGCGCCAATACTCCGGCCAGGCGGCCGAGGGCAGCTCCCATCAGCAGCACAGTCACCCCGGTTGCGAAATCAGATGCGGTACCCGATGCCAAAAGGAGCGAAGTAGCTCCCGCCGCCACCACGACCACCGCCACACGGGGTTGATAAACGACCGCCATCGCCGCGAAAAGCATCCAACCCAGCCAAAGGAGCTCGCTTGGAAATCGCTCGGAAACCGGAACCGAAGTCACGGGCACTTTGACACCCGGCGCGACCGAGGGAGTCAAGGTCTCAAATCCCATACGGTGGATGCCTAGCTCCAACTCACGCCCATGACGGGCCCGCATACCCCAGATCTGCCTCTTCTGTAGAGCAGTGCGGTCGGCGATGATGACCGCGCCCACCAGTCGACCATTCGCCAACAGTGGATCTCTGAGCCAGAGTTCGGCGCTGCCAGCCGACCACGAAACGCCCCACTGCCTTTGTCCCAGCGGCCGGACGTCGTATGGGAATGAGGCGCCGGCACCTCCCCACGCCACGATCTGTCCCCGGTCATCTGCGAGGTAAATGGTGCGGCCGGGCGTGAAAACGGCGCTGCGATCAAGGACCGCAAACAGGCCGGCAGGATCCACCACCTCGCCCGCAGCTCCGAGCAGGCGCTGCACGGTGGAGTCGGTGGCCAGCTCCTCACCCGTCACCAACATTCCCTGGCAATGTCGGTCGAGTTGGGACTCGAGGCGGCTTCGATCGTCGCTACCACTGGAAGGCCACACCGCGATCGTCAATGCGACAACCACCGCCAACCACGGGATCCGCGCACGTCCAGATGGCCGAGCGAGGGCGAACAAGCCGGTACACACCAGCAGCAGGGCCAACGGCGAAGGGTCCCAGCCGGGCCACGGACCGCATACAGCGACGGCCGCCAGAGCGAGAAGCCAGGATTTCAGCGCCGGAGAATTAATTGAAGACTCTTCCACTGTTTGGAGTATATCGCCGTAAAGGTTTCAGGCGCTTCTCGCGTCGGCGAGGGTGGAGCCTCCGATGATGCGCGCATTGCGGTTTCGACGACACAGGACAGGCGCCTCTCGCGTCGGCGAGGATGGTGCCACCCTTCGCATTGTTTGCCCGTGAGGCGTTACTCAACTGGAAGGCGACGAATTCAAACAATGCGAAGAGTGGCACCTGTGTCGCCTAAGCTGCAATGCGCCTCTGATTGGCGACCTGTGTCGCTGACGCGGTAAAGCGCCTCTAATTGGCGGCGAGTGGGGTACTGACTACTCGCCGCGCATCAGCGCTTCAATCTCTTCCGCCTTCATCGGGAGGTCAGCAGAGAGGTTCTCTGCGCCGTCATCCGTGATCAGGAAATCGTTTTCGATCCGCACCCCGAGCTCCTCGTCGGGGAGGTAGATCCCCGGTTCGTTGGTGATCACCATGCCCGGCTCGAGGGGAGTCTCATCCGCACCCGGGTCGTGAGCATCGAGCCCAAGAGGATGGCCAAGGCCATGAATGAAATACTGTCCGAGCGATTCGCCCTTCGAATCGCGCACGCTCGAGTTTTCGAATACTCCATAGACGATTTTGCGCAGAGCGAAGACCGTAACGCCGGGCCGCGTCGCCTCGGCAGCACGGTCGTGAGCCTCCAGCACCAGGTCGTAGATCTCGCGCTGGCGATCGGTGAAACGGCCGTTTGCGGGATAGGTCCGAGTCAGATCTCCGCAATAGTATCCGTAGCGCGCACCGATATCGACCACGACCAGTTCGCCGTCATCGCAGGTCCCCACATTCTGGTCGTAGTGGAGGGTGGTGGCGTTGTAGCCCGAGCCGACGATGGACGGAAAAGCGAGACCCTCCGCTCCACCCTCGCGAAACGCAGCATAAACGGCGCCATCGATAACGCGCTCGCCGATTCCGGGGCTGATTGTCCTCGCGGCCCGGATCTGGCCCTCGACGCTGATGTTGATCGCCTTGCGCATGAGCCCGATTTCTCCAGAATCTTTGATGCTCCTCAGAGCTTTCATGTGATCGTCGAGGTCCCTGACCGAGAAGGTCGGTAGCCGGTCACGCAGATTCGCGAGGAAGCGGTGGGTCGGTGGCAGCACCGCCCCACTACCCACTGCAGGCAGCTCTGTCCACAGCACGGCGCCAGTTTCGGAGAGCCAGCCCTGGAGCCGTCCCTCGAAGCCCGGCGACGGTCGTCGGCGCGCATCCAAAACGATCTCGCTCGGTTGAGTCGACAACACCTCGTCAAAACCGAGTTCTGTGGCTGTCTCTTCACCAGGACCCCACTTGGGACCGGTCCAGCGCTCGACATTGGGGTCGCGTGGCGGCAGGAAGAGGAGATCGCCACCGTCCCCCGGACGCAGCACGATCGCCGCATTCGGGAGCTCGACACCGGTGAGGTAGAAAAAACTCGAGCTCTGACGAAAAGTGCCGACGTCACCGTAACCACGGTCGTCGCCCGCCCCCCACATCACCACCATGCCTTCGCCTACCCGCTCGAGGAGTCGCCTGCGGCGATCCTTGTATATTTCCTTGGGTTGCAGTTCCGCCGCGTAATTACCGCCTCGCATGTCCTTTGAAGCCATCAAATCCTCCAAGGTGCAGCAGTTTACTTGGGAGGAGAGTGGTTTCCAAGCAGAAGCGAGGGGGCGTGAGGCTTGAGGCTTGAGGCTTGAGGCTTGGCGAACGCTAACTAGAAATTTATTCACCTCAAGCCCCGGGTCTCAAGCCCCAAGCCGTCCTAGTTGTTCTACAATCGTCCGACGTCGCGGAGGGCGGCCGTCTTTTTTTTGAGGAGGCTTGATGAGAAAGATCTTTGCTGCGTTGATCCTGTGTGCATGTGTCCCACTAACTGCAGGCGCCGAGATTCCGACCCCTGCCAAGACCTTCGGGCACCAGGTCGGCGCCGACTACAAGCTGATCCCCTACCCCGAAGTGCTCTCGTATCTCGAAACCGTGGCCGCCGCATCGGATCGCGTATCGATCGAGGACGCAGGGCGCTCGACCCTCGACAACCCGATGAAGGTCGTCATCCTCACCTCGAAAGAGAACCAGCAGAACCTCGACCGGCTTCGCGAAATCGCACGCCTGATCGCCAAACCGGGCGACCTTACTCCGGAGCAATCGCAAGCGCTGGTGGACGAAGGCAAGGTCATCGCCATCGTGACCTGCTCGATCCACTCGACCGAGGTCGGCAGCACCCAGATGGTGACCGAGTTTGTTCATGACTTCGCGACCACCGAAGATCCCGAGAAGCTCGCCTGGATGGACGAGGCCGTGCTGCTGGTGATGCCGTCCATCAATCCTGACGGCCAGCTGATGATCGTCGATTGGTACAACGAATGGCTCGGCACCGAGTACGAGGGCGGGCGCATGCCGTGGCTCTACCACCACTACGTCGGCCACGACAACAACCGTGATTTCTACATGCTGAGCCAACAGGAAACCAAGGTCGTCAACGAGGTCCTGTACCATCGCTGGTTCCCACAGGCATTCCTCGACGAGCACCAGATGGGGTCCACCGGTCCGCGGATGTTCGTCCCTCCTCAGACCGACCCGTTGAACGAAGAAGTTCACTCCCTCATCTTCCGCCAAGCCGATGTTCTCGGCACCAATATGAGCTTCCGCCTCGAACAGGCCCAGAAAACCGGCGTCGGCCACAACATGATCTTCGACAGCTACTGGCCAGGAGGTACCCGCAACACCGCCTGGTGGAAAAACGTCACTGGACTGCTCACCGAGGTCGCCAGCGCTCGCCTCGCAACTCCGATCTTCATCGACCCTGGCGAGCTGCGCGGTGGCGGCAAGGGTTTCCCCGAGTACGGGCGGCGGTCCAACTTCCCTTCGCCGTGGCCCGGAGGGTGGTGGCGCCTGCGCGATATCGTCGAATATGAGCTTGTTGCCACGTGGGCCTTCCTGGAAGCCAACGCAGAAAACCGCGCTTCGATCCTCGGGAACGTCAACACAATGGCTCGCTGGTCCATCACCAACGGTGAAGCTGGGCCACCTTACGCGTGGATCATCCCGCCGGATCAGCACGATCCGGTCGCCGCCGCCAAGCTCGTGGATCTCATGCTCGAGCACGGGGTCGAGGTGGCTGAGGCCACCGAAGAGCTCCAGGTCGGGTACTCGGTCTACCCGGCGGGCACGACGGTGATCCCTGCCGCGCAGCCCTACCGGCCGTTTGTCTTGACCATGTTGCAGCACCAGCGGTACCCGGAGGTCCGAAACGCGACCGACGCCGGGATCCTCGAGCCCTACGACGTAGCCTCATGGTCACTGCCGCTGTCCATGGGCGTCAAAGTCATCGAAGCATCAGAACCCATCGAGACGTCACTCAGCCCTTTGACCGAAGCCAATTGGCCTCGTCCCCAGGTAGATGAAGCCGCCGCGGGCCACCTGATTCCCGCCGCCATCGACAGCGCCTATACGGCGATCAACCGGCTTCTCTCAGAAGGGGCGAAAGTCCACCGTCTTGCTGCCGACTCAGACGTCGGGAGCCGCGGAGACATTTACCTGTCGGCCGCAAGCGTCGATTCATCTTCGTTGGCTTCAATCGCCGATGACCTGCACGTACCTGTGGTACCGCTGGCAAACACCCCGAGCGCCGAAATGTTGCAGGTTGAAAGCGCACGCGTCGGCCTCTTCAAACCCTGGGTGGCCAGCATGGACGAAGGCTGGACCCGGTTTGTGCTCGAGCAATACGAGTTCCCACTGGCAACGATTTCGAACGAGCAGATTCGATCGGGTGCGTTCACTGACGAGGTCGACGTTCTGCTTTTCCCCGCGGTGTCCCCTTCGATCATTTCCACGGGCGCACCCGCCAAGGGGACCCGCCGCTACCGGCGGTGGTCGCCGATGCCACCCGAATACTCCGGAGGCATCGACACTTTCCCAAATACAGATGACACAGCCAAGAAAAAGAAAGACGACACTAGAAAAATTAAGGGTGGTGAACACATCAAAAAATGGGTCAAGGCCGGTGGCACCGTCGTCGCGCTCGACTCCTCGAGCCAGTACTTCATCGACCTCTTCGAGCTGCCGGTGAACGATGTCCTGGCCAAGGTCGATGGCGACGACTTCAACTGCCCGGGCTCCACGCTCCAGGTCGAAATGAACATGGACAGCCCGCTGACCTTCGGCATGCAGTCGCAGGAAGCCATCTACTTCGCCGACTCACCCGCCTTTCTGACCCGGGTCCCGGACCCGCGGTTCGAGCGCACAGTCATCGCCCGCTTCCCGAATGACGACAAGGACATTCTCATCAGCGGCTATCTCGAAGGCGGCGACCTGTTGGAGAAACGAGCCGCGGTGGTGGAGATCGAGGTCGGCAAGGGCCGCGTGATTCTCATCGGTTTCCGCGCCCAGCACCGGGCACAGCCTGTGCGGACCTTCAAGCTGCTCTTTAACACGCTGTACAAACTGGACACGCCCGGCTGACAAAACGACAAGGAGTTCTTTTTCGCCGCCGCGACCTCGTTGGTCTCAGCGGCTTTCTTTTGCCTGGAAGTCTTTGATTCGGGAGGTGATGTCACCACTCAGATTGTTGGGTATCGGAAAGGTCAGATTGTACTGGGCAATACGCCAGCCATCCTCGGTCAACACCAGGACGCCTGTTCCGCGACAGGTTCCATACTTTTCGTTCCACAGCATCTCGTCGAACCACGCCGTTTCGCCAGCGACCGAGACGTACACGTGGCGCTCGGTCTTGGTGTAGGTCCAGCCGAGGCCCTCGAAAAAGTACGGCTCGGCAAAGGCCTTGAACTCGTCGACCGACCACCTTTCGGTGGCATCGGTGCCCAAGAAGACAGCATTGGCGGCAAAGAGGCTGAAATAGAGATCACCGTCGGCATCCGATGCAGCTTGGTGAAACGAGCTCAGCACTCCATCGATCGCTTTTGTAGCCTCTCCATGATCACCGGCCGCAGCGGCGAAAGAAACCATCCATCCGATTGCCACAATCACTAACGCTCTATTTTGCATATCAACCTCCTCCGAGCAGCCGTATCGCACCACTCACCGCCACAATGACACCGCGCAGCCCGAGGCCGACGCAGACAAGCACCACCACGCTCATGACCAGGTTCTGGAAGCGCGAGTTGACACCCTCACCCAGCAGATCACGGTCATTCATGGCGATCCACAGGAAGACCGCGACCAACGGCAGCAACAGGCCGTTGAAGGCCTGGGCGAGGATGATGACCGGGATCGGGTGAACATTGGCAATGCCAAAGGCCATTCCGATGACCAGAACTCCGAGCCATACCGCCCGATAGCGCAGTGAATTCGCCATCCATTTCGGATCGTCTTTTTCGCCGAGGAGCGAGCGTGCGGTCAGAGCGGCCGCCAACGGCGCCGTGACTGCAGATGTGAAACCGGCAGCGAAGAGACCGATCGCCAGCGACGCTCCGGCCCCTCGACCCAGGCGATCACCGAGCACCGCTGCCAGGCGCTCGTACTCGAGACCACCGCCGAGAGCGCTGCCAACCACCAACACTCCGAGCGAGATGACTCCCCCGCCGATGATCGCTACAGCGATTCCCCACCGCATCTCCTCGAGCTTGCTGTCGCGCGCCAGGGCTGAACCCAGGAAAAGGTTGTAGGGAACCACGGTCGTGCCGACGAGGCCGAGGACCAGGACTGTTCCTCCGGCCGGGATCCTCGGCACCAGCAGGCCACGAAACAGCTCGCCGAGATCGGGTCCGAGGCGAACGGCAGTGACCAGGAAGGCCACACCCATGACAGCGACCAGAGCGCCGGCGATGCGAGCGATCCAACGCGTGCTTCCGGTTGCCAGCAACAGAGCTGCCGCTACTCCCGCTAGGAGGGTGAGAGTCGCGGGCGAGGCATCGACGATCAGTCGCAGTCCGGCCACACCACCCAGCAGATTCCCCGCCTCGAACGCCGCGCAACCGAGAATGATGCCGACAGCCGCCAGGACCGGCACCGACCGGCCCCACCCCGAGTCGGAGAATCGGCCGCGGATAGCCTCGCCGAGTTCCTTGCCGGTCACGACCGTAATGCGACCAGAGGCTTCCTGGAGAACCAGGCAGGCAAATACCGAAAACAGCAGCGCCCATGCAAGTGCAAATCGAAAGTCGCTACCCGCCCTCGCTGCGGTCGTCACCGTACCGGGTCCGATGAATGCGGCTGCAATCACCGACCAGAAAAGGACATTCAGAAGGCGTTTCATGAGTGCACACTATACGGGACGAAAATCCAATCCGGGACAACGGGTGAGATGGGATTGTAGGCGGGTTCTTCAGTTTGCGGCCCGCTACCGATGGCTTCCATTCGACGAGTAGATGGGAGCCAGCGCCTTCCGTCACAACCACAAAGGCACAAAGTCACGAAGGCGCGCACAAAGATATCCCTTCGTGTTGTGCTTTGTGTCTTCGTGCCTTCGTGTTTGCGGCTATCCGGCGTCGAAGCGAACTAGGGCTCGACTTCTTCCAGGAGATGAGCTGTAGGCGCGTCCGTTCGGGCGCGCGAAAAGGGCATTGAGGCAGTCGTTGGCGGGCCCTGAAGGGGCGACAGAAAAAACGTCATTTTTCGGTTCCGTAGCCGCCACCACCGGGGGTCTCGAGGACGACGCGATCGCCGGCAGCGACTTCGCAGCCGTCGATGCCCGCCAGCTCGTTTCGGCTCCCGTCTGCACTGATGATCGCCTGGCGACCGACTGCACCCTCGCCGCCGCCCGCCATTCCATATGGCGCGCTCACCCGATGCTGACTGAGGATCGAAAACTCGAGCGGCGCCAGGAACTCGATCTCGCGGACCAGGCCGTCCCCCCCTCGCCACCTTCCCTCGCCACCGGAACCACCCCGGATCGCAAAGCGGTGCAACCTCACCGGGTACCGATGCTCAATCACCTCGGGGTCCGTGATACGGGTGTTGGTCATATGAGTGTGGACGCCGCTGGCGCCGTCGAATCCGTCAACCGCGCCGCTACCGCCACCGACGGTCTCGTAGTAGCCGAAAGTCTTATCCCCGAAACTGAGGTTGTTCATCGTGCCCTGGCTGCAACCCGCCACCGACAACGCCTCGAGCAGGGTGTCGGTAAGTCGCTGGCTGGTTTCGACGTTGCCGCCGACCACCGCAGGACAGTGTTCCGGGTCCTCTGTGTACTCGGGATTCAGAAGCCCGCGCGGAATGCGAATCTCGATCGGCTCGAGGAGGCCCTCGTTAAGCGGCAGATCGACGTCTACCAGCAACCGCATCACGTACATCGAAACAGAGTGGACAATGGCAGGGGTCGCGTTCAGATTGCCGGGGTGGACATCCGCACTGCCGGCAAAATCGAGGACCGCGCGGTTGCCTTCGATCGTAAAACTCGCAACCAGTGGCGAACCGTCGTCGAGCAGCTGCCGGCCTTCGTAGCGCCCGTCTTCCATCCCTTCGAGCACTGTCTCGACCTGCCACGCCGCCTGCCTCCGCAAGGCGTCCATGTGCTCCAGGACGTGCTCGAAACCGACCTTCTCCGCGAGGCCCGCCAGCACCTCGCGGCCTCGCAGGATGGCGGCCAGCATGGCGCGGAGATCGGCCAGGTTGTCGGCCAGGGTCCGGGTCGGATACGGGCCGTCCTGCAGGAACCGCTCGACCCTTTCCCAGCGCGGCTCACCCTTTTCCAGGATCAGCGTCGGCGGGATAACGACCCCCTCCTCGGCCAGCGACTTCGCATCCGGCGGCACCGAACCGGGCCGGATGCCGCCGATCTCGGCGTGGTGGGCCCGACAGGCCACGTAGCCCAGCAGACGGTCGTCGAGATGGACTGGCGCCACCAGGGTCACGTCCGGAAGATGGGACCCTCCAAAGGCCGGGTGGTTGGTGGCGACCACGTCGCCCGGCTCGAGGGCCCGGTGGGCGACCAATTCGCGAACGCAGAGACCCATCGCACCGAGGTGGACCGGAATGTGGGGCGCGTTGACGACCAATCGGCCTGCAGGATCGAGCAGGGCGCACGAAAAGTCTTCGCGCTCCTTGATATTGGTCGAGATCGCGGTCCGTTGCAGCATCTCACCCATTTCGCGCGCAATCGAAGAAAAACGGTGGCTCATGAGCTCGAGCTCGACCGCCTGTGGGCGACCACGCGAAGCAGTCTCCCGATCAATGCGGCCATCACTTCCGGCAACCAGACGCAATCCGCCGTCACCCAGCGAACGCGCTCGCCAGCTCGGGCGCACAACCAGGGCGCTGTGTTCCTGCTGGATCAGGGCCGGGCCACCAACCTCGGCACCGGCTGCCATCTCGGCCGCCTCGTAGCACGGCACCTCGCGCCAGGCTCCACCAATGAAGCAGCGCTGGAATCGCACCGGCTCGATCACCCGGGAGTCAACCTCGGCGCCCTCGCCAACCGACGCGACCTCCGGTCGGTGGCTACCCACGACCACGCGCAGCGAAACCACCTCCACCCCCCGCTCCCGGGGGCGGTATGAAAAGAGCCGGTAGTACGCCTCTTCAAACTGATCCTCGAGGTCCTCGCCTGCCACCGGTTCGATCTCGAGAGTCGCGTCCTGCCCCAGGTAACGCAGCTCGACGATGCGGCGAGGGTCATCGATATCGTCCCCGACGCCCTCTTCTGCGAGCGCTGTCGCGGCTTCCCGGGCGAGCTCCTGGAGCCAGCCATCGAGATCATCGGAGACGTCCTCGAGCGGACGCAGCACCTCCCGCTGGGCGAATCGTTCGACAACCGCGTGGCCAAGCCCGAGGGCACTCAGAAGACCGGCGTCGGCAGGCAGAAGGACCTCCTCCATTCCCAACAGCTCGGCCAGACGACAAGCATGTTGGCCGCCGGCACCACCAAAGGCAACCAGCGCGAAACCGGTCGGGTCGATGCCCTTGCGAATCGAAATGTGGCGTATGGCCTCAGCCATGCGCTCGTCGGCGATCCGCAACAGGCCTTCGAGAATCTCCTCGTCGCTACCAGTCCCACGACCCCCAACATCGAGCTCTGCTTTGAGCTCGTCAAATTGAGTCTTTGCCGCCTCAAGGTCGATGGGAATCGGAAATCTCTCGGCAACAAGTCGACCGAGGAGCAAATTGACATCGGTCAGGGTCAACGGTCCGCCGGCGCCATAACTCGCCGGGCCCGGCATCGCCCCGGCGCTCTGCGGACCGACCGCCAGTCTCCCCTGCTCCACCCGACAGATCGAGCCGCCACCAGCCGCCACCGTCTCGATGGCCAGGGCCGGCACGGCCAGCTCCACCGGTCCGACCTGGTGCGAGAATACGTACTCGAAATCGCCGTCGAATCGGGACACGTCGGTGCTGGTGCCGCCCATGTCGAACGCGATCACCCGGTCCCGGCCACATCGATGCCCGGTCAGGGCCGCCCCGACGACTCCGCCGGCAGGACCACTGAGTAGGCTGTCCATCGACCGATAGGCGTCGGCTCCGACCAGACCACCGGCCGAGGTCATGACCTGCAAACCTGAGGTGTCGCCGCCAAGGCCCTTCTCCACCGCGTGCAGGTACTCGCTGATCACCGGCCCGAGGTATGCATCGACGGTGCAGGTCTCCGAGCGGCGTAGCAGTCCCTGGAAGGGGCTGAGATTACTCGACCGAGCCACGTGTTCGAATCCGGCTTCGACGAGCATCTCCTCGAGCTGTTCTTCGTGAACCGAATTGCGGTGACCGTGAAGCAGGGTGATGCTCGCGCACGCGATGCCTATGTCTCGGAGATCGGAGATTTTTAAAGCCAAGGCTTCACAGTCGAGCGGTTCGATTACCTGACCGTCGGCAGCCAAACGTTCCCTGACGCTGACCACCACCTCGGGCAACGGCTCGGCCTTTTCGATGTGCAGCGCGAAGAGATCCGGTCGTTGCTGGCCGCCGATGTCCAGCAGATCCTCGAATCCTTCAGTTATGAAATGGGCCATCGAAGCACCCCGCCGTTCGAGCAGGGCGTTGGTCCCGCGAGTCGTGGCAAGGCGCAGCGCAACCGGCGGCAGGGAGTTCCCATAGGGAGTTCCTGTGATCAGGCGGGCGGCGAGCAGGGGCGCCTCCTCACCCGCCCGCAGCTCGATCGGGCTCCCCTCTCTCAGGGCTCTAGGAACGGGTCCCGCCAACCGCACCATGCCTGTCGACGCATCGTGTTCCCGGATCGTGGCGCCACTCTCCTCGCCGAGCGGCGTCATCTCCACACCAACGAGAAAACCGTCAGGCAGCGACGAGCCACCCCGCAAGCGGATCGAATTGCCCTCGACCGCATCCACCCGATCCCGCAGGGCACCGCTCGACAACACCTTGCATCGACGCAGCTCACCCTCGGGATCGCGAGCGATGCAATCGGTGAATGTCCCCCCGGTGTCGATCCAGATCTGCCACGGCGTCACCGACCTCACTGCGCCGGCTGCCCTTCTGCGTCACAGAAGCCAAGAAATAGCGGACGGGAAAACAAAAAAAATGGAGACTGCCAAATGCGAAAAATCCGAAATCCGAAGTACGAACCCGCCGGCGGCTGCTGAGGCGGATCAGGCCTCATCTGAAGGAGGAGGCCATGAGCCGCCCGCAGGCGACGGTGCGTCGCGTTGGCCGAAGGCCGACAGCAAATCCGAAATGAGTGGGTGGCCGTCATTCCTAATTCCTAATTCGCTCACCGTCCCTTCCCCGTCACGAGGTAGGTCGCAAAGCTGCCAAGCCAGTGGCCGCCCTCATAGTGCTCCCCGGTGACCGATGCCAAACCCGACGTGCGGTGGGTGTCGGCCGCCGCCCGCAGGGCGGCGCGGCGCGCGTCGTCCTCGGGCAATCCAGCAAGGATCCCTTCGAGCATCCAAGCACGGCTCAGGTTGAGCCCATCCAGGTGCGCCAGTTTGCCGTCGGTCCGGTCGGTCACGACACCAATCGGCAGCCAGTCGGCGCCACCACCGGTAGGGATCTCCGGCAGAAACTTCTCGAGCCATTTGCCGAACTGCCTAGGGGGCAGGATCCGGCGCATGAGGTCGGCCTCGGCGATGCACGGTGACAGAAAATCCTGGCCCGACGGCTCGTAGGAGAGCGGGCACGCTTCGTCCTCGAGGTAGAAACGGAGGGACGTGCCCTTGACCAGGGTCAGCATCTCCTCGTCGCCCACCGTTTCCGCCCAGTCCAGAATCAGGCCGAAAGCGAAGGCTGTCTGGCTGTGCTCACCCGTTCGGATCGGGTAGTAGAGTTTGGGAAGCCACGCCCGAATACGGT
>Ga0316197_10001846_pt1 | contig 15044 bp, 12 predicted proteins | sample OudBiesiAoxic_MG_FD_204939 | JGI IMG/M metagenome (GOLD analysis project Ga0316197, IMG submission 204939) | Coastal sediment microbial communities from Oude Bieten Haven, Netherlands - site A oxic | ecosystem: Environmental > Aquatic > Marine > Coastal > Sediment | place: Netherlands...
CGGCACCACGCGAATAGTCCCCGGTGTTCGGGTTGATCGTTGAGCCGATCATCGACGTCACAACCAACCCCGTCCCCATCTCTGCAATCAGGTCATCCCGAGACCGCTCACCTTGTGTCAGGGCCACGTTCCAGACCGTCGGAGACGGCCCACCCGACGTGCTGCGTGCCGCGTTTGCCGTTGGCTCCATATCCAGATTCCGCGCACTGGCCAGGTCCAGCGTCCAGCCCGTAAGTACTCCGTTTTCAATGATATTTCGTGTTTGAGTGGCTAGGCCTTCGGCGTCAAACGGCCGCGATGCGCCCACGCGAATACGGGTCGGATCTTCGAAAAGAGACAAGCCCTTGGGAAGCACGTCTTCGCCCAACAGGTCCAACGCCCAGGACGACCGCCGCGCAATAGACACGCCATTGATCGCAGACAACAAATGCCCAATCAGGCTGGATGATATCCGCTCATCAAACAACACCGGATATGCACCGGTCTTTGGTTTCCTGGGCGACATCCGCTCCAAAGCGCGTTTCGCGGCGGATGCCCCAATGTCTGCTGGCGTGCGCAGGTCACTTTGGAAAATCCTTTGATCGCCGTCGTAATCTCGTTCCATCGCGGTGCCTGTTCCGGCAATCGCCACACAGGATGTGGATCGCGAAGTCCGTTGGTATCCGCCAGAAAATCCATTGCTGGCAGCGAGGTAGACGTCCTGACTGCCGTATCCGGCAGACGCCGCAGACACTTGCGTGATCCCGTCCACCGCCAGGGCCGCGGCTTCTGCAATCCGGGCATCCTCTTCCAGGGCGGCAGGCGAAGGCTCGGCTGACGGATCAAACAACTCAAGCGCGTCAGAACTGCGGTTTGTGGCAAGCTGGTCTGGGTCAGCCAGACCGACATACGGGTCTTCAGGCGCTTCCCGCGCCATCGCAACCGCGCGTTCTGCCATGGTTTCAAGGCTTTGAGCCCGCACGTCCGAGGAAGACACATTCGCGACGCGCTGTCCGACAAACACGCGCAGCCCGATGTCCGTGGCCTCTGACCGCTCTGCCTGCTCCAACGCGCCGTTCCGCACGTCGACCGCGATCGAACTTCCCCGGACCGCCAGAACATCTGCCGCATCCGCACCTGCGGCTTTGGCCCGCGCCAAAAGGCGTTGGCTAAGGTCTGAGAGCGTATCGGTCATAAAGCCTCCGGTCGGGAATAATGGTCGCTGAGAGGTAGAGCGCGGCGGTAGGCACCGCAACCTGTTACTCAGAAAGCGGTTCAACCACACCCACAATCGGCCCCATCCAACGCCCGAAATCCGAGCGATTCAGTTGAGGCGCGTGCAGGCGCGATACGCTGCCGTCAAGAAACAGGGCTTGAGGCAGCTTCAGGTCATCGCGAAAGATGCGACCAAACTCGTGAAACGTGACGGCGTCGTCCGAGATTACGAAAACCACGCGCGTGCCGTCCGCCGAAGTCCCAACGCCGTTGCGCACATAGCGCGACGTGCTGTCGACAAGGAAACGCGGATGCAAATCGCCATCAATCACCAGCATGGGGCCGGATTGCGTTGCATATGTGCAATCTGGACGCTGCTCGGAGTATTCAATTGTTTCAATGACATCCGCACGATCTTCGCGGATGCAAAAAACGCCATTTGGCAAAAGACCGAAATTCCCGGGGCCTGCGTTCGGGATCACGCGCATGACCTCTTCACCGTCTTCCACGTAATGTCCAACAGGCGCGCGATCATCGTGATACATGCCTCCGTTCATGGCAAAGGAAAGCTGCTGACCTTCGGCGTTCAATACGCCATCAATAGCTGAAAACTGACCGTAGCGGTCGCCGGACGGGCCGTTGAGGAACAGGCGTACATCGCCTTCGCGCGCGTCAACCGAACATGCGGTGTATCGAAGCCCGTCAAACGCGCGTTCTTCACACGTCACAGCCGCCTGCACCGTCGTTCCCGCGCTGAACAAAAGCGCGAGAGCAAATACGCTAGCTGTCCACATCACGGCGCACATCGTCTTGTGCAAACATCCGGCGCGTTTCGTCCATCCGGTCGAACGTGTCATCCAGGAGAAAACGCAATTCAGGCGAGAATTTAAGCGTGAGGTTCTTTGATACAGCCCGTCGCAATTCGCCGCGATTGCGGTTCAGCAGCTCAAGAATGTCATCCTGCCCCTTGCCACCCAACGGCACAACATACGCGGTCGCCACTTTGAGATCGGGTGAGGTGCGCACTTCTCCAACCGTGATCGAATAGCGGTTGAGGTCTGGGTCGTGAATGTCACCGCGCGCCAAAACATCCGCCAAAGTGCGGCGGATCAATTCCCCGACACGCAGCTGTCGGTGGCTTGGGCCTTCTGACATATGATTTCGGTTTTTTGCCATATCCGGCACATATGATGTCTGACGCCCTTTGCCAAGCGCCCGGGCAGCCGCTAAGGAGGCGGAAATCCACCGGCGGGGTCAGTGCTATGAGCGATGAAATCGGAGTTGTCGTTACGGGTGTTTCGGGACGTATGGGGCAGATGCTTGTCTCCGAGATCGCCAAACATCCGCGGCTCAAGCTGGCCGGGGCCATTGAACGCGCCGGGCATGACTGGGTTGGTCAGGATGTCGGTACCGCTATGGGTGGTGCTGCAATCGGTGTGTTGGTTGATGACGATCCGCTCGACAGTTTTGCCCATGCACAGGCCGTCATCGACTTTACCGCACCCGCCGCAACCGTTGCCTTTGCAGAACTTGCCGCGCAAGCGCGCGCTGTGCATGTCATTGGAACCACAGGTCTTTCCGAGGATGACCTGACCAAGATCAAAGCGGCTGGACATCATGCCGTGATCGTCCGGGCGGGGAACATGAGCCTAGGTGTCAATCTGTTGACCGTTCTGACCCGCAAAGTCGCAAAGGCACTGGACGAAGATTACGACATCGAGGTGATCGAGTATCACCACAACCAAAAGATCGACGCACCTTCGGGCACTGCTCTGATGTTGGGCGAAGCGGCTGCGCAAGGTCGCGGTATCGAACTTCAGGATCATTCCGATCGGGGGCGCGACGGCATCACCGGGGCGCGCAAACGGGGCGATATCGGGTTCACAGCCATTCGCGGAGGCGACATTGTGGGCGAACATGATGTGCTTTTTGCCACCGCCGGAGAACGCATCACCCTGCGACATGTGGCCAGCGACCGGGCGCTTTTTGCCAGAGGCGCACTGAAAGCAGCGCTTTGGGGGCAGGACAAGGCGCCGGGCGAATATGACATGCTGGATGTTCTTGGGTTGTCCGACGACTAGTGTTCCCTACCCGACGCAAGAATTCCAATGGAAGCAAGGTATCGGACACGAGTCAAATATACCTGAGCGAAACTGTCAGATGGCGGCTATGAACCCGAAGCAGACAGAGTAGAAATCAGCTGAAGTCGAATTGCATATAGTCGAAATAGTTGGTCAACTCGATAGGGTCGGAACATTCCGGATATCTTTCAATGAACCTAAAACCAAGGCTTTCATAGATGCGGAGCATATCTTGATTGCCTGTTACAGCATTGACCAAAAGGGTGCGCCAACCCATCTCCTGAGCGGCCTTCATCCGTGCGTCTACCAAAGCACGGCCAAGGCGGTTTCCACTTGCTTCCGGTCGTACAAAAAGCCGTTTTAGTTCTCCAGCATCTGAGCGGGCTTGTTGCAGCGTGCCGCACCCCACAAGGCGGTTTTGCTTACCATATGCCAGAACTAGGCGACCGGTTGGCGGTAGGAACGTCTGAGCTTTGGCCAGAACACTTGCTGCCATATCTTTTGGTTCGTTTTTCGCAAGCCCGCCTGCCAAAGCGAGTTTATGGAAGACGACGGCATAGTACTCGGTCAGAAGTTCTTCCAACGCGGGTTTATCATCTACTTCGGTAACCGAAGTTATCTTATATTCCATACCCACCTTTTTTGATACTCAACAAAGACTGGGACCTTACATCGCTATTTCCCGTCGACACAGTAAATTTTGTCAGCGCATCCTCCAAAGACATGGTCTGGAATACGTTGCTGCGCATTCTGTCTAACATGGCAGCTTTGTCCGCCCAGCCGACATTCGCCGAAGTCAGCTCAGGCACGCGCAGCCCCTGCGGCGGCGGTGCCTCGCGGACCGCCGCCGGGGGCAAGCCAGAACAGAAAAGGGGCTTACCCGCAGGTGATTTCGATCACTTCATCTTCGAGGACCATGAAGTTCAAACGCTCTGGGATGAAATCCATTGTCACTGCGCTGCCCGGCCCAATGATCCGCACCGGTTGATCAAAGGTTCTGCCTTCAACCGCGGATTTGGACGCACCGATCAAACCTGACAGACTGCCTGCCCCGCAGGTGTCGCCTTGCGGCACAAACACCGGTTCGGGCTCTGGTACAGTCTCTGGTATCGCCGGTGCCTGCATGCAACCAACCAAAGCCAACGATCCAACCGACAAAAGAAATATGCGCATGAATTCCGTCCCCAAAACAATGTCAGCCAATGCTTGCAAAGCAAACGCTTTCCCGCAAGGGTCTTTGCAAAAGACCAACACGGGAGATGAGAAATGCGCACACGTGCAGCCGTTGCCACGCAAGCGGGCAAACCACTTGAGATCATGGATGTGAACCTGGACGGGCCGCGCGACGGGGAAGTACTGGTCGAGATCAAAGCCACCGGTATTTGTCACACAGACGAGTTCACCCTATCCGGGGCAGATCCCGAAGGCATGTTTCCCGCGATCCTTGGCCATGAAGGTGCTGGCGTGGTGATGGAGGTTGGACCGGGCGTGACCAGCCTGAAACCGGGCGACCACGTGATCCCGCTTTACACACCCGAATGTCGGACATGCGAATATTGCCTGCATCCGAAAACTAACCTTTGCCAGTCGATCCGCGAGACGCAAGGCAAAGGTGTGATGCCCGATGGGACCAGCCGCTTTTCGACGCTCGATGGTGATCCGATCCTGCATTACATGGGCTGTTCGACGTTTTCGAATCACACGGTCCTGCCCGAAATTGCGCTTGCCAAAATCCGCAAAGACGCACCGTTCGATAAGGTCTGCTATATCGGCTGTGGTGTGACAACGGGCATTGGGGCAGTGATCAACACCGCCAAGGTCGAAATTGGCAGCCGGGCAATTGTGTTTGGTCTGGGCGGTATTGGCCTGAACGTCATTCAGGGCCTGCGCCTTGCCGGTGCGGATCAGATTGTCGGTGTCGACCTGAACCCTGACAAAGTGCCAATGGCGACCCGATTTGGCATGACCGATTTCGTGAACCCCTCCGAGGTTGAAGGCGATCTGGTGCCGTATCTTGTGAACCTGACCAAGGGCGGCGCAGACTATACGTTTGATGCCACCGGCAATGTGCAGGTTATGCGTGACGCGCTGGAGTCAGCTCATAAGGGATGGGGTGAGAGCATCATCATTGGAGTGGCCCCTGCGGGTGCCGAGATCAGCACACGTCCTTTCCAGCTCGTCACCGGGCGCAGCTGGCGTGGTACAGCCTTTGGTGGCGCGCGCGGGCGGACGGACGTGCCCAAGATCGTGGACTGGTACATGGACGGCAAGATCGAGATTGATCCGATGATCACCCACACCATGCCGCTGGATGACATCAACAAAGGATTTGATCTGATGCATGCAGGTGAAAGCATCCGGTCAGTTGTGATCTACTGACGTAAATCGCAGCGGAGCAACGCGGCCCTTTCTTGCGACCCATCATCCGCAGCGTGCGGGTCTTACCGCGCGCGCACTTTGTTTTATTCAAAATATCGGAGCAAAATGATGCGTATTCAGGTCCAAACACTTTTGACGTTCTCCACTGCCTTTGCCCTGGCCCTCACCACATCGGTCTGCGCGCAGCAGGCCACCGACACCGTCGCGCCTGAAGTCGCTACCGAAACCACAACAGCCTTTGGTGCCTTGTCTGAGGCCGCCGCTGCATCCTTGGCCGCGAAAGACGCAGGTCTACCGGTCGAGGCGCAGGACTGGATGGTCGTCGCGGCAAACCCGTTGGCCGTCGAAGCCGGAGCGCGCGTGTTGCGCGAAGGCGGGACAGCCGCCGATGCGATGATCGCGGTACAGGCTGTGCTAGGGCTGGTAGAACCGCAAAGCTCTGGCCTTGGTGGCGGCGCATTCCTTGTCTGGTACGACGCGAATTCGGGCGCGGTGATGACGCTCGATGGGCGCGAAACAGCTCCACTTGAGGCGACTCCGACGTTGTTTCAGACCGAAGACGGCGAACCGATGGGGTTCTTCGATGCGGTTGTCGGCGGGCGATCCGTGGGCACGCCGGGGACGCCCGCACTGATGCAGGCGGCGCATGACAAGTGGGGCAGTTCTGACTGGGCTGGCCTCTTCTCTGAAGCGATTGCGCTGGCCGAAGGTGGGTTCACTGTATCGCCGCGTCTGGCCGAACTGGTGGCTGGCGATGCCGACCGCTTGGGCCAGTTCCGCACCACGCAGGACTATTTCTTTCCCGGCGGTGAGGCGGTTGCAGCGGGCGACACGTTGATCAACCCGGACTACGCCAGCACCTTGCGCATGATCGCTGCTGAGGGCGCAGAGGCATTCTACACCGGCCCCATCGCGTCGGACATTGTCGCAACGGTCCGCACAGCTGCGGGCAATCCCGGCGTTCTGTCCCGCGCCGATCTGGCGCTTTACGAGGTCAAGGAACGCGACCCGGTCTGCGTATCTTACCGCGACCACGACGTATGCGGCATGGGCCCGCCCTCGTCCGGCGCGCTAACCATTGGACAGATCCTTGGCATGCTGGAAAGCTATGACCTTGCCGCCCTTGGCCCGGGCGATGCCGAAACGTGGCGGCTGATCGGCGATGCGTCGCGGCTCGCCTTTGCGGATCGCGGGCTTTACATGGCCGATACCGATTTCGTGCCGATGCCCACCACAGGGCTGGTTGCACCCACGTATCTTCAAGAGCGTGGGCAACTTCTGAGCGGCGATGATGCGCTGCCAGAGGTGGTGCCGGGCGCCCCGGAATGGGACCACGCGATGCTGCTGGCGTCAGATCAGAGCCTCGAGTTGCCCTCGACTTCGCACATTTCGATTGTGGACAGCTATGGCAACGCCCTGTCAATGACGACGACAATCGAGAACGGCTTTGGATCGCGTTTGTTTGTGCGGGGGTTCCTTTTGAACAATGAAATGACCGATTTCTCTTTCCGCACCCATGTGGACGGGCGTCCTATCGCAAACCGTCTGGAACCGGGAAAACGCCCACGATCCTCGATGGCCCCGACCATCGTATTGACAGAAGATACGCCTTCGTTGGTCATCGGGTCGCCGGGTGGCAGTCGGATCATTGGATATGTCGCGCAGGCGATCATCGCACATGTGGACTGGGGCATGGATGTGCAGCAGGCAATGGCCATGCCGCATCTGGTCAACAGGTTCGGCACCTACGACGTCGAAGACGGCACCAATGCGGCCGAGCTTGAAGACGCGCTTGTCGGTCTCGGATACGAGGTCAGTGTTCGCGGGCTCAATTCAGGTCTGCATGCCATCGCCGTTGGAGAGACCCTGACCGGCGGCGCCGACCCGCGACGCGAGGGTATTGCGCTTGGCGAGTGATCTGTGAAACGGGGTGGCGGGATTTTCCGCCCGCCGTCACAGCCAAGCCGGTACTTGATCTTCTTGAACCCACGCGACTGAACAAGGTGCTCTATCCATGTCCGACAATCCGCCTCTGCTTGCTGTTCTAATCGACGCTGACAACACGTCACCGAAATATACGGCGGCCATTTTTGACGAAATCGCGTCACTCGGCGAGGCCAGCGTACGGCGGTGTTATGGTGATTTCTCCAGCCAGCAAATGTCCGGCTGGTCCAAGGTGCAGGCCGAATTCGGGTTGGTCCCGCATCATCAGCCCGCCAACACGGTGGGCAAGAACGCCAGCGACATCGCTTTGGTGATCGACGCCATGGACCTGATGCATACTGGTCGATTCGATGGGTTTGTTCTTGTCAGTTCCGACAGCGATTTTACCCGCCTTGCACAGCGATTGCGCGAACAAGGGCTGGAGGTGTTTGGTATGGGGATGCAGAAAACCCCCGAGGCGTTTCGGCGCGCCTGCAAGCGGTTCATCTTTCTGGAGAACCTTGAAACCGGGGCAGAGACCGGCACATCAGAGGCAAAACCGGCCAAGACCATCAATCTGAACGATGCGCGCAACCTGATTCTCAAGGCGATGGATGCCATTGATCAGGATGATGAATGGTACCGTTTGGGCCAATTGGGGCAACACATCGTGTCTGCAAACCCGGATTTTGACACCCGCACCTATGGCAAACGCAAGCTGAGCGATCTGGTGGCAGACATGAAAGTACTTGAGGTCAAACGCGGGGCGAACAATCAGTTGATGGTGCGCCGTAGGGACTGACTGTGTCTCATTCTGACCCTTGTGATACTGCTCAAGGCATGCCAACGTATACCAGCGAGGGGTTTCAGCGTTAATCGCGAGGAGCCCTACTATGTGGACGGTGGACGAACCTATTCTGATCCGTGCGATTGACGATGAATCGCGCGAAGACGGTAGAAAATTGTCAGACGCAACATTGATGGTGTTGGCTCAGGAAGTGATTCAACGCCTGTCATCGGTTGCGCGACAGGGTTATGTGGAAACTGAGGTCGATGTTGACGGCTTTTGTATCGCCCTGATTGAACCAACGCCCGAAGACGCAAGACTGATCTTGTTGCGCGCGCATGAAGATGGCGCGAGCCATGAAGACTTGTGCGTACAATATATCGCCGCCGCCGCGTATAGGCTGGGTGAATGGTGGGAGAATGACACCGTCTCATTCGTTGACATGTCAATTGCAACGGGCCGCCTGCTGCACTTTTTGCGCGACATACGTGAGTTATGTCCAGTCGTGCCACAACACGGAATGCGCGAGGCGCTGTTTGCAACAATCCCCGGAGAACAGCATGTTCTTGGTGTCAAGATGGCCGCCGACCTGATGCGGGATCGCGGGTGGCACATTGATGTGGCCGTAGACAATAGCATCGAAGAGTTGTGCCAGATTGTCCGCGAAGGTCGGTATATGATTATTGGCCTGTCGGTGACAAATGCAGACCGGATCCGCGCCATGGCCGCCACGATCGTTGAGTTGCGCTTGGCCGCTCCCCACGCCCGGATCTTTATTGGTGGGCATATCGTTGCCTCAGAGCCAGACATCGCGATCACCACCGGTGCGGATGCCGCCGGCGACCAAATAGATTCTTGCGCCGAAGCCCTAGAAATTTTGTATCAAAAGCTGATGAAAAAAACCGCCTAGACGCGCGCACTACACCCCGTAGCGCGCGAGGAAGGTGGCGACAGCACCTTTGATAACGCGGGCCTTATCGCCTTCATTGACGGTTTGGGTGATCCCGAACACCAGTTTGGGCCACAGGTCTGCCTTGCACAGCTCTGCGAACTGGTCCGCCGCAAGATCGAAATCCGCGATCTGCAGCTCCCCGCGGTCGACCGCGCCACGCAGGTAATTCACCATCGCGGCGCGCATGATCATTGGGCCGGAATGATAGAACTCTTGCCCCAGTTGAGGGAAGCGGTCGGATTCAGCCACGCAGATGCGAAAGATGCGCTGCCCCATGTCAGAGTAGATGAACCCGAGGAATTGCTGCGCGACCAGCGACAGGACCTCTGACGGGGGTTGGGTGATATCGATGCAGTCGATGGATTCATGCGCCTGCTTTTCACATTGCGCGGTTGCGACTTCCATGAAGAGCAGTTTCTTGTCGGGAAAGTAGCTGTAAAGCGTGGCTTTTGAGACCCCTGCAGCACGGGCGATGTCATCGACACTGGCGCCTTCAAAACCATCCCGCAAGAACACCTCGCGCGCGCCGTCGACCACTTGGTCGAACTTGCGGCCCTTGCGAATTTGCGCCTGCCCCGTCGTCATCTTCACTCCATATGTCGCGTTTAAAATCTAAACAGATCGGTTTAGTCTAGCAAGTAATCATATGTCGCGCCCGCGGCTGAATGCTATCCGCGCGCCGCAAGAACAGGTGCCTCTCCCAAAGAACAGAAGGGTTTGAACATGCGTTTTTCTTTGAACCGCCGCCGCTTTTCCGATTTGTCCGAACAGGAAATCCTGGCGCTGGCCATTTCCTCAGAAGAGGACGACGCGCAGATTTATCGCAACTACGCCGAACGGCTTCGGGCTGAGTTTCCAGGCACAGCGGCCATTTTCGATGGAATGGCTACGGAAGAGGACGGGCATCGCCAGCGGCTGGTCGATCTGCACCGCGTAAGATTTGGCGATGTGATCCCCCTGATCCGACGCGAGCACGTCGCGGGGTATTACGCGCGAAGACCTGTTTGGTTGATCGAAAACCTAGGCATCGATCGTATCCGCGCCGAAGCCGAAGCGATGGAACTTGATGCCGAACGGTTTTACCTGAGCGCCGCAAAACGGACGACAGATGCGACGACACGCAAACTGTTGGGAGATTTGGCCGCAGCAGAAGCGGGCCATCAATCCACCGCAGAAGCGTTAGAAAAAGAACATCTGACCGAAGACACCCGCAGTAGCGAAGAGGAGAACGCCCGACGACAATTTGTGCTGACCTGGGTGCAGCCGGGACTGGCTGGATTGATGGATGGGTCGGTGTCCACCCTTGCGCCGATCTTTGCCACAGCCTTTGCAACGCAGGACACATGGACGACGTTCCTTGTCGGTCTGGCCGCATCTGTTGGCGCGGGCATCTCGATGGGCTTTACCGAAGCGGCGTCGGATGACGGGCAATTGTCGGGGCGTGGATCGCCGATCAAACGTGGGTTTGCGTCTGGGATCATGACCACGGTTGGCGGTCTGGGGCACGCCCTGCCGTACCTCATCCCGGATTTCTGGACTGCCACGATCACCGCCTTTTTCGTTGTGTTTATCGAGCTTTGGGCGATTGCGTGGATTCAGAACAAATTCATGGACACGCCGTTTTTCCGAGCCGCCTTCCAAGTGGTTCTTGGTGGCGCGCTTGTCTTTGCTGCAGGCGTTCTGATCGGCAGCGGCTAAAAAAAGCCCGGGCGCGAACGCCCGAGCAGTTGGTCACTAAGACTGATAGGAAGGAGATAGATCAGCCTTTGGAGAATTCCGGATAGGCCTCCATGCCCAGTTCGGCCATGTCGAGACCATTGATCTCTTCCTCTTCGCTGACGCGGATACCCATTGTGGCCTTCAGGATCGACCAGAGGATCAGCGCACCGACGAATGTGAACACACCGTATGCCGCGATGCCGACCAACTGCGTAACAAGGCTGGCCTCACCGTAAAAGATCACGGCGATTGTGCCCCAGATACCTGCAAAGAGGTGAACCGGGATCGCACCAACGACGTCGTCGATCTTGAGCTTGTCGAGGAACGGAATCGCGAAGACCACGATCACACCACCGACTGCACCGATCCAGAGCGAACCGAAAAGTGTCGGAGCAAGCGGTTCGGCCGTAATGGAGACGAGACCCGCCAAAGCGCCGTTGAGCACCATCGTGAGGTCGACTTTTTTGTACATCACCTGTGTCATGATCAGAGCAGCAACGGCACCAGCGGCCGCGGCCATGTTGGTATTGGCAAAGATGCGCGACACGTCGGAGACGTCACCCACGGTGCCCATTGCAAGCTGCGAACCACCGTTGAAGCCGAACCAGCCGAGCCACAGAATGAACGTGCCCAGTGTTGCAAGGGCCAGATTGGAGCCTGGGATCGGGTTCACTTTGCCGTCCTTGTACTTGCCGATACGTGGTCCAAGAACGATGACACCGGCCAAAGCAGCCCAGCCACCGACAGAGTGTACAACGGTCGAACCAGCGAAGTCAGAGAAGCCCATTTGATCAAGCCAGCCTGCGCCCCACTTCCAGGAGCCGGAGATCGGGTACATGACACCGGTCAACAGGATCACGAAGATAAGGAAGGGCCAGAGCTTGATACGCTCGGCCACGGCACCCGACACGATGGACGCGGTTGCAGCGACAAACACCAACTGGAAGAAGAAGTCTGAGCCGATCGACGCATAGTCCAGCGCAGCGTCAGCATGAGAAACACCAACCGGATCAAGCACGGTCTGGCTGAAGAACGGGCCAACCCAACCTGCGATGATCCAACCGTCACCGGGGTACATCAGGTTGAAACCGATCAACCAGTACATGATCGCGGCAAAGGAAAAGAGCGCTATGTTCTTGGTCAACTGCATCGCCACGTTCTTGGAGCGCACGAGGCCAGCCTCCAGCATGGCAAAACCGGCTGCCATGAAGAACACCAGAAAGCCTGCCATAAGGAATAGCAGTGTGGTGAAAATGTAGGGCCCGACCTCGTCCATTGTGGGCGCGGCGGCGTCTTGAGCCATGCCCATCACTGGCAGCGCGGTCAGCGCGGCAGCGGGCAGGAGTGTCTTGAGTAGTTTCATCTTTATGTGTCCCCTAATCTCTCTGTCACAGCGCCGGTTCAGAGCGCGTCCCCGTTGGTTTCGCCGGTGCGCACGCGAATGGCCTGCTGCGCATCAAGAACGAAGATTTTGCCGTCGCCGATTTTGCCGGTCCGGGCTGTTTTCGTGATGGTGTCGATCACCTGGTCGGCCATGTCGGCAGCGACCACGATCTCAAGTTTGATCTTTGGTACGAAGTTCACGGCGTATTCTGCGCCGCGATAGATTTCCGTATGGCCCGACTGAGAGCCGAACCCTTTGATCTCGGTTACCATCATGCCGCGAACGCCAATATCAGTGAGCGCCTCCCGGACCTCTTCAAGCTTGAATGGCTTGATTGTTGCTATGATGAACTTCACCTTGGCCCCTTTCCCTTACAGGTCGATCTTCTTTGCATGCGCAGAAAAGGAGCACAGGGTCGGGGATTGGAAGACAGCAGCAGGGATACTCGGGGGTGTGAAATCCAATACTGCACAAATTTTGTGCAGTATTTTTCAATTGATTACTTTTTATGCAAACAAAAAACGATGTTAACCTTTCGGCACAGGTGCACATCGACGGCGAAACCCACTAACTTGCACAAAACAGGCAGTAACACGGGCAATTTGTATGGCTGATTCACGACGTGGCAAAGGCCGTCTGGTTGCGGACCGCCGCTACCCCAAGAAGACGCCCGCCAAGGCCAAGCCGCGTAAGGCTGCGCCCAAAAAGCGCAAAGCGACCCGTGCAAAAGCGCCCCGCCGTGGGATCATTGGCTTTTTCAAACGCATCATCGGTTGGATCCTGCGGTTCTTTCTGCGGCTGTTTGTGCGCGCCGGACTCGTTGTGGCACTGATCGTCGCGGCCTTTGTGGGCTACACTTACACCACGCTGCCCGAGGTGTCGGAGGCTTTGGATGGGCGTGCGCGCGGATCTGTGCAACTGTTGGACCGCGATGGCGTTGCATTTGCCTGGCGCGGAGACCAGTTCGGCGGCATTGTCACGGCTCAGTCGGTCTCGCCACATCTCAAGAACGCGGTGGTCGCTACAGAAGACCGTCGGTTTTATCGCCATTTCGGCGTTTCACCACGTGGTGTCGCGTCAGCGGTGCGCATCAATCTGTCTGAAGGGCGTGGGCCGTTATCAGGTCACGGCGGATCGACCATCACGCAGCAAACGGCGAAACTTTTGTGTCTTGGGGTAAAGTACGATCCAAGCGCATGGGAGAACGAAGCGGAGTATGTCTCGGACTGTCGCCGCGGATCATTGTACCGCAAGGGCAAGGAAGCGATCTATGCGCTTGCGATGGAAGCGAAGTATTCCAAGGATGAAATTCTTTCGATCTATCTGAACCGCGCCTACATGGGTGGTGGCGCCTACGGGGCAGCAGCGGCGGCTGAGCGGTATTTCTCAAAACCGGCATCTGCGCTGAGCCCTCAGGAAGGGGCGATGATCGCCGGTTTGCTGACCGCGCCCTCAAGCCTTGCACCCACATCCAACCTCGAACGGTCGCAAGCGCGCGCTGCAACCGTGCTGCGGCTTATGAATGAACAGGGGTACCTGAGCGACGAACAGACCCGAGCGTCGCAAGCCAACCCCGCCACGCTGTCGGACGAGGCGAAGACTCAGACAGGTGGGTATTTCGCGGATTGGGTCATGCAGTCCGGTCCGGATTTCTTTACCCGGGACACAACCGAAGACGTTGTGATTTCCACCACTTTGGATCAGCGCATCCAGAAAGCCGCCGAAGACGCGATCAAGACGGTCTTCACAACCAAGGTTCGGGAAGGGTCGAAAGCACAGGCAGCGATTGTTGTGATGTCGGCAGACGGCGCGGTGCGCGGGATGGTGGGCGGTCGTCAAACCAACGTATCCGGAGTGTTCAACCGCGCGACGCAGGCAAAGCGGCAAACCGGATCTGCCTTCAAACCATTCGTTTATGCAACCGCGTTGGAACTGGGCTACAGCCCGTATGACCGTGTTCAGGACGAACCATTTTGCATGAACATCCCCGGATCCGGGGAATGGTGCCCGGAAAACTACTCCCGGGAATTCAACGGATCGGTCACGCTGGCCGATGCGCTGGCACGCAGCCTGAACGTGCCTGCGGTGAAAGTTTCGGAATCCGTCGGGCGCGATCTGGTGCGTAAGGTTTCAGAAGATTTTGGCATCGTAAGCGACCTGTCCGACACCCCTGCACTGGCTTTGGGTGTGTCAGAGGCGTCGCTTCTGGAAATGACTGGGGCTTTCGCCGGCATCCTGAATGGCGGATCATCGGTCACACCTTACGGGTTAATCGAACTGCGCCTGCAAGGCGAAGATACACCCCTAATGGGGACGGGCGGCGGAATTGGCGAACGGGTCATCCAGGAAGGTGCCGCGCGGCAATTGATCTGGATGATGGAAAAGGTTGTCTCAACCGGGACGGGCACGCGGGCCAAGCTGCCCGATCGACAGGCGGCTGGCAAAACCGGAACCACACAAGCCGCGCGCGATGCGTGGTTCATCGGGTTCACGGCCGACTACGTGGCCGGGGTCTGGATGGGCTATGACGACAACACCCCTTTGTCAGGTGTGACGGGTGGCGGTCTGCCGGCCGAGATTTGGCACGAGGCCATGCTGCGCGTTCATGCCGGTTTGCCCGCCAGG
>Ga0316197_10001847_pt1 | contig 15043 bp, 13 predicted proteins | sample OudBiesiAoxic_MG_FD_204939 | JGI IMG/M metagenome (GOLD analysis project Ga0316197, IMG submission 204939) | Coastal sediment microbial communities from Oude Bieten Haven, Netherlands - site A oxic | ecosystem: Environmental > Aquatic > Marine > Coastal > Sediment | place: Netherlands...
GAGCCCGTTGCGCAGCTCGAGATCCATCCAGAACCCGGCATAGCTCGGCGTCGGGACGAGAACGCCATCTCCCGGATCGCCCAGGGCATGGAAGAGGATTTCGAGCACGCTGCCGGCGCCGGCGAGCACGGAGATTTGCTGTGGGTTGAACTCGCGGCCGAGAAAGGTCCGGCCCATGAAGCTCGCGAGCTGCTCGCGGAACCGTACCGAACCGGTCATGGTGTCGTAGCCGAGTACGGTGGCCGGCACCTTCGGCATGCGATCGAGGCGATCGGCCACCATCTCCGCCACCAGTCGATTTTCGGCTTCGCAAAGGGCGATGTATCCGTCGGGGTTGGTGACCGCGTCGAAGAGGTCGCTCAGACATTCGGAGTGGCGCTGCAGATACTCGGGTGCCGAACCGCCGGCCAACAGGCCCTGAGCTCGGCGGGATAGACGACGGGTGTCGATGCTCATGGCTGGGTATTGTAACGAGAGGTGGCACTGATCACCACAAGGGTGGCATGGGTTCCACGTTTCACATTGATGCATTACCGCATCGCGATCAGTGGCGTTTTTGGCATGAAGCGCCGCTCCGCGGCTCTGCCACAGCGTCACGGATCGCAAAGATGCCACCCTCCGCGTTGACGGACTGGTAAACTGCAGCATCCGTATCGGATGGGCAATCGGAAGGCACAGAGGTGAGATTCATGACGTTATCGTCCTTCTTCAAGCTGTACGCGGTGGCCGTGGTCACCTTTCTGGTCATCGACCTCACGTGGTTGGGGGTCGTAGCGCGCTCGTTCTACCAGGCGCAGATGGGCCACTTGATGCGCGCCAACGTCAATTGGGCGGCGGCGATCGTCTTCTATCTGGTTTTCGTCTGCGGCATCGTTGTACTGGCTGTATGGCCGGCGGTCGAGCGCGAAAGCCTGGCCCACGCAGTTGTTCTCGGCGCTCTTCTCGGCCTCGTCACCTACGCCGCGTACGATTTGACCAATCTCGCAACCCTCGAGGGCTTCCCCGTAACGGTGGCGCTCGTCGACCTGGTGTGGGGCGCGGTGTTGTGCGCAACAGTCAGTGGCATCACCTATCTGGCGTCAACTCGATTGCTCTGAGACAACATCGGTGCCGCATCTCCTAGGTATTGTCGAGCACGATCCGATAGCGGGCCTTGCCGGATCGAAGGTGGTCCAAAGCCTCGTTGACTTCACTCATCGGAAAGTGCTCGGTCACCGCCTCGATCCCGTGGCGTGCGCAGAACTCGAGCATCGTCGCGATGGTGGCCGGCGAGCCGAGGGGGGAACCCGACACACTCTTTTGACCGGGAATGATTCCGAACGCCGGGACCGGGATCGGTGAAGGAACCGCGCCGACCGTGTGCAAGCGGCCTCGTGGGCCGAGGGCCGCGATGTACGAGTCCCATTCGAGGTCGACATTGACGGTTGACAGGATGAAGTCGAAGCTGCCGGCGACAGCCTCGAGCTGTCCCGGGTCGCGCGAGTTGACGATACGGTGTGCGCCCATCTCGCGCGCCTCGTCGGCCTTCGCGTCGGTTGAGGTGAAAGCGGTGACATCGCATCCCCACTTGGAAAGGAACTGCACCGCCAGGTGGCCGAGACCGCCGATACCGATGACACCCACGCGGTCGGTCGGGCGCACGTCAAATTGCACGATCGGGTTGAAGACCGTGATGCCGCCGCAAAAAAGCGGGCCGGCCTTGGCCATGTCTACGCCTTCGGGCAATGGAATCGCCCACTCGGCCTGGCACCGAATGGTGTCGCCGAACCCACCGTACCGGCCGACGATGGTTCCTTCGGCGCCAGCGCAGAGGTTGTGGTCTCCGCTCATGCATTGGTGGCAGCCCAGACAGCTGCCCGAGTACCACCCCAGACCGACCGTGTCGCCAACCGCGACGTTTGTCACGCCGTCTCCAACAGCGGCCACCTTGCCGACCACCTCATGGCCGGGCACCAGCGGGAACGACGCCATTCCCCAGTGGTTTTCCAGCATCGACAGGTCGGAGTGGCAGATTCCGCACGAGAGAACGTCGATCTCGACCTGGCCAGGGGCGAGGTCGCCGGGATCGTACTCGAACGACTGTAGTTTTCCTTCGGGCTCGTGAGCGGCATAGGCGTGGATCATGTGAAAACTCCTTCGATCGGATGCAACGGTTGTGGAGGGATGAGAATTCCAGTGGCAACCATGCAACCCTTGTGGTGATCAGCGGCATCCATCCATCTGCTTTGCCCACCTTCAGGTGAGAGCCGGTGGCTGACCTCACCGCTGCTATACTCCGCCCAAGGCATCACAGGAAAAAAGTGCGACGAGCCAGGACGGGTGCCATTGATCACAACTTCACAACCTGGGGAGATCACCGCGACTTCGTGATGACGTGACAGCTGACGCTCATGACGGGTGTGGCGAGTGTGGAACCGCCGTGAGTGCCGCCGCCTGACTTTACTGCTGAACCTTTTGTGCCTCGAATCCGCGTTGGGTCCAGAGCAGCTTGAACGGGTCTGCCGCTTCGATCAGGCCTGCGAACGCTGCGTCGATGAGTCCGTTTCCGGGACCGGCGACGACTCGTGCACAGGGCACGCAGTGCGGATCAAGGGTCGCGTAACGGAGGTCGCTGCCGTGCTCGGCCAGGAGGGTGTTCAGGCCGGCGAGCAGCGTCTCGAGGTCGAACCACTCACCGAGGTTCCGGAGGTGTAGCCGGTAGGCGCGCCCCCTGGAATACGCGGTGAGCACGTGCGGCTCTTTTCGCGCGTTCTTTATTGCGGTCACCAGCCGGTCGTGTTGGTCGCGGTCGAAGCCGCCCTCTTCCGTTTCGGCCACGTGTAAAGGGAAGGAAATCCCATCGATCGTGGACGAAACCGAGCGCGGTCCGGAACCGAGGTCGAGTGTTTCAAGGGCCGGCCACACCTCCTCGAGCACGACATCGTCGAGTTCGGGTGAGGCGAGATCGATGAGCTGGTACATCAGGGGCGCGTGTTCGCAGTAGCGCACGGCGCAGCCCGGGTTGAAGTCGGCAAGCCGGCCGCGCTGCTCGAGCACCTCCTCGGGCAGGACCGGTGCATGTCCGGGAACGACCTGTGGCGGCGGCCCGGCCGGCAGCAGGCCGAGTCGCGCCAGCTCGAACTCGAGCTGACCTTCCTCGGGGAAGCGCAGCAGGATTCGCGCGTAACGCGTGATTGTCGATGAGATACCCCATCCCCGCCGATCGTCCGCGCGCACCAACGCAACGGCCCGCTGGCGATCGAGACCGGCCATCTCCCGCAGGCAGTTCGCCTCCTGGTACCGGATCTCGCTACCTTCTGCGCAACGTTCGAGGGCGGCGGCTGTCGCGTCGACATCGTCGTGATGGCCCTCGATCCACTCGCCGAGATCGAGGCAACCGGCCGAATGAAGCCCGGCGAGATCTTGCCAGGGATCCTCGTGCCTCGCCGTACCCTCACACTGCGCCAGGCGGGTGGACGAGATCCATGGAGGCTCGTCAGCTATGGATCGACCAAGGGTCGAACCGACACCGGCCAGTTTGTCGGGCTCGAGCACCTCAGCGCACCACCGTCGGGCGCTCTCGAAAAGAAGGCGGCGGGCCGGCAGCGGCGCCAGCTCGTTAGCGGCGTTTTCGATCGCCCAGGAACAGAAGTCCGGCGCCGAGCAACGGCCGAGGAACTCGAGGTAGATCGGCCCGCGTGGGTCATCGTCAGAAATCTGACCCGCCCCATCGAGCCACCTCCGACGAGCTTGATCATCGCCTCGGCAGATGCGGTGGGCGAGATCGGGTTCGAATGGCTCGTTCCAGGGCGAGGCGAGTCGTTCGATCGGGTCGCGCTGTGTGGGGTGATTGACGCAATCCGCGAGGGGGGACGAGAAGCACGCGGGTGGCTTCGATTTGTCGCGACCCAGATCGCCTGACCCGTAAAGGAATGGATCAGGCTGACTGTGCGCGCAGCCGATGGTGAAGACAAACGTCGCTGCAACGATCACGTGCGACCAGCCAACGTTGAATCTCACGATAAACCCCTTCTTCGGCGTCTCCTATGGTCTTTGCGGTCAGAACCATTGTGGCAGAGCACATGGCTACCACGTACCTCATTGTCATGAGTGAGTGCCCGGGACCTTTGCCCTTTTCTGGGTGCCCGCCGGCGGAATTGGCACCCTCCTTCCATTGACTTCGGTGATCGACGGGCGTATGAGTTCGTATACGAAAGAAGGTTCGATGCCCCCAGCTAAGAAACCTCTGCCCGACTGTTTCACCTTCATGCTGGCGAAAGCCTACCAGCGGGCGCACGGTCACTTCCGCAAAACACTGGAACCGTTCGATCTCACGAACATCCAGCACGCCGTGCTGGAGGGCCTCTGGTATGAGGACGGCCAGACCGCGACCGAGTTGGGTCAGCTCCTGGTGCTTGACAAGGCGACCCTGTCTGGCGTGCTTGCACGGATGCAGGAGTCTGGTTGGATCGAACGGCGCCCTGACCTCACAGACGGAAGGGTGATGCGAGTCTTCTCGAGCCCCCAGGCGAACGCCGTCAAGGAAAAGCTCATCGCAGCCAGAGAATCCGCCGACCTGGAGATCCTGAGTCGCTACAGCCTCGAGGAGCAGCTGCTGTTCAAGCGTTTCCTGATGGCTCTCATGAAGAACTGAAGATGAGTGGCTTGCCAGATGTTGTGTCGATTAATCGTTCGTATGCAAACGAAAGAGGGGAGTCAACAATGCTGTTCAACCCTGCGACCAACGATTTCAACGCGCTCGATCCGAGATCTCGGGAGATCATGCGGAAGACCATCGGGTTCTTCGAAGCGAAAGGCAAGGTTCAGCTCAAGGAAGACGACCACGAGCGACGCTGGTGTGGCGACTTTTTCGATCTCGTCAAAGAAAACCAGATCTTCTCGACTTTGTTGACGCCCCCCGAATACGCGATCAACGATCCCGACGCGTACTGGGACACCAACCGGAACTGCGCGCTCAACGAGATCCTCGGTTTCTACGGACTGTCCTATTGGTACGCGTGGCAGGTTTCCATCCTCGGCCTCGGGCCGCTCTGGATGGCTGACGGACAGGTGATCAAAGAGCGCACCGCACGGTACTTGCGCGACGGTGGCATCTTCGGCTTCGGCCTCTCGGAGAAGGCCCACGGCGCCGACCTCTACTCGAGCGAGATGATGCTCACACCAATGCCGGACGGCTCCTTCAAGGCGGACGGTGGCAAGTACTATATCGGCAACGGCAACGAAGCCGCGCTGCTCAGCGTCTTCGGCAAGAACTCCGATACCGGCGAGTACGTCTTCTTCGCGGTCGAAACGGACCACCCGGACTACGAGTGTGTCAAGAACATCGTCGAGTCCCAGATGTACGTCTCCGAGTTCGCTCTACGCGGCTACCCAGTTTCCGAGGAGGAGGTGCTCGTCACTGGTCAGGGCGCCTGGGATGCGGCCCTCAACACCGTCAACATCGGCAAGTTCAATCTCGGCTGGGCTTCGATCGGCATCTGCACCCATGCCCTGTATGAAGCGATGACCCATGCCGCCCACCGCGAGCTCTATGGGAAGAAGGTCACTGACTTCCCTCATGTTCGGCATCTGCTGACTGACGCCACAACCCGCCTCATCGCCATGCGCCTCTTTGCGACTCGGGCGATCGACTATATGCGCATCGCATCTCCCGAGGATCGCCGCTATCTCCTATACAACCCAATGGTCAAAATGAAGGTCACGACCCAGGGCGAAGAGGTCATCAACCACCTCTGGGAGGTCATTGCCGCCAAGGGTTTCGAAAAGGACACGTACTTCGAAATGGCGGTCCGTGATATCCGTGCCTTGCCAAAACTCGAGGGGACGGTTCACGTCAACATGGCGTTGATCGTGAAGTTCATGGCCAACTTCCTCTTCAATCCAAAGAAGTTCGACGAGGTTCCTCCCCAGACCGAAGGGCGTCACGACGCCTTTCTCTTCAACCAGGGGCCGGCCCGAGGCCTGAGCTCGATCCAGTTCCACGACCCGATGCTTGCCTACGGTCCGGTCGAGATCCCCAACGTCGAGATCTTCAAGCGGCAGATCGAGAGCCTCAAGGCGTTCCTGGTGAGCTGTCCACCCGACGCGGCGCAGGTGCGCGACATGGACTTCCAGCTGGCGGGTGGAGAGCTCTTCACTCTCGTCGCCTACGGCCAGCTCATCCTCGAGAGTGCCGGCCTGCAAGGCGTCGATGAGCCCCTGATCGATCAGATCTTCGACTTCATGGTCCGGGATTTTTCGCGCTACGCCCTCGAGCTGTATTCGACGAGTTCGACAACACCCGAACAGGCCGAGCACTGCCTGAAGATGATTCACCGACCCGGGCAAGACACCGCGCGATTTGACTCGGTGTGGAAGAACCACGTGATGACAAAGGTCGACGCGTATGCGATGACACCCTAGCGGCATCGGGCGTCACCAATGCAACGATGAGGTGCGCGGCACCTTGGCGCCGTCGCGAATTTACGAGAGTTCTTCCTCGCCTACGTCGTCGGCAACATCGTCCTTCGGGTGGAGCATCAACGCCCGGCGTTGTTCGAGACTGCTCGACCACAGGGGAACGAATGCCGCCAGATCGCGAAGCTCGTCCTCGACGACTCGCATACAGGTGATGATTCGCGAGCACAAAGCATGTTCGACGTCCACGGCCACCGAATGGGTTGCCTGACGACCGTCCCCGCCGAGGGACGCCGTGAGAGTATGGAGGATGACGCCCGCCGTAGCGTAGAGTTCGCGAACGATTCGGCAGGTCTCGGGAAGATCGCGCGCGTGTACCTGCAGGACCTCGAGCTCGCCGAAGCGGATGGCGCGCAGCCCCGTGAGGGTCTTGAGCTTTGGCGCGAAATCAGACTCGAGCGCCTCGAGAAAAGCCGCCAGACGCTGCCACGCCTCGGACGACGGCAGTTGACCCGATCTCGCCATCGAATCGATCACGGATCCGAGGTCTGCGTGGCGCCGGGCGTTGAGCTTCAAGAGATCGCGATGGAGCCGGCCCACGGAGGTTTGCAGCCACTCCGCCTCCTCCACATCGCGGGGGAACTTGCGGGCGAGAAAGTAGTCGACGTCGTGCTGGCTCCTCGGGTCTGCGGCCAGAATTTCACCGAGGGTGTCGACCAGGAACCCGTGCAGCTTGCCAATGGTAATGCACAGGGTTTTCCGTAGCTCGTCAAACTCGTGTTCTTCGGGACGATCCGGAAAGCGGTCGAGGTGGGCGAACACCTCGCCGTCGAGGAATGTAAGGGTTTGGCGGGCGTTTCGTACCGCTTCGTCGAGGTCAGGCAGCGCCGAGGGCTGCTCCATGAGCGGAGTAACCTCGGTCTGGACCACCCCGCACACGGTGCGAACCGTGTCCCAGATCTCGAGCAGCCGGGTGGGCGAGCAGTGGAGAATGGCAAAGTTGCTCTCCAGCACGCTGTCGAGGCTCCGCACGGACCCCAGGAGCACGCGAATGCGCGGGTTCTGCCATCGCACCTTTTCGAGGGGCCACTCGAGGGGGATCATAACTGCCACTTTCACCATTGTCTCATTGTGTTATTGGAATTCGTGGTTCGGGATTTTCGCTTGCCGGGTGGATCGCGGCCAGTTATCATGAATTCCCGAACCAGGAGTCTGTTGATGAAAACACCAAGCACGTCGATTGTCAGTCTTTGCCTCGCCTGCATCCTTTCCCTGTCCGGAGTGGTGGCGGCGCAGGACGAGCCCAGGTTCAGCCTCGAACTCGAACTCGGACCGACATGGCAGAGCCGCAACACAGTCCAGATCCCCAACACCGAGGCCGGCACCCGGTTTTCACTCAAAGACCTGGTCGGCTCCGGGCCGTGGGCTGCCGGTCGGGTGTATTTCACCTGGAACTTCAAACGGCGTCACAGCCTGCGGGTGCTGGCGGCCCCGTTGTCCTACACCGAGAGCGGCATCTTTGACGAGACGGTGAACTTCGACGGTGACACCTACGAGGCCGGGCTCCCGACCGAGGCGGCCTACCAATTCAACTCGTGGCGGGTGGGTTACCGCTGGCGGTTCAAGGATGGCGAAAGATGGAACCTCTGGTTGGGATTCACTGCAAAGATCCGAGACGCCAAGATCGCGCTTTCCCAGGGCGACACTTCGAGCGAGGACACCGATGTCGGTTTCGTACCACTGCTCGCCTTTGCGGCTGATTACCGATTCGCCGACCGCTGGCACCTGATCTTCGATTTCGAAGGGTTGGCGGGAGGCCCCGGGCGGGCCTTCGATGTGGCACTCAAGGTCGGGTACGACTTCAACGACAGGTGGGGACTCACCGCCGGCTATCGCACCGTCGAGGGCGGTGCGGATGTCGATGAGGTCTACAATTTCGCGTGGTTCCAGTATGCGGTGGTGTCGGGGGCGTTCCGCTTCTGAGACGTTTTAGGGTGAAAAAAATGGGCGCCACCTTTCGTGGTGGCACCCACTCCTGTTCGAAGCCGTCGCAGCCGTATATGAGGCCCAACGATTCAGCCGCACCTGTCAGATGGTCGCTGCATCGAAGATATTCTCCAGGTCTATAGACGTGTCCCGGACCTTTCGCGGGGGGCGCGAGAGATAGTTGTAACGCTTACCGTAGGAAATGAGCGCCTTTTCGACTTTGGTGCGACCCCGGTACAGCCGTGACATCACGGTGCCCACCGGTACTGCGAGTATCTCAGACACTTCCTGGTAGGTGTTGCCCTGGATGTCAACCAGCAGCAAGGCCATCTTATAGTCGTGGGGGAGAGCGTTGATGGCGCGGGCTACGTCCCCGTCGATTTCCTGGGCCAGGGAACCGGCTTCGGGCCCGTCCTCCGCGAAAGCCGCTTGAATCCCGGCATACCCTTCGCCGCTGTCACGTAACTCGTCGAGTTCCACGTGCTGCGGCTGGACCTTTCGCTTGCGATAGCCGTTGATGAAGTTGTTCTTCATGATGCGGAATAGCCATGCCTTGAGGTTGGTGCCCTCCTGGAACCCGGAGTAATAGCGGAAGGCCTTGAGATAGGTCTCCTGGAGGAGATCTTCGGTCTCTGCGACCGAGCGAGTCATCCGCAACCCGGTCTTGTAGAGCTGGTCGTAAAAAGGAAGTTCGCTCGAGGTGAAGTCCCATGCAGTCAGTTCAGCAGTGTTTGTCATCTCAAACTCCTTGGACCTGAATATAGGTCTCATTATTATCTTTGTCAAGGTTTTTTATATAAAATTCTAGATTTAATATAGCAATTAGGCTGAAGTCATTGAAAACAGGCAGGCTCGACCCCAGGGTGAAGGGGAGTTCTCCCACCGCAGGCCGAGGTCATTGACTGATTTGAGTGGATGGATTCGGCGCCGGATCGTCGCGTCACCCGGAACCCGCCGGATCCGTCCGATCAGGCGCCGTTGCTTGCCCGCCGCTTTTTGATGCCAAGCAAACGAAGACTGGGCACGAACGCCGGGGTCGTGGCGATGTAATCGGCGTAGTCGGGGCGGCGTTCCTGCATGGCTGTGTCGAGCATCGCCACGCCGGAGACCTTGAGCAGCATAAAGGTGATCATCAGAGGACCGACGAGCGAAAGCCACCCGCCGCTGGGCACCGCGAGCAACGCGATGCCCCACCACAGCACAGCTTCACCGAAGTAGTTGGGATGGCGGGACAGCGACCACAGCCCTGAACGCATGACGCGGCCCGAGGTGGCCGGATTTTTCTTGAATCTCTGAAGCTGCCAGTCCGCAACAGTCTCGAATAGGAAGCCGAAGACCCACAGCGCGACGCCCAGCACGTCGAGCGGGGTCACGCTTTCGCCGCCGCCGAGCTGGGCGAGCAACAGTGGCGAAGACACGATCCACAACACGACCGCCTGCAAAAGGAAAACCTTGAACAGGGAAATCCACCAGAAGTTGGTTCCCGCCTCTTCGCGCCACTTCCGGTAGCGAAAGTCCTCGCCGGCGCCGGCATTGCGAATTCCGATGTGGAGGGCGAGACGCAGTCCCCAAACGGTGACCAGCCCGAGAACCAGGAGCCCTCTGACAGCTGGCCCCCCGGAGACGGTCATCGCGTAGTAGGCGCCGACGAGGATGAAGCCGAGCCCCCAGAAGATGTCGACGATACTGGCATCCTTGAGCAGCAGGCTGACGAGCCAAAGGGCGGAAAACGCAACCGCCAACACCACCAGGCCGCCCGCGAAGCCGTGACCACTGGTGAGCAGCAAGCCGGATGCCGCAAGAGCGGCGGCGACAAAAACGAGAGTGTCCCGGTCCATCGAGGTCCTTCCAGTAGTGAGCCGGCGAGCTCATTTCGCGTCACTGTCAAGATCAACTGCAGTTAGTTACGAAAGTGCCGACGCTGTCACCGTCCGGTCGGGAAGCTGCATCAAGACACGGTCGAGATCGTCGAGCGACGCCGTAATCTCGACCCCGGTAGGCACATCTCCAAGCGTGGTCGAACCGGCGCCGCCGATCCACAGGGCGACGCCGTCAGGCAGGCCCTCCCGCACCGCGGTGATTTCACGTGCTGTCTCTTCGGGATCGGCATGGATGCTGACCGAGAGACCGACAGCCGAGGCTTCCAGCGCCTTCGCGGCCTGGATGATCTCCTCGACCGGAAGCTGTGGGCCGAGGACCCGCACGCTGCGACCCGCCGCGACGATGGCCAGGGCGGCAACCTGGAGGCCGAGACCGTGACCCTCGTTTGGCAGGCTGGTAATCGCCACGGGCCGGCCTTTTGCGGCTGTTTCGAGAGGTGCGCGCAGCCTCCTCAGCTCGTCCTCGAGGACCTGGCAGAAGAAATGCTCATGGCGTATTTCGATCTCCCCTCGGCCCCACGCGTTGCCAACCTCATCGAGGAGGGGGGCAACGCGTTCGCGGAGAAACCTCGGCAACCCGAGCACCGCGGCTTCGTTGTGGAGCAGGGCTGCAAGAGACTCCCAATCGAATCGTCTACAGGCATCGAGAGCCAGCGACATGACATCTTCGGCGTTGCTGGTGGCACTGGTCCGATCAAAAACGCCGGAGCTCTGCAGCAGCTGCTCGAGCTCCGCAAGCGGCAACGGCACGATGTCGCCGGCGCGATAACCGGATTCGAGCGCTTTGGCGATCAGAAGCAGATGCTGAACCTGATCTCCGGGAAACCTCCGATGTCCCGAGGCAAGCCGCAGGGGTGTCGGAAAGCCGAAACGACGTTCCCAAGCCCGGAGGGTGTGCTCACCAATTCCGGTGCGGCGGGTCACCGCGCCCATCGGCCAGAGTTGTTGATTCGTCTCTACGACGTCGCTCGCCTTCATTACCGCTCCCCAATTGAAAGCCGACGACAGGAGGCTATCGAAGGCGGAGATACCTCCGACAGGTCCGCCGGACGTGATCGTCTCACGCCGCTCTCCCTGCTTCGGCAACGGCCGCCTGGTAGGCGTCCACGAGGGCGGACGCATCGAACTCGGCATGGACCTGCGAAGCAGAAAGAAGCCAGTCGCCCTTCGACCCTATGTCGATGAAGCGTGCTGTGTCACTTGCCCCCACCGGAACCACTACTGCCGATTCGCAGCCCCCGAAGCGGGCGGCGGCAATCGAATCGCGAAGGTCGGGAGAAGTTCCTGACGAAAGCGCGTAGGTCACGTAGACTCCATCCAGCATCTCCCGCACTTCGCGCACCAAACGATGAACCTCGGAGTTGAAGAGGCCCTTGACCGCCGGCGGAAACACGATCACGAGAGCCGTTTTGGTCCCGGCCGAGGAGAAAATGAAAGGGGTTTTCATGAGCGACCTCCGATCTACTGCGATTCTTCGCGACGTTCCTGGAGCGCGCGAGCGTGCTGCCTTTAGCGCGATTCGCACGAAGGGCAACTGTCATTCTATCGATATTATTTCTAGAAATATTCGATTGATCTCTAGAAAATGGAATATCCCGTCATTATTCTTGCTTGAACGTTTGGGGACGATCATCAAGAGCGGAAATAGGTTATGACGACCAGCATCCAATCCCAGGTATCAGCTTTGCGGATCCGGCGTGCGAACGCGCGACCGGTTGGGCCGGGTGGTGCGCAAGTGGTCTACTGGATGATCGCTTCGCGGCGGGTTCGATTCAACTTCGCTCTGCAGAGGGCGGCCGACTGGTCGCGCCATCTCGGTCTCCCGTTGGTGATTCTCGAGGCGCTCCGCAGCGACTATCCGTGGGCGAGCGACCGGCTCCACCGGTTCGTCGCCGACGGCATGGCCGATACGGCGGCTGCGCTTGCAGGACGCAACGTCACCTACCTGCCATATGTCGAGCCGGGCAGAGGCACTGGACGGGGGCTGCTCGAAGCCCTCGCTGCCGATGCGGCGGTGGTGGTGACCGACGACTTTCCGACGTTTTTCCTGCCCTCCATGGTGACGGCCGCCGCCGCGAAAATCCCGGTTCTCCTCGAGGCCGTCGACGGCAACGGGCTGCTGCCGATGGCGGCCGCCGACCGCGAGTTCGTGACCGCGTACTCGTTTCGGAGGTTTCTCCAAAAGAACCTCCTCGACCATCTTGGCGCGATGCCGCTCGAGGACCCGCTCGCCGAAGATCTTCCATCGCCGCCCACTCTTCCAGCCGCCACGACTCGGAGGTGGCCGGCCGCTACCAGGGCCATGTTGGCTGGCGGGGGAGACTCGCTGTCGAAGCTACCGATCGATCACTCCGTTGCGGTCGCTCCTGTTCGTGGAGGATCGCGTGCCGGCGAAGCCGCCTTACACAGTTTTCTCGACCAATGTCTCGACCGATATCAGCACGAGCGAAACCGGCCTGAGGCCGAGGGCACCAGTGGCCTTTCTCCCTACCTCCATTTCGGCCATATCTCGGCCCACGAGGTCTTTCTCGAGATCATGCGTCGCGAGCGCTGGACGCCCGAGGACGTCGTACCGCCGGCAAATGGCCGGCGCGCCGGATGGTGGGCCGTGACCGACAATGCCGAGGCCTTCCTCGACCAGCTCATCACCTGGCGCGAGCTCGGCTTCAACGTCTGCCACAAACGCTCAGACCACGACCGTTGGGAGTCTCTACCCGACTGGGCCGCCACGACGCTCTCCAAACACGCTCGCGACCGGCGCGAGCACGTCTACACGCTCGAAGAGTTTGCCGACGCCACGACCCACGACCCTTTGTGGAACGCGGCCCAGACCCAGCTCCTGCGTGAGGGCACCATCCACAATTACTTGCGGATGCTGTGGGGAAAGAAGATTCTCGAGTGGACTTCTGAACCGCGGGAGGCCCTCGAGGTGATGATCGAGCTCAACAACCGATTCGCACTGGATGGTCGCGATCCCAACTCCTACACCGGGATTTTCTGGGTTCTTGGGCGCCACGATCGTGCGTGGGGGCCCGAACGACCGGTTTTCGGCACCGTCCGCTACATGTCCTCCGCCAACACCGCCCGCAAGTTTCCGGTTCGGGCGTACCTCGACCGCTTCAGTGGGAGAAACAAATGAAAGTTCTGGTCACCGGCGCCACCGGCTACATCGGCGGCCGGCTCGTGCCTCTGTTGCTCGAAACCGGCCACGACGTCAGGGTCATGGTTCGCGATCCGGCTCGAATCGCGGGTCGGCCGTGGGCCTCTTCGGTGGAGGTTGCCCGAGGAGATGTCGAAGACCCAGAGTCGCTCCGAGCCGCCCTCGCCGAAGTGGACGCAGCCTACTACCTGATCCACCTCATGGACGCCGGCGGCGACTTCGCTGAGCGCGACCGGCGGGCGGCGGAGAATTTCGCCGCTTCGGGCCAGCACCTCCGGCACGTGATCTACCTCGGTGGGCTGCTCCCGAACGCCAAGAAGGTTTCGAAACACCTCGCGAGCCGGGCCGAAGTCGGAGAGATCCTGCGGGCGGGTCTTCCCACCACCGAGTTCCGCGCCGGGCCGGTTGTCGGTTCGGGGTCCGCATCTTTCGAGATGGTCCGCTACCTGACCGAGCGGCTACCGGCGATGATCGCACCACGTTGGATACTCAACGAGGTGCAGCCAATCGCGGTCCGTGACATTCTGGCCTATCTGTTGCTCGCCCTCGAGCGGGAACCCGCCGGCATTTACAATGTCGGCGCCTCCCCCCTCACCTTCAAAGGCATGATGCAGGAGTTTGCCAGTGTCCGCGGCCTTCGCCGGCTGATCGTGCCGGTTCCGGTTCTGGCCCCGCGGCTCGCGGCGCTGTGGGTTGGGTTGGTGACACCGATCCCGAACCGGCTGGCCGTTCCTCTCGTCGAGGGCGTCGTCCACCCTGTGGTAGCCGACACTACGCGAGCTCAAACCGACTTCCCCGAGATCAGACCTGTCGCCTACCGAGAAGCCGTTGAACGGGCGCTCCATAAGACGACCGAGAACGCGGTCTCTACTCGTTGGAGCAGCGCCCTCGGTTCGGCGCCTGCGTTCGAGCTCAGCCAAAAAGAGGGCATGATCCGAGAAACCCGGAGCTGTCGGACGTCGGCCGATCCAGCGACCACTTTTGCCGCGTTCAGCTCACTTGGTGGCGACCACGGCTGGCTCTACTGGTCGTGGGCGTGGTCGATCCGCGGGATGCTCGACCGTTTCGTCGGGGGGCCGGGGCTGCGACGTGGCCGGCGCAACCCGACTGAGCTCGAGCCGGGCGACGCCGTGGATTTCTGGCGGGTCGAGCGGGTCGAGCCGCCGAACCTGCTGCGCCTGCGGGCCGAGATGAAGGTCCCCGGTCGCGCCTGGCTGCAATGGGAGGCGGTAGCGGAAGACGGAGGCACGCAGCTCGTGCAGACCGCCATCTTCGAACCGATCGGACTCGCCGGTCAGCTCTATTGGAACCTGCTCTATCCTTTTCACAAGTTCATCTTCTCGGGTCTCGTGCGAGCGATTGCCTCGCGTGCCGAGGGAGGGTCTTCTCGATGAAGACATTTTCGTACCGCGACGAACTGGTCCTGCCGGTCCCACTCGAAGAGGTGTTTTCGTTCTTTGCTGAGGCCCGGAACCTGGAGAAACTGACCCCACCTTGGCTCCGATTCGAAGTCCTCACCGAGGGACCTATCACCATGGCGGCGGGCACCCTCATCGACTATCGAATCCATTGGCGAAGAATTCCGTTGAGATGGCGGACTGAGATAGAGATTTGGGAACCA
>Ga0316197_10001849_pt1 | contig 15038 bp, 18 predicted proteins | sample OudBiesiAoxic_MG_FD_204939 | JGI IMG/M metagenome (GOLD analysis project Ga0316197, IMG submission 204939) | Coastal sediment microbial communities from Oude Bieten Haven, Netherlands - site A oxic | ecosystem: Environmental > Aquatic > Marine > Coastal > Sediment | place: Netherlands...
AACATATCGATTTTATAAATAAAGTAATGGAAGCTTATGAAGGGCTTGGAATAGTTAGAACTTTAGATGCTAAATTAGGGACAATAAAGATTATATCTACTGAATTTTATGCAGCTCAAGTAAGAGACGTTGTAGAAGATCTAGATGCAAATGGAGTGTATGCTAAGATAACCTATGAGGGACCTTGGAAGGGTGTATTATAAATAGAAAAGCATAAAACCCAGGTCAAAAGGAGGCAATAATGGAAAAAAATTGTCATACAATAGATCATAGAGTCTACTATAATGAAACTGACCAAATGGGAAGAGTATACCATTCTAACTATGTTATTTGGATGGAAAAAGGAAGAACAGAATTTATTAGAACTAAAAATATCTCCTACAAATCTCTAGAAAAAGAAGGAATTTTTCTTCCTATATCAGATATAAATATAAAGTTTTTTAAAGCCATAGAGTACGATACAGAATTAAAGATAAAAACTATCTTGGTAGATATAGATAGAATAAAGGTTAAATTTAAATATGAATTTTATGATAAAGAGATGAAAATTCTCTTTGGAATTGCAAATACTACAAATATCTTTACAGGGATAGATGGAGTGCCTAAAAGAGTCAGTAAAGAATTGATAGAAAAAATTAGACATTAACTCTTTTCTCTTTGGCTTTTCTCGTTAATCGAAAAACCTAGGAGGAAGAGTAAAATAAAGGAGGAAGAAAAAATGGAAAAATTAGAAGCACTATTAAAATATATAGTTTCAGAAATGGTAAAAACACAAGATGCAATCGATATTACATATGAGGAAAAGAAAGACCTTATTGTATTTAAAATAAGAGTAGCCGATGGTGAATTAGGAAAAGTAATAGGTAAAAATGGTCTGACTGCTAACGCTATCAGAGGTGTAATGCAGGCAGCAGCAGTAAAAGATAAGTTAAATGTAAATGTAGAATTTTTAGATTAATTAGGAGGTAAGAATATGGAATTAATTTCAGTAGGAAAAATTTCAGGGACTCATCATCTAATGGGAACACTTAAGGTTTCTTCAAACTTTGACGATCTGAGTGTAATAGTGGGATCTAAGGTAATCGTAAAAAATACCAGTGGAATGAGCAGAATATTAACTGTAACAAATATAAAAAAATTAAGTCCTAAAAGATTAGCTTTCGATTTTGAAGAAATAACTAATAAAACAGAAGGTATTGCTTTATCTGGTTATTCTATCTATGTGAGAAAAGATATCTTAGGATTAGAAGAGGATGAATATTATGCCTCTGATATCATTGGGATGATGGCTGTCACTGTAGAAGGGGAAGAGTTAGGAGAAATCACTGATTTGATGGAGACTGCAGGTCATGACATCTATGTAATCGGTAAAGGAAAGGAAGAAATTATGGTTCCTTCAGTAGATGAATTTGTAAAAGATGTTGATTTCGAAAAAAGGATAGTTACTTTTGATCTAATAGAGGGAATGAGACCATGAAAATAAATATTTTAACTCTTTTTCCTGCTATGTTTACGGGGTTTAAAAGTGAAAGTATAATTAAAAGAGCTATAAATAGTGGGGCGCTTGAGATAAATATCATAGATATAAGAGATTATACCTTTGATAAACACAATACCGCTGATGATACTCCATTTGGTGGAGGAGCTGGGATGGTATTAAAAGCCGAGCCTATATTTAGAGCATTAGAAAATACATCTGGAAAGGTTATTTATACCTCTCCTCAAGGTGTGACACTTAATCAAAACTTATCTAATGAACTGAGCTTTGAGAAAGAGATAACAATAATAGCCGGTCACTATGAAGGTATAGATGAAAGGGTTATAGAACAAAAAGTAGATTTAGAGATCTCTATTGGGGATTTTGTATTAACAGGAGGAGAGTTGCCAGCAATGGTTATAGCTGATTCCATAGCTCGCCTCCTACCAGGTGTAATAAATAAAGATTCCTATGAACAGGATTCTTTTTATAATGGTCTATTAGATCATCCTCACTATACTCGTCCAGCAGAAATTGACGGATTAAAAATTCCAGAAATATTGCTTTCAGGACACCACAAAAATATAGAGTTGTGGAGAAAAAAAGAAAGTTTAAAAAGAACTTATTTGAGAAGACCGGATCTATTAGAAGGTCGTGAGTTTACAAAGGAAGAGAAAAAGTTATTAAAAGAGATAGTGGAAGAACTTTAGAAGTGAAGGAAACCGTCAAGGGAGGGGAACTAATTTTGATATATTCTTTAAAAGATAAAAAACCAATAATTGGAAAAAATAATTATATAGCTCCTAATGCTACTCTAGTAGGAGATATTGTATTAGGTGAAGATGTAAGTATATGGTTTGGAGCTGTATTACGTGGCGATATGAGTAAGATCACCATTGGAGATGCCTCAAATATCCAGGATAACTGCACAGTCCATGGAGACGCCCCATATCCTGTTACTTTAGGAAAGGGTGTTACTGTAGGACATAATGCTATTGTTCACGGATGTACTATAGGAGATAATTGTGTGATTGGGATGGGTGCTATTTTATTAAATGGTGCAACTATACCTAAAAATTGTCTTGTAGGAGCTGGGTCTGTTGTAGGAGCTACTCTAGATGTTGAAGAGGGAAGCTTAGTAATAGGGAATCCTGCCATAGTTAAGAAAAAGTTATCTGATAAATATATTGAGTATTTAAAATATGCAAAGGATGTATATATCAATGATATTGATATCTATACAAAAGAGTTAGAAGAGATAAAATAAGATAATTTAATTAGTATAAATGAGAAAAAAAGGAGATAATAAATGAGAGAAAAAATATATTTAGGATTAGTACACTATCCTGTATACAATAGAAACCAAGAAACAGTAGCTACATCAGTAACAAACTTTGATATCCATGATATATCTAGAAGTTGTAAAACATATGACGTGAAGGGATATCATATAATTACTCCAGTAGATGCTCAAGTAGAATTAACTAGTAGAGTAATTGGATATTGGAAAGAAGGATTTGGTGGAAACTTTAACAAAGACAGAGAAGCGGCATTTTCTAGTACATATGTAACTGAAAGTATTGAGAAAACTATAGAAGAAATAGAAAAAGCTGAAGGAAAGAGACCAGTAGTTATCACAACTTCTGCAAGAGTATATGACAATTCAATTTCATATGAAGATATGAGTGAAAAGATATATAATGATGATAATGTTTACTTATTATTATTTGGTACAGGACATGGTTTAGTAGATGAGATCATGGATAGTTGTACTCATATCTTAGATCCAATAAGAGGTAAGACAAGATATAATCATCTGTCAGTAAGATCGGCAGTAGCTATAATCTTAGATAGATTATTAGGTGAAAAATAGAAAATTAAAAATCCCCCTGTCATTTTGGCAGAGGGATTTTTATTATTATCTAAAAGATTAATATAAAACTTAAATTATGTTTGGATGTAACGTCACATTGCCTTTATATTTGCTTAGTTTTTTCTCTTAACCAGTTTGTTTCATCTTCATTTAAATATGGAGACAATTTACTAAATGTAGTGGCATGGTAGGAGTTAATCCACTCTAATTCATCACTATTTAATAAAGTAGGGTCGATAGAGTTAATATCAATTGGGAAAAATGATATAGTCTCAAATTCATAGAAAGTTCCATTTTCATTGGTAAAAGCTTCCTTTACTATAACTGTATTTTCAGTACGAATACCGTGTCTTCCTTCTTTATAGACACCAGGTTCAACAGTTAAATTCATCCCTACTTCTAATGGAAGATCATGACTTTTTTTAATAGAAAAACCTTGTGGTCCTTCGTGGATATTTAGGAAAAATCCAACTCCATGACCAGTTCCACACTTATAATCTAGACCTTCTAACCATAGTGGGTATCTAGCTAGTATATCCAATTTATAACCAGTAGTTCCCTTTAAAAATTTAGCTCTACTAAGGGTAATTACACTTTTTAATACCAGAGTAAAGTCTTTTTTCTGTTCAGGAGTAATATCTCCTAATGAAAAAGTTCTAGTAATATCAGTAGTTCCATTGAGGTATTGCCCCCCTGAATCTACCAATAAAAACCCTTGTGAATCCAAAGCATATGTATTTTTTTCATTGGCTTTAAAATGCATAAGAGCTGCATGTTCTTTATGTCCGGCAATAGTATCAAAACTTATACCTTTAAATCCATCTATTTTTGATCTTTCCTTTTTGATAATATTTTCTACATCTAATTCAGTGATAGGAGTTTCTTTAAAATTTTCTTCAATATATTTAAATCCTTTTAGGAGAGCTATGGAATCATTTAAATAGCACTCTCTTGAATTTTGTACCTCTATCTCATTTTTAACAGCTTTTAAGTGCGTAGTAATCTCTTTATTGTGGATAATTTTATTATTTTGAAGTAATGATTCTATATAAATACTTGTTCTTTCTGGGCTAAGATAGATATTTTTATTCTCTAAATTAGATAGAACATCAGTAACCTCATCATAGGATTTTAAAACTATATTATTTTCTCTAAGGTATGATTTAGTCTGTTCATCTAATTTATCTTGATCTATAAATAGAATAGTTTTATCATCTTCAATAAGTGCATATGAATAGAAAGTAGTGTTATTTAATACATCACTGCCTCTTAAGTTAAAAGTCCATGCAATATCATCTAAAGAACTGAGAATATAGCTGTCAGCCCCATGGGAATGATAGATTTCACGAATAATATCAATTTTTTCAGATACAGACTTACCAGCATAGCAAAGGTCGTGAACAAATATACTTTCTTTTGGAAAACTAGGTCTATCATCCCAAATAGATTCTAATAGGTCATGTTTAATTTTAAAGTTGTCCTCACAAAATCCTTTTTTTAATTCATTGTAGGTTGATACAGAGATTACTTTTCCATCAAATCCAATAATACCATCTTTATCTACAACAGTTTTTAACCATTCAGGATAGGTAGGAACTCCTTCTTGACCCATTTTAAAAAGGTCAAATCCACTTCCTTCTAGTTCTTTTCCAGCTTGAAGAAAATATCTTCCATCTGTCCAAAGTCCAGCAGAATCAGCAGTTATAACAGCAGTTCCAGCACTACCTGTAAAATTACTGATCCATCTTCTTCCTTTAAAATATTCTGCTACATATTCACTTTGGTGTGCATCTGAACTAGGAATAATATAAGCATCTATTCCGTTTTGACTCATTTTATTTCTAAGATTTAAAAGTCTATCATTTAACATTTTTACCCTCCCTTAATAATTTTTAATGTTTATTTCAATCCAAGTATACTCTATTTTGAGAAAGAATCAAGAGAAAACTAATAAAAAATTAAAAAGACAAATTTTATTCAAAGACCATTCCCATAATGTGTGAATCATAATATTTATCCTCAGCATAAAAGTTTTTTCTGATGGTACCTTCTAATTCAAAACCTAACGTTTTATATAGAGCAATGGCACTCGTATTATCTTCTCGGACTTCAAGACTAATTTTCTTTATTACTTTACTCCTCTTAACCCATTCAATGAGCTGAGATAGAAGATTGTATCCAATCCTATTTCCCCAATAATCTTTTAAGACACTTATTCCAAATTCGCCTGCATGTCTAGTTCTTTGATGATCTCCACCTCTAAATTGAAGGTTTCCTATGATAATTCCATTGAGTTCTGCAACAATAGAATATTGATTATCAGAATTTATAAAATTATAGATAGATTTATTATGAGTTTCTAAATTGAGATTTAACTCTGATCTAGAGGCTCTCATGTAAGTCGTTTCATCTGCTAGAGTAGTTCTATAATTTATAAATTTTTTAGTGTCTTTAGGGGCAATTTCTCGAATTACATAGCTTGTGTTATTTTTTAAATAATATTTTTTCATATTGGTATTCCTCCAGCTTAGTTTTTATGACATTAATTCTGATTCTTTATCTCGGGTAAATTGGTGGGTATAAAGGGTAAAGTAATTTCCTTTTTTCTCCATGAGAGAATGATGATTTCCTTTTTCTACAATCTTCCCATTTTTTATCTATCTCCTTCAATTCTACGCCATCAATTTTTATAGAACCATGATCATAGTCGTATAATCTTGTAATAAGGTGGATAAGAGATGATTTACCGCTCCCTGTTGGTCCTAGGATACCCAAGGTATCCCCTTTCTCTAAATTAAAGGAGATTCCATTTAATACAGGTTTATCTCCATAGGAAAAATTTACATCTTTAAAAGCTATTTTTCCTTGTAACCTCCTTGTTTATAAGGAAAGTATACTATGTTTTTTGATCCATTCAAAATCAAGAGGAATTTTAAGAAAAATAATCCAGGCGATTTAATTAAAAATCACCTGGATTGTTTTTTTGTTCTATCACTCTAAATGAACAATAAAAAGATAAATTACGTTTCTCTAGAGGTTATGTTATTTTTTCATATCAATTCGACTTTAGAGACAGCATTGACAGGGCAATTTTTACTGCATAGGCCACAGGAAATACATCCTGCATTTATTTGATATCCATAGGAAGAATTTGGTTCAATAACTTCTTTTGGACAAATCTTTTCACAAAAACCACATTCAATACATTTATCTTTATCTATTTTAAACATCCTAACCTCCAATTTTTTTGATCTAGACAATTATAAATTATGATTATCTCATTAAAATATATTAAAACCTAAATTATTTTATTAATTTTGATTTTAATAGTACTTCTTTAAATTTTTCTGAACCAGTACTCATAGGGCATACTTGACACCAAGCACGAGGTTTGTAAAAAATTCCAAGAACTATCCCAAGAATGAGACTCCTAAACATCATTGTTGTAAGAGCAGAGGAAAATTCTGTGTATGAACCTCTAGCATTATATAAGGAAAAAGAAAAGGAAATAATCATCATAGTTAATAATAAATTTTTAAAATTTTTAGTTCTCATCCATCTAGGTAGGTTATTATTAAATGAAATTTTATTCAAAAATTTTCCAAGGAATGAACCTCTAGGACAAACATGGGAACAATGAACTTTACTTTTATATTTTATAATAAAATAAAATGGCATAAGGATGCAAATAAGGCCTAAAATCCCAAAATATATGTTAAATTTAGCAAGAATAAAATAGGCGACAAGAAAAATCCAACTCCAGCTTTGTATTGATTTAATTTTTAATAAAGATAATCTATTCATTTTTTCACTCCTTTATATCAATATATTCGAATAATACAATATAATGTTGAGTTTGTCAATTTTTCTTAAAAATTATCTATAAAAAAAGACAATAGAAGGATAATAAAAAAATAATTTTGAATTTTTTAATTGTTATGTAATAATAAATATAATAAAAAAATACTTTAAATATGAATATTAGGAGGAGTAAAATGTCAGCAGATGTAATAGATTATGAAATTAAAGGTGAAGGGATTCAATTAGTAGAGATAGAGTTAGACCCTAGAGAAGGAGTCAGAGCAGAAGCAGGAGCTATGACTTACATGGAAGATGGGATAGATATGCAAACAAAAAACAAAGGTGGACTCTTTGGTGGATTTAAGAGAATGATAACAGGAGAAAGTTTTTTTATCACAACATTTTTAAATGAAGGGAATCGAAAATCCAGAGTTGGATTTTCTGCACCATATCCAGGGCAAATAATTCCTATAGATCTAAAAAAATTCAATGGAGAGTTTTTATGTCAGAAAGATTCTTACCTATGCTCAGCTAATGGAATAGATATAGATGTGGCTTTTACTAAAAAATTAGGAGCAGGATTCTTTGGAGGAGAGGGATTTATCCTTCAAAAACTAAAAGGAGATGGGATGGCCTTCATCCATGCAGGTGGAACTATAATTGAAAAAAAATTAGCCCATGGAGAAACTCTCAGAGTAGATACAGGATGTGTTGTAGGATTTGAATCTAGCGTAAACTATGACATTAAATTTGTAGGAGGCTTTAAAAATGCTATGTTCGGTAAAGAAGGTCTATTCTTAGCTACTTTACAGGGGCCAGGAACTGCATATATACAATCTATGCCAATATCAAAATTAGCTGAAAGACTAAGTGCAGCAGTAGGAAGCAATAGAGGGCAAAGTAACACTGGTGGAGATATGCTAGCAGGAGGAATAGCTGGAGGTATATTAGGTAGTATGTTTGGTGGAGACAATGATTGATCTTGAGGTAAAAAGGACTAAAGCTGTTATTGATATTGGAACTAATTCATGTAGATTATTTATTGCTAGTATAAAAAATGGGAAGATTATAAAAAAAATATTAAAATTAATGGAAATAACAAGATTAGGGCAAGATGTAGATAAAACAAGAGTTTTGAGTCAGGAGGCTATGGATAGGACTATAGAAACATTGAAATTTTATAGAAAAAAAATAGATGAATATGGTGTGGAGGAAATAAAAGTTACTGCGACTTCAGCTACCCGTGATTCTAAAAATAGAGAGGAATTTATCTCTCGAGTTAAGGCCGAAGCAAACCTAGATATTCATTGTATTACTGGAGAAGAAGAGGGAAAACTTAGTTTTTCTGGAGCAGTATCTGAATTTGATGAGGAAATCATGGTGTTTGATATAGGTGGTGGGAGTACCGAATTTATCTTAGGAGATAAAAATAATATTGAATATATAGAAAGTTTTAATGTTGGTGCAGTAAGGGTAGGAGAAAAATTTTTTAAGGAAAAAGAGGATCTTTTAAATGGTGAAGATTGGGTAAAAGAAACTTTGAAAAAACTATCGAAATACAAAGATCAATCATTTAAATTAGTAGGAGTAGCTGGCACTGTTACAACCCATGTCAGTGTACTTTTAGAAATGGAGGAGTATGATACCCATAGGGTACATATGTATAAGCTGACAAAAAAAGAAATTTTAAAAAATTTAGATAAATTTCTAAAATTGTCATTAAAAGAAAGAAAAGAAATAATAGGACTACATCCAAAGAGAGCCGAAGTAATTATTCCAGGGACTTATTTGTTATTATGGATAATGGAGGTTTTAGGAAGGGATGAGATTATAGTATCAGATTCAGATATCTTAGAAGGGATGATGATAAATGAGCAGTAAATATATTGTTTATGGTCGTGTACAAGGAGTAGGATTTAGGTATTTTGTTTATAAATTGTCTTCAAAGTTAAAATTTAATGGAAGTGTAAAAAATTTGTCTGATGGAAGTGTAGAAGTAGTAATAGATAGTAGCAGACAAGAAGAGATCTTGAAAGAGATAAAAAAAGGAAACTTTTTTAGTCATGTAGAAAAAATAGTGAAAATAGAAAGATTAGAAGTGAGTTATAATGATTTTAAAATCTTATAGAAATAGTTTTAATTAAAAAATGCTCCTAATTTAGGAGCGTTTTTGTTATATTAGGAAATCATAAAATTTAACGTCACGATACTTTTTATAGTTAAAGACTATATTTTAGTGAGATTCTTCTAGTAAAATTTTTTTTCTAAGAATTTTAATCTTTTCTAAACTAGATTCTGTTAGATTGTAGATTTTCTGTATTTCTGAAATATCTTCATTGAGTAGGAGTAAAAATGTTAATACAAAAGAACAACTAGAATTAACTACATAATTTATTTTTTTTAAGGTGTTTTTATCTAACATAGCTAAGATAAGATCTGTATTTTTATAGACACTATTAACTAATTCTTCAATATAAATTACCCTGTTCTTATTAAATTGAAGTGCAAATTTAATTAAATTTTTCTCTAAATGTTCCTCTTTTGCTATTTCAAAATTATTGAAATGAAATACTCCTAATTTTTTGCATATAGAACGAATAAACTTGTCATTATACTTCAGATAAAAATTGATGCTAGAAAGATCCAAACGAAGGCTGTATTCTTTCTCATTAAACCTGTCTTTATAAAAATTTTCGACTACTTGAACATCATGTTTAATAGAATCAAATTCATCATCGATACTTTCTAACATGGCACTTATTCTAAATAATTTTCTTTGAACTTTGTTTGGAATATTGGCAAGGGTTTTATACCTTAATTGATGATCAATTTGAGCCCAAATATGTTGTAAAGCAGTTCGTATCTGTACTTCAAATTTAAAATCAGTGCATCCATAAAGATTTTTCTGGCTAGATTTACATTTGCAGATATAGTGTAGAGATAGATAGCCCATCTCATTATATTTTAAACTTTGAAGTTTATTTGCTGAATTTTTATAATCAATCTTAAAGTTTTCTTTGAGAAGTTTTAAAATACTATCAAGGTCTTCCCTATAATATGTGATTATACGGATACCTAAGATATCTGTCATCTCTTCTAATGGATTTTGGTATTTATTTTTTTTAATTTCTAATTTCCTTTTAAAACTATCTAGACTTTTTACACGAGCTTCTGTCTTTACATAAAATATATTATTATCTTTTAGAATTCTTTCAACTTTTTGCTGTAGGTGAAATATAAAAATTTCATATTCCTGCATATTATCTTGGAACTCTTCAACCCAGTGGTTAATGTCATCCATCTTGTCTCCTTTTGTTAGCACATAGATACGGTGTCTCTTAAATAAAAAATGACTTACATCTTATTTATACACTATTATATGAAAAATGGCAAGAAAGTAGCTTTATTAATGGTTTAATTAAAGATATCTTATATTTTTATTTGGAGGTAATTTATAGTATACTTTAGTGGATAAAAAAACATACGTAATAAGTGGGAAATAAATTAAAGTGAAAAACAAAATTTGAATTTTATAAAGGGGGAGAAAAATGAAAAAAATTGTTTTAATAACAGGAGCTAGTTCGGGAATAGGTAGAGCAGCAGCCCTTAGGTATGCAGAAAAGTCTTATGATTTAATCTTGGTAGCCAGAAGGATGGACAAATTAGAAGAACTTAAAGATGAGATACTTGGATTTAAAAATATTGAAATTAAACTTCTACAACTAGATATATCTATTTCAGAAGAAGTAGAAAAAAGTATCAATTCATTAGAAGATAAATGGAAAAAAATAGATATATTGGTAAATTCAGCTGGATTAGCATTGGGAATGGACAAGATACATGAAAGTCAATACAGTTCATTTGATAATGTTATAGATGTAAATATAAAGGGGTTATTGTATATGTCTAAAAAAATAATTCCTCTTATGTTAGCATCAAAAGTTAATGGACACATAGTAAATTTAGGCTCTACAGCAGGAAGGGGAGCATATCCTGGAGGAGGAGTTTATTGTGCTAGTAAAGCAGCGGTGAAAACATTATCTGATGCAATGAGGATAGATCTTATAGATACTCCTATTAGAGTAACTAATATAGAGCCAGGAATGGTGGAAACTCCATTTTCAAATATTAGGTTTGGAGGAGATGATACAAAAGCTGAAAATGTATATAAGGGAATAGAAGCCTTGACAGCAGAAGATGTAGCAGAAGTTATTATATATACTACTTCATTACCACAAAATGTACAGGTATGCGAGCTGATGCTGACTCCTAATAAGCAAGCCACAGGGACACATATCTATAAGCAGATGGATTAGTACAAAAATGAAAAATAACTAAATAAAATTACTTATATTTTAATGGCTAAATTAAATTGTGGAGGTATTAAAATGAAAAAAGTTTTAATTTTAGGTGGTAATCAATTTGTAGGAAAACATATATGTGAAAAGTTAATAGCTGAAAAATATCAGGTATATGTTTTTAATAGAGGTACAAGAAATAATCCTTCAGGAGCAATTCATTTAAAAGGAGATCGTAATAGCGAAAAAGATTTATGCACTCTTTTAGATCTATACGATCTTTTGGACTTACATAATCTTTTAGAAGCGCATAAATTTGAAGCGATTATTGATGTATCTTCATATGAATCAGAGCAAATAAAAAAATCTTTAGAAATTCTTAAGGGAACGTATAAGAAATATATATTTATAAGTAGTGCTTCTGTTTATCAAAATATAAACAAAGTACCAGTAAAAGAGGATGATAAAATAGGTGGAAATTTAGTATGGGGTGATTATGCTTTAAATAAATTTTTATGTGAAGAGACTCTAAAAGAATTTTCTGCAAGAAATACTTCTAATTTTATTATTTTTAGACCTTTTTATATTTTTGGTTCTGGGAATAATCTAGATAGGGAAACTTATTTTTTTAATCGTATTTTAGATGAGAAACCAATTTTTGTACCTTCAAAAGATACAATTATTCAATTTGGGTATATTAAAGATTTGGTGAATAATATTTTTAAAGGTATTAAAGAAGAAAGTTTTAATAATAATATTTTTAATATATCAGGAAACGAATATATGAATTTTAAAGAAATGATAAAAGTTATAGAAGAAGTAGTTGGGAAAAAAGCCATAATTAAAGAGATAGATGATACTAATATTAAGGTGAGAGAATGGTTTCCTTTTAGGACTAAAAACTTATACGGGGATATTTCCAAACTCCATGAAAAAGGTGGGACAGTAGATTATTCTTTTAAAGAAGGAATGATAGAAACTTTTAACTACTCTTTAAAAAATAATTTATTGGGAAAATATGAGCTTTATCCATTAGAGCATTTTTTTATTGAAACACTAAAAAATAAGGAGTAGTAATAGCTTGGATAGTTGAAATCATTGGGAATAAATAGAACTTAAATGACCTTGGATAATCTAAAATGCAATAAAGTGAGATAGACCACAAAAAAATTAAAAATCCTCTAGTTTATTCTGGAGGATTTTTAATTTTTTAGTTACAAATTTTTGGGGGTATATATTTTTTATCCTACTTTATTGTTTACTTCTTTTCTAATTAGGTTTAAATTAACTTTAATCATTTCAATAGCTTGATTTTCTTTAAGTTTTATATCATTTCTTTTAGGAGGTGTAGGGATAACTCCTACATATTTTTCTATCATATAAAGGTATGATTCTAAGCAGTTTTTAGCTTTATAGTGGGCTTCTTTTGGTGTACTCCCAAAAGTCAAAGTTCCGTCTAAATTAGGGAATTCTACTAAAATATCATCATTATCATCATCGTCATTAGCATATGAAAAAATTGCTGGATAAATATAAATATTTTTCATTTAAATCATCTCCTTTGATTGGTAATATAAAGTCCTGCTTGTTTTAGGATATTTTTCATAATTTCCTTGGCAAGAACTTTTTAATAATGTTGTATTGTAACCTTACCGTGTGTAGAGAGTTATTCAAATTGGGGGTGTAAATCTTTTATATTCACAAGGTAACATACGTTTTTTTACAATTATTTTAATTAAATTAGTTGATTCCAAACTCTCACCTCCACACTATAATCGCCTCTTTTATTAAGCTATACGTATAAAAAGTTTTTATCCTTTAAATTATTTTCTTTTTTTTATAAAAAAAGAAAATAAATATTTTTCTCTTCATGTCTTCTTTTTTCTCAATATACAAATATCAATGGAGATAATAAAAAATTGAAGAAATTAGAATTAATAATAAAAATATTGAGATTAAGAGAATTAAATTGTTCCATAAATATAAAAGTGATCATATGAAAAAAGATTCTTTCAGTAGACACTTTTTATTTATAAATATATAATATATTTAAAGGAAGACATATGTAAAATGGTGAATTATGACAGTGAATATAAAAGGAGAAAAAAATGGAAAAGAAATATAAAAGTTGGATGGATTCACACTATTTAAAAGATAGGATAAAAAATCCTAATATAGAAGTAGGAGATTATACTTATTATTCGGGGTATTATCACGATAAAGAATTTGAAGATCATTGTGTAAGGTATCTATTAGGGGATGAAACTACTAAAAGTTACAAGGAAATATTTGGTGAAAATTATGAATTTGATAAATTGAAAATAGGTAAATTTTGTTCTATAGGATCAGGTGCTACATTTTTAATGGCTGGAAATCAAGGACATAATCATAATTGGATAAGTGCTTATCCTTTTCATGGAAAGAAGGAATTTTCTAATTCTAAAGATGGATTTAAAAGAGTAGGAGATACGATAGTAGGAAATGATGTATGGATTGGAACAGAAGTAATAATAATGCCAGGAGTCAAAATAGGATCAGGTGCTGTGATAGGATCAAGGGCTCTTGTAACAAAAGATGTTCCGGAGTATTCTATTGTAGGAGGGAATCCAGCAAAAATAATACGAAAAAGATTTTCTGAAGATGAAATTAGAATGCTACTTGAAATAAAGTGGTGGAATTTTTCTGTTGAAAAAATTAATGGATTAATGGAATATATTTGTAGTGGAGATATAAAAAAATTATATGATGCAACTATTGATGAAAAATAGAAGTAAATTAAAAGCAGGATAGATTTTATCCTGCTTTTTGGGTATCTTATTTAGCTATAAAATTAATTTCTGTTCTTCTGTTTGCTTTTCTTTCTTCAAGAGTAGCATTATCGTTTAAGAAATTAGTTTCTCCTAATCCTTCTGATATAATTTCAATATTTTCATTAGTAAGGTTTGATTGAATTTTATCAGCTACATTATCAGCTCTTTGTTGAGAGATAGATCTATTATACTCTTCAGAACCGCTGTTATCAGTATAACTAGTTACTGTTAGTGTTCCTGCTTCTTTAGCTAAATCTTCATTAATATTGTTGAAAAATGATTCATTAGTAGTATCAGATTCTAATTTATTACTTTCGTAGTTTTCTGTAACTACTAAAGAGTTATATTTATTAAGCATTACTTCTCTTGCTTGTTTTTCTGCAGCTAATCTATTTTGCTCTTCTATTTGTCTTTCTTGAGCTAATCTATTTTCTTCTTCTAATTTTTTCATTTCTGCTTGCTGTTTTTCATATTCAGCTTTAGCAGCAGCTTGTTTTTCTCTTGATATTACATCTCTTTTATTCTCTCCAAATTTATAACCAAATTTGATAGAAGCTAAGTTTGCTCTATCACCTGAATACATATGAGAAGAACCACTTAGGTCCATAGTTTCATAAAGAGCTTCTAGAGTGAAGTTTCCAAATTCTTTTCCAACACCAGCAGCTCCGTAGAATCCATCTTTAGCACTAGAACTATCATACATTGCCCATCCAGCTCTACCTACTAAATAAAATAAATCTTCTCCAATTCCATATTTACCAGTTAAATATATAGGGAAA
>Ga0316197_10001850_pt1 | contig 15036 bp, 12 predicted proteins | sample OudBiesiAoxic_MG_FD_204939 | JGI IMG/M metagenome (GOLD analysis project Ga0316197, IMG submission 204939) | Coastal sediment microbial communities from Oude Bieten Haven, Netherlands - site A oxic | ecosystem: Environmental > Aquatic > Marine > Coastal > Sediment | place: Netherlands...
CACGCGGCGCGGTCCAGCGCCTCGTCCCATGTGACTTCCTTCATCTGGCCGTCGTGCCCTCGCAGCATCGGCGCACGGATGCGGTCATCGGCAATGCCACGGCGTTTCAGACGCGGCACCCGCTCCGCATCCGATCCGGTCATCAGCGAGGTCTTGCCCTTCACGCACAGGCCAAGGTCCGACAGGGACTGAACTCTGTCGACGCCGCGCTCGTCAGGCTCGACCGTGTAGGGGCAGCCGACGCCGCAAAAGCTGCAAACGCTCGAACGGTCCTTCAGCGCCGCGCCACGCTCGGCGACCAGCGGATCGGTGGCAAGGTCCGGCCAGGCGCGCAGGGCCGCAAGGAATTCCGCCGGGGGTTGCGAAAGCGCTTCTGCGACGGTCGGGGTGAATTGGATTGCTCTATCCAGCATCGGGTGCTCCAAGCAACTGGGAAAAACAATCTCCGGTTGCAGGACGTGAGGCAAACCAAATCCTCTAAATGCGTCGAATTTTCGGGATTTTTTTTATGTCGATCCGGCTTTCGCCGCCCATAGAGATCCAAGGATCTGCCGGTCGAGCGCGCAGGTCGCGCCATGCGCTTGCCGAGAGCCGTGAACTCGGATGAGAATATGAGGCGGCCCTGAGGTCGGACCTGACGGGTTGGCAAGCGCATCGATCAACGCTCCATTGACGACGCCACGGTATTCGGCTCTCACGCCTTTGCCGGCAGGGGTACATTGCGGTCCTGAAGGGTCACGGCCAGTCGTCCCGGGACGGCCGCTTCCGATAACCGCGGCGCGAATGTCGCAGCCAACGTCAAACCCCGTGCAGCCATGTCGGCACCCCGCAACAGCTCCGCCGTCGTGGGCGCGCGCCTGAAGTGCAGGTTGTAGAAGCGGTGGGGCAACTCGTCGGCGCGGGGAGAGCGGATTTCTCATGTCCCGCGAAGTCCGGACGGCAACCTATCGATCACTGCAGCATTCCGCTCCCGATTATTGAAGGGAAACGCGAGTGGTCGCATCGCCATGCCGACTTTTCACGCCGCAACGTCAAACACGCCCTCGTCGATCTCCCTCACCTCGGCCTTCATCGCCGCGGCGAGCTCAGCATGAAGGCCCTTGATCTCCGGCATCGACCAGTCCAAGGACGCGATCCGGTCCGTGACGGTGAACAGGTCGCGAGACAGCCGATCCCGATTTTCCTGATAGAGCGCCAGCGAGCCGGGTCTGTCGGACAGGATCGCGCGCGCCAGGGCCTCCCCGTCCCGTAACGCGTCGGTGATGCCGTGCGCGGTCGCGGGATCCTTGAAATAGCCGGCGTCGCCGACCAGAGCCCAGCCTGGTCCGTAGGACTGACGCAGATGTCCGGGAGCGCCCGCGAATCTGCGCAACTTCTCCGCCGGACCGGTGGTCCGAAGTCGCTCCGCCAGATCACGATCGAACCGCGCGAAGTGGCCGATCAGTCCTGCGAGGGCATCGTCGCGGAAGGCGTCCCGCAACCTGTCGGGCGGAACCGAGATGAATGCGCAGACCTGGCCGCTGTTCGTCGGGATGATCCCGCCCGTGAACCCCGGCATGAAGATCCAGTTGAAGGCGTCGTCCGCCGGCGAGTCGAAATAGCCATAGAGCGACGCCGTCGCGTTCCGGGAAGTCTCGTAGGACTCTGAGCCGACCAGTTTCGCGACGGTCGAGTTGCGGCCATCAGCACCCACGACCATGTCGGCCGACACCTCGAACCGGCGGCCGCGATCGTCGCGCAGAACCGCGCCGCCGACCCGCGTCTCGCCGTGCCGAACCATCCCCTCGAGGGTGACGCCGGCGGCCCATTCGGCACCCGCCTCACAGGCCGCCTCCGCCAGAACGCGGTCAAGCAGATGGCGGCGCGGAGCGAGAAGGCCCTCGACCTGACCCTGCGGTTTGATCGCGATCTCCACGCGCTCGGCGCCATACCGGAACACCGTTCGCCGGATCACCGGCGTTCCCTCCACGACAAGCCTCGGAAGAACGCCCCAGCGGTCGAGCAGGTTGACCCCCAGACGCATGATGGCGTGGGTCGACAGCGTGTCTCTACCGGCAGGCGCGCGGTCCACCATCAGCACCTTGGCGCCGCCGCGGGCGAGGTTCAGGGCGGTGGCGGCGCCGGCGGGCCGGGCCCCGACGACGATCACGTCGTAGTCGGTTTTCGATCTGGACGAGTGGATGCTCATGTCGGGTCTCCCGTTTCAGGCGGCGTGTCTCATGCCGAGGTGATGCGCCAGATGTCCGGCAAGGTCGGCGGCGTCGGCTCCGACGCCGTCTATGAAGGTGGATTTGCGGCGGCGCAGGAACGGCAGCCCGAGGGCGTAGACCCCCGGCGCGCCGGTCACGACGCCGCCGTCATGTTTGAGGCGCCCCTTCCGGTCGAAGACCGGCAGGTCCAGCCAGGAATGATCCGGCCGGTATCCCGTGGCCCAGACCACCGAGCCGATCTCGCCGCCGGACAGATCGAGATCGAGGCGGGGCGCGGAAGACACCGCGGTCGGCGCGAACCGCTCACGGGGGCCGATGGCCGTTCCCGCGCCGATCCCGTCGGCCCATTCATCGATCGTCGCAAGCAGCCTGCCGAGTTTCAGGTCCGCGAGCGCGCAGTTGTTGGCGAGGCCGCCGGAGAAGAGCGCGCGACCGTCGCGGATCGTCGACAGCCGGCCGACGACCTCGACGCCTTCCGCCTGCAACGTGTTGAGATCGATCATGCCATCGCGAGAGCCGACAAGCTGCAGCGAAGGCAGCCGTCGGACGCGGGACAGATCGTCCGCGTCGCGGAAGCCCTGGTCCATCACGCCCGTGCGGTCCATCCACCACATGATGTCTCGCCCGCGATAGCGGCGCGGCGCGCGGACATGCTCTCCGACCGACAGGATGACCTGTCGCCCGGAGGCTCGGATCTCGCGGGCGAGCTGCGCGCCGGTGGCCGAGCCGCCGACGACCATCACGCCGCCCTCGGGCAGATCCTCGGGACGCTTGTAATCGAGCGGAGACACCTGCCGGATCCGGGCGGGCACTGACGTCGCGAATGCCGGGACGGAGGCCAGATTGCAGGCGCCCGACGCGATGACGAGCGTCGCGCAGGCGAACTTTCCGCGTGTGGTCTCGACCAGATAATGACCGCCCGAGGCGCGCACCGCGATGACCCGCGTTCCGGTCATCACCGGGGCGGCAGATTCAGTGGCGTAGTCCGACAGCCTCCGGACCACCTGCGGCATGGTCATGAACCCGTCAGGGTCCTGACCTTGATATGCGTTTCCGGGCAGGCGGCTCTGCCAGTTCGGAGTCAGCAGACGAAGCGAGTCCCAGCGTTCCTTTCGCCAGGAATTCGCGACATCGCCACGTTCTAGGACCACATGGTCCACGCCCTGATCGCCGAGAATGCGGCTCATCGCGAGCCCGGCCTGGCCGGCGCCGATGATGACGGTCGTGACGCGTTGCATGGATCAACTCCCTTCGCGGCATTTGCGAGTGCCGCTTCGATAAGGCGACTGGTCTACGGGGGCAGGGTCAGGCAACGCGGGTGGACCCATGCTGCCTGACAACGCTAACGGATGAAGTGGTGGAACAGACGTGGCTTCGATCGAAGCACCTGTTCGCGGGTCAGGCTCATGTCCTTGAGAAGATGGTCTTCCAGATTTGACAGACGCATCAGGTCCATCCGTTCGCGGTGATGGTTGCGAAACGCCGCGAAGATTGAGCTCATGCGATCCTCCAGCGGGTTGCTCAGGATCGCCGGTGCGATGTTCATGTCAGAATACATTGCTTTCTTCCTTCTGCTTGAGCGTCGAAGGGCCGTCGCGTGACGGTGGTCCTTCGACGCGCGCCTTTGTTCAGGCGACACTGACCTCGACGCCGGTCGGGTTGGTGATGATGTCGAAGACGGCCGAGCGCTTCTGCGACTGCGCGACGACGGCGGCGATCTCGTCCGAAGTGGCATCGGCGTCGATGTCGAATTTGACGCGGATGGCGCTGAAACCGTTGCGCACATCCGGATCGATTCCGAGGATCCCGGCCATGTCCATGTCGCCCTCGACGGTGGCGACGATCTTGCGGACCTGGATGCCGCGATGCTGCGCCACCGAGGCGACGCCGGCGGTCAGGCAGCTCGCAAGAGCCGAGATCGCGATCTCGACTGGGGTCGCGCCGGCATTCGTCGCGGCGAACTGTTCCGGATGGTCGGCGTCGATCTGGAAGCTCGCGTTGCGCGCCTGCTCATCGCCGAGGCCGAAGAAGCCGTCTACGGTCGAGCGGCTGTGCACGCCGTTGATCCAGTCGCAACGGGCCCGCCACTTGAACTGGCCGGCTTCCGGCGCGCCGGTGATCGCCTCGCGGGCGCCGAGCAGGGCCTCCACGTTGACGCCATTGTCTGCGGTCTTGATCTGCGTTTCGATGTTCATCTTGTTCTCCATCAGGTCTGCTTCAGAAATGCCGCGCTTGCGCGGGTGGATTCCGGGGATGCGCCCGAAAACGCGGACGGCCATTTCCGTCCAGGACGGCATGGTGCGCCGTTCAGGGCCGTCGGCCGCGGACGCGTCGGCGGTTGTCATGGTCATGGGATCAACTCCTCTTCCTTGTGTCTTCGGCGCTGCTGCCTTGGCCCGCCCCGATGCAGTGCAAAATGAATGCGGCGCGTATCAGCCGGATGTCGGTGAACGGCCTGAAAGGTTTCAGTTGTTGGCCGCTGGTGACGGCCGCTGAAACAATCCGGAGCTCGCTTCGGCTCCTACACTGTGAAAGCAGGTCCGGACGCGTCGGAGGAGATGGTCCGTCTTTTTTCAGAGTCCTCGGGCAGCGGGAATGCCTGCGGGAATCGGGACGTGAGTGAAGGACTTTAGATCTCGGCCTGCGCCCGAGAAAACCGTTCGATCCATGATAGAGGATCGTTCAAAGCTCCAGTCCCGGTCCCGCCGAAGCGATGCGGGGGAAAAGACCGTCGAAATCGTCCGCGTCAGACGCGGGGCAGCAGCACTTGGAAAACGGCTCCCGGCGGTCTGTTCCGGACGAGGCGGATCGATCCGCCGTGGGCGACGACCACCCGCTGGCAGTACGCGAGACCGACCCCGGTGCCCTTGCCGATGTCCTTGGTCGTGAAAAGCGGGTCGAAAATACGACTTGCGATTTCATGATCAATGCCGGGACCGTTATCGAAGACGGACAGGCAGACCATGCCGGATGCGGTGTCGGCATGTCCCGTGACCGCGATCTTGTCGCCGATCCCGCTGTCCCGAATGGCGTGGGTTCCGTTCGTCAGCAGGTTTATCGCGACCTGTTCGATCTGAACCTCGTCCACCATCAGATCCGGCAGGTCATCAGGCAGATCCACGACCAGCTCGACGTCCGCTTCCGTCATCAGCTTCGAAACAGCCTCACTCGCGTTGGCGAATATCCGGCTCGCCGGCGTGGGTTTGGGATGCAGCGGCTCCTGCCGCGCCATGGACAGGAACGAACGCACGATTTTCACGCAACGCCCAGCGGCCGCGCTCAATTTATCGATGCGCCGCGCGTGTTCCGTGTTTTCGAGATCCTCTTTCAACATCTCGCTGTTTCCGACGATGATCGAGAGCGGGTTGTTCAACTCGTGCGCCACGCCGGCCAGCAATTCCCCAAGAGCGATCATCTTTTCGGCCTGAAACACCTGGTTGCGCTGCTGTGCCAGTTCCGCCTGAACGGCGAGGATGCCGGTGAGGTCCTCCATGTTCGAGACGATCACGTCTTCACCCCGATAGTCGATGAGCCGCGCCGAAAGACCGGCGGGAAATTCAGAGCCGTCAGAGCGCATGCCCGTCACGCGCATGTCGTCGACCCGCGCGTCGGGAAGCAGGGCCGTGATGAAGTCGGCCCGGTCGGCGCGCTTGGCGAAATGCGAGAAGTGGCTCTTCGCGGTCCCGAGAAGAGCGGTCGCGGCAGGCGAGCGGTAGATGATCTGGCCGTCGCCCACGCGCGACATGGTCAGGCATGCCGGACAAGCTTCCAGCACCTTGCTCAGCAACACCTCGACCTCGCGCTCCGCATCCGCACGACCATCCGAATCGTAGATCTGCGTCTGCGTGAGGATGAAGCCTCCGTCCGAGCTGGCGTTCATCCGGATGACGAAGACCCCTGTCTGGTCGGGAGGCAGCTTGACGTGATGGACATCGTCCGGGCCAGTCAGAAGGTCGGATTCGATGATCGAAAGGCTCTTGCAGACGTCAGCCGCATACACGCCGTGTTTTTCCGCTTCCCGCAGGATTACGTCCCACGGGGTGCCCGGCGTCAGGAATTCGCGGAGTGGGGCGTTCAGGTCGCAAAAGGCGCGGTTCGCGAGGCGGAGGCGGGCGTCGGCATCAAACAGCGCGACACCCTCGCTCAGGCCGGAAAGCGCGTCCTGCAAAAGCGGATCGAGCTCTCCGTTCATGGCGCTCGTCTACAGCCCGAAATTGCGCGCGCCCGGCGCGGCCGCCAGTCGCTCGGTCAGCACCACTGCGTCGCCGTCGCCCGCGGAAACGGCGTCAAAGCTCTCGTCCAGCAATTCGGCCAGGGTCGCCTCCGTCAAAATTGACATCGGCTCGGCGCCCCCTCGAAGCGCCAGGGCTTCCGTCACCGCCGGACCGAAAACGTCATAGATGTAGCGCTGCACTCCGACGACCGAGCCGACGACGGCGCCTGTCGCAAGACCTACCCGGGCGTTCCATTGGATCGGATGGCTCTGATTGCGTTGCCGCAGGTAGCGAAGATACCTGACCGCGGCGTTCGCGACCGCGACGGCATGTTCGGCGGAGGGATCGGGGACCCCCGACACCGCGACATAGCTGTCGCCATGGGTCCGGGTCCGTTCACAGCCGAACTGCTCGCCGATGCGATCGAAGGCGCCGTAGATGTCGTTCAGTTCGCTCACGACCACGCCGGGATCGTGAGCTGCAAGAAGAGCGTCGAAGCCCACGAAATCAAGCGCCAGAACCGAAACCGGTTCGAAAAGGCGAGGCGCGACGATGCCCGAGGACTTGTACTCCTCGTAGGCACCGCGCGGCATCATATCGAGAAGGAGCTTCTCAACCTGCTCCTTCTCGCGTTTGATCTCGCGGGTGTTGCGCTCGACCATGACCGAATAGCTGTCGATCATGGATTCCAGTTCCTTGATCCGGGTGATGTTCTGACAGACGAGCACCGCGATCCTCTCGCCTTCTCCACCCGCGCGGTTGAATTCCATCGCGACGGTCATCGTGCGTCGGCGCATCTTGAACGAGGTTTCCGCCGTGTGCCGCCCGCCAACCGCAAGCACGTCGCGCAGCGCGTCGACATCCAGGCCGGGAAACAGATCAAGCAGGCCGCCCGCCCGGTCGGCCGGCCCGAACCACTCGATGAAGGTGTCGTTGCGGAACCTCGCCTCGAGGGTTTCCATGTCGAAGAGCGCTACGCCGACGCCTATGGCGCGCAGCAGCTGTTCGTTGATGGCTTCAATCGACATGGCCGGTTCCGACCAGCAAATGGCGACGAACCTCGAACTCTCCCAGTACGGCCTCGATGTCCTCCGGTTCGATTTCGAACTCCTCAAGGGTTTCCCGGACGAGCGACTTCAGCTGATCGAAGTGGGCGTCGCTGACGATCATGTGGGCGTGCGCCCGCTGAATGTGTCCGTCGCTGAAAGACGCCGGTCCGCCCATCAGGGCTGAGATGAATTTGGTCTGGTGGTCGATGAGCTTCGGCAGATCGACGTCGTCAAAAAACGGACCCACATCGTCATCGTCCAGCAACCTGTCATAGAGCGCCATGACGATCCGGCTGATACTGGAGAAACCTCCATACTTGTCGTACAAGGAATTCTTCATGGCTGTTCTCTGATGCTGCAACGGATGTAAAACCTGCTCTTCAGGCCGCGATCGATAGACCCTGCCATCCGAATTCGACTTTAGCAATGAACCCTCCGACCATCGGGTCGACCACATGCGGATCGGTGAGCGGGGCCATGTGGCCCGCGCCCGGGATCACTTCAGTGCGCAAGAACGGAATCGTGGCCTCCAGCGCCGCGACGATCCTGCCCATGTCGGGAGGCGAGTCCTCACCGGTCAGGACGAGCGTCGGGCATGCGACACCTGCGGCATCCTGCTCGGTGAAACGATCGGAAACGACCGCTTCGATGTCCCTTTGGACCCGGCCTGCCATTGCGGCGAGGCGCTGGCGCAAGCCATGGCTCGTCCGGTTCCAAGCCCCGTCACCGTTCCAGAAGTCGATGAACAAGCGCATGCTGTTCCAAGCGTCACCCTCCGCCAGTGCGAGGCGTGAAGAACGGACGGCCCGCATGAACGGCAATTGGTTCATCTGGTCCGCGATCAGGCTGAACGCCGCCGGCTCGATCAGGGTCAGACTGTTGACATGGCCCGGGAACATGCTCGCGAGCTTGAGCGCGACGGCGCCCCCGAAGGAGTGGCCGACGAGATGCGCGGGCCGACCCTCACGCTCGATCACCGGCAGCACGGCGCGGGCGATCTCCTCCATTGTCAGGCCCCGCATCGCGACCCGAGAGGCGGACTTTCCATAGCCCGGCAGGTCCGGCGTCATGACTTTGAACCGCCCTTCAAGGCATCCGACCATGCTGCGCCATTGCGACGAGCCGCTGGCCGAACCATGAAGCAGAATGACAGGGGCTCCGTCGCCAAAACGCGGTGCGTGAACGTTGGTGGCCGGTCTGAAAATATTCTCCATCTCTCCGAGTCCTTGTATGGGCGTGAATGTCTGGAGTATTGCTATGCCGGCTCTGTTGCAGGGACATGTCCCGCCGCACTCGACAGTGTTTCAGTTGTATCGGGCCGTGATCTCGACGAGTGGATTGAGGGGAGTTCGCGCCATCCCTGAGCAGTTGCGAGGGCCGGAATCGTGGACCTCTCCATACGTGAAGCGGCGTGTGGATCGTCGCCGCTCGTGCTCGTGGACACCCGAATGAAATCGGATTGTCACGGGAGCGCTCTTCAATCGACGGATCTATCAAGCAGAGGTCGGTTCGGACTGGCGGTTGCCGCCAAGCCAGCATCTGCTTTGCCGATGAGGCAGCCATTTGCGCCAGTGCCTCCCCTGCTGGTGTCCACTGTCGAATCAGGAGAGCAGGAGCGCACTTGCGTGGCCCTGCCCTCCAAGCGGCGGATCCAAAGACGTCCCTGCGCGGTAACAATTCAGCTTCGTTTCTTCAGCGAGGGTGAAGCCACTTCGGCAGGAAGGAGTACGCGTTTTCCCGCATCGCCGAGTTGAATATCACGCCGCTGCGGCTCAGCTTCTCGTGAAGATCGCCGTCGTTGAAGGCGTCGAAGGTCTCGGTCGCACCGCCGATGTGCTGGCCGCCCACAAAAATCTGCGGGATCGTCGGCACGCCGGTGAGGTCGCGGAGCGCGGCGCGAAGATCGGCGCCAATCCCATCCTTCTGATATGCCACGGAGTCGAGATCGACGCTCTGGTACTCAATTCCCGCCTCCGCGAAGAGCTTTCGCACCGACCAGCAGAATTCGCACCACTCCAGGGCGAACAGGACGACCGGGTTGTCACTGACGATCTTCCCGACCTGCGCGACTGCCTCGGGCGTCGCCGGCTTGGTGGGGTTGGCGGCCGCGGGCGTCGCCGCGACGTCGAACCTGATGTGCGGGGTCGACATCGAGAGAGCCTTTTCCTCTTCCGTCATGTCGACCGGCACATCATCGAAGAGCGGAGTGGAAAGGTAACGTTCGCCCGTGTCCGGCAGCATAGCCAGGATTTTCGAGCCCTTGGGCGCGGTTTTGGCGACTTCCATCGCGGCGGCGAACGTCGCCCCGCCGCTGGTGCCGCAGAATATGCCCTCCTCTCGGGCCAGCGCCTTGGACATCGCGATCGCGTCGGCCCCCGCGACAGGCTGGAACCGATCGATAAGGCCGTCATTCAGGGCGTCATTGGCGAGCTTGGATATGAAATCCGGCGACCACCCCTGCATGAGGTGCGGACGGAATCCCGGATGGCTGCACGCCGGCGTGCCGTCATCGTTGAATGGCTGCACTTCGCCGCTGGCGAGAAGTGCTGCATTGTCAGGCTCTGCGGCGACGATGCGCGTCCCGGGGCTCAGCTCCCTCAGACCTCGTGCGACACCGTTTATCGTGCCGCCCGTTCCGAAGCCTGACACCCAGAAGTCGAGGCCGATCCCCTCGAAATCCCGGGTGATCTCCACCGCGGTCGTCGTCCGGTGATACTCGGCGTTGGCCGGGTTCTCGAACTGGCGCGACTGGAACCAGCCGTGCGTCTCGGCAAGTTCGCGTGCCTTGGCGACCATTCCGGTGCCTTTTTCGGAGGCGGGAGTCAGAACGACCTTCGCGCCCAGAAAGCGCATGAGCTTGCGTCTCTCGACGCTGAAGCTCTCCGCCATCGTGACGACCAGCGGATATCCTTTGCGCGCGCAGACCATGGCGAGACCGATGCCGGTGTTGCCGCTGGTCGCCTCGACGACCGTCTGGCCAGGCTTCAGAGTGCCGTCCCGCTCGGCCGCTTCGATCACGCCGATGGCAAGGCGGTCCTTGACCGAGCCCATCGGATTGAAAGCCTCAAGCTTGACGAACATCTCGATCCCGTCGGGAGCGAGCTTGCAAATGCGAACCACGGGCGTGTCGCCGATGGTTTCGAGGATCGAGTTCTTGATGCCGGGCATGTCTGTCTCCTGTCTCAGTTGGTTGCGATTCAGCCTGTGCGTGTTGCGACGGAGAGAAATTTGATTTCTGCGCGATGGGCCTCGTTGCCGGCCCACAGACAGGGGCCCCTCCCATCAGGTTGAGATGTCATCTCGAAGCGTCCATTGTTGGTTGAGAGGTGTCGACCACGCCGTTCACCACGGAAATCGTGCCGTCATGCGGGCGCGGAGCTCATCCATATCCGGTTCGATGCGATGGCTCGGAGCGATGCCGATGTCCCGCAACATGCGATTGTCGAAGCGCGCAATGCGCAGGCCACGACGGCGGAAAACAGCCTTCGAGAAAGCTGCAAATGATGTTGCGCTCCCTGTCATCGGGATTCTCCGTCTCTGGTCGGCAAGCCGGCGCTTCAACATTGCGAGACCGCGATGATCCCGACGCCGCTCTGTTTGGGCTCCGCGTGTTGCAATCCGACATCGCGACCACCTGTTTGGTGTTTCAGTTGCGATTTCAGAACGCGCTGATGCGAAACTGGAAAAAACCTCAAGCTCACAATGCGTTGAAAGGCTTGGCCAAGCGCAGGTCGCGCTTCTTCCGGAAACAATTGAAACAATTGCCGCGGCTCGCGAAAACCGACTGAAACACGGACCGGCTAAGACAGTGATCATGGAATTGGAGACAGATCTAATGGTGCCCGAGAACGCCGCACACCTCCGCAGCGCCCTGGAAGCCCTGTCAGACGGTGTGGCCGTATTTGATGAGGACATGCTCCTCGTCACGTGCAACGAGCGCTACGTCGAGATGTTTCCCCTGATCGCCGATCTGATCAGGCCCGGCGCGCACTGGGATGAATTGCTGCGCGCCTGCGTCGAGAAGGGGCAGATACATGACCCCTTCCATGACGTTGAAGCCTTCATGAACCGGGCGATCGCCAACCGCGTCCGGTTCGAGCGCGAAATCCTCGCGTACCACACGGACGGGAAGGTCTACAGGGTCTCCTTCGCCCCGGCGCGATCGGGCGGCATCGTGGTGATGCGCCGCGACGTGACCGAGGAGTTGGCCGATAACAATCTCGTCCGGGACCGCGAAGCGCTGCTCGCGACCGTGCTCGACGCCAGCCCGGCGGCGATCGTGATGGCCCGCGTTTCCGACAGCCGGATCATCTACCGTTCGGAAGAGGCGCGTTCGGTCCTCGGCGAGCCGACATACGCGGTGTCTAACTTCGCGGATCCAGGCGCCAGAGCCGGCTACCTTGATGCCTTGCGGGAAACGGGGCGGGTGGACGGTTACCGGTTCACCTGCCTGCGTAAGGACGGAACCCCGTTTGAAGTCGCCGCTTCCGGCAGGATGATCGAATTCGCGGGCGATAAATGCGTCGTCTCGGCGCTGACGGACATCACGGCGCAGTTGGAGCGTGAGGAACTGATACGGTACGTCGTCCAGTCCTGTCCGACGCCGATCCAGATGGTCAGCGTCGAGACGGGAGAGATTCTGTTCAGCAGCCCGGAAACGCTCGCGCTGTTTGGCGACGTGCGATCTGCGAACTCGTTCTACGTGGACCCGGACCATCGCCGCGCTTTCGTGGCCGAGCTTCGCGAGAAAGGGATGACTCGCGAATACAAGTCGCTGTTCTACAACCGCGATGGCGAGAAATTCTGGGCATCCGTCTCCGCCAATCTGCTCTGGCATAACGGCCAGGAGGTCATGGTTTCGCATACGCGCGACATGACCGGCCAATTGGCGATAGAAACGGAACTCAATGAGCAGCGTGACCTGATGTTCCAGAACGAGAAGATGTCCGCTCTGGGAGAGCTTCTCGCCGGCGTCGCGCATGAGCTCAACAACCCGCTCTCTGTGGTGGTCGGCCACGCGCTGATGTTGCGGGAAGACACGAAAGACGAAGGCCTGCTGCGGCAGATCCGGAAGATCAGCGATGCCGCGGAACGCTCCGCGAAGATCGTGAAGACATTCCTGACCATGGCGCGTCAGCAGCCGGCCAGATTCGAAGCCGTCGACATGAACGACGTGGTCAAAACCGCCGCCGATGTGGCGCGCTACGGCGATCTTGGAGAATCGGTCGCCATCGATTGCGAACTGGCCCCGTCGCTGCCTTCGTGTCGGGCCGACGCCGATCAGATCACGCAGGTGATCCTGAACCTGATCCTGAACGCTGAACACGCCATTCAAAGCAAAGGGGCCGGAGACAGGATCACGATCCGTACCGGCTCGGATCCGGACAGAGGAGTGATCCGTGTCGAAGTCGAAGACAACGGTCCGGGCATACCGATGTCGCAGCGATCGCGAATCTTCGAGCCGTTCTTCACCACCAAGGATGTCGGCGAAGGCACAGGCATCGGTCTGACGCTGAGCCATCGCATCATTCGCTCGCACGACGGCCAGATCACGCTGGACAAAGCCTTTTCTCCCGGCACACGCTTTCTGATCGAGATCCCTTTGGGAACCGAACCCCGGTCAGGCCCGGTGGAGGAAGAGCGATTGGTTCCGAACGCAGAAAAATCCGCGCGCGTGTTGATCGTGGACGACGAGATCGACGTGGCCGACATGAACGCCGAAGTGCTGATGCGCGCGGGCTACGCCGTGGAAGTCGCGAACACCGCAAGCGAAGGGATCTCCCTGATGAGGGAAAACGCTTATGATCTCGTCATCAGCGATCTCAACATGCCCGAGATGGATGGACGGGGACTTTACGATGCCATCAGATCGGAGTTTCCCGCGCTGTCGAACCGGGTCGGTTTCGTGACTGGCGACACGATGGGCAAGGCTTCGCAGAAGTTCCTGAAAGAAGCGAACCAGCCGTACCTTGAGAAACCCGCCTCGCCCAAGGAGCTGCGTGCGTTCGTGGACGGCATTCTCGGCGAAACAAGAGTGATGTGATGAACGGCGGCACCACTACGATCCTTGTCTGCGACGACGAACGCGATGTGCGGGAAATGTTGCAGGAATACCTGACGCGGCGCGGCTACGACGTCACCATGGCTGAGAATACCGACGGGCTGCGCGCCGCGCTGGCGGCCGGAGCGGTGGATCTCGTTCTTCTCGACATCAACATGCCGGGGGAGGACGGGCTCACCGCCCTTCGGAATCTGCGGACGGAGGATCAGGTGCCCGTCGTCATGTTGACGGCCGCCGGCGAAGTGTTCGACCGCATTCTTGGACTTGAAATGGGGGCGGACGACTACCTTTCCAAACCTGTCGATCTGCGCGAACTTGAGGCGAGGATCAAAGCGGTCCTTCGGAGAAAGACTCGGGAGGACGGAGCTACTGGGGTACCAGCGGCTACGCCGAGGTCCGCCAAGTTCGGTGAGTTCACTCTGAACCTCGAAGCTGCCAAGCTGTTCGCGGCTGACGGATCGGAAGTTCCTCTGACGGCGATGGAATTCAGCCTCATGAAAGTGTTCGCCGAAAACAGATCCAGGGTCCTCAATCGGGATCAGATTCTGGAGCAGGCGCACGACAGGTCGTGGGATCCGTTTGACCGGAGCATAGACATCCGCATTTCGCGATTGCGCCGCAAAATAGAAGCCAACCCTCAGAAGCCACAGATCATCAAGACCGTGCGGGGCATTGGATACATCTACGACCCTGCCAGCTAGAGATTGTTGAAATTCAGATTTCTCATTCGCGTGGCGCACGCCGCGCACACCCGGCGATCTCACCATCCGCTGGACGCGCCGGTCCCGCGCGCTCGCAGCCGACAGCTGGGGCGGGTTGGAGGTGCCGCTGGCCGAGGAGCTGGAGGCCTACGAGGTCGAGATCCTCGATGGCACCACGGTCAAGCGAGTGCTGAGCGTGAGCTCGACCAGCGCGATCTACACGGCCGCGCAGCAGACCGCCGATTGGGGCGCGCCGCTCGGCCCAGGCGACACGCTCGACATCCGCATCTCCCAGCTCTCCGCCCTCATCGGGCGGGGTGCGTTCAAGACCGTCACGCTGACTTTCTGAGGATCCCATGTCCGACGCCACGACCCATCTCCTGCTGCCCTACATCCTGGCGGCACAGGCCCAGAAGCATGTCACCCACAACGAGGCGCTCCGCATCCTCGACGGGCTGGTGCAGCTTTCCGTCCTCGACCGGGACCTGACCGCGCCGCCTGGTTCGCCCGCCGATGGCGACTGCTACATCGTCGGCTCCGGCGCGACGGGCGACTGGGCGGGCTGGGACCTGAACGTCGCGCTATGGACGGACGGGGCGTGGCTGCGCCTGCCACCGCGGATCGGCTGGCGAGCGTGGGTCGAGGACGAGGGCCTGCTGCTGGTCTACGACGGCGCGGGCTGGATCGGCACCACACCGGCCGCGCTGCAGAACATGGCGCTCCTCGGGGTCGGCACGACGGCGGATGCGTCGAACCCGTTCTCGGCCAAGCTGAACGCCGCGCTCTGGACGGCGAAGACCG
>Ga0316197_10001851_pt1 | contig 15035 bp, 13 predicted proteins | sample OudBiesiAoxic_MG_FD_204939 | JGI IMG/M metagenome (GOLD analysis project Ga0316197, IMG submission 204939) | Coastal sediment microbial communities from Oude Bieten Haven, Netherlands - site A oxic | ecosystem: Environmental > Aquatic > Marine > Coastal > Sediment | place: Netherlands...
CTGAATCTTGGCTACTTGCAGAATTATCGTAGCGAGCATCAATATAGCTGTAGCCAGCACTTAGCCAATAAGGGTAAGCATCATAAAATACTTGGCTTTCAAAGCCGGTAGTACGAATGCCGGTATTACTCCCATCGCGATTACGTAAGCTGCGTCGTTGGCTAAACACTGCGCCATCGGCATACCAGTCACTGTCGGTTGGTGCGTATTTTAAACCAAATTCAACTAAGGTATTTTCGGTTGAAAAGTTTTGCGCGCTAATCGTGTTGTCGCCACCAAGAGATGTACCGCCGGCCATACTATTTGATGTGGCTTCGTTATAACTTGCTGCGCCATAAGTGGTGTAATCACCGTTTAATCGGTAGTTAAAGCTTATTTGCCCCGAATGTAGCTTATCGTTAATGCTATCGCTGGCTGCAATTTGACCTTGTGGTGCTATTGGGTCATGTGCGTCTACGTCATAAAAATCTATGCGATAGCCAACACTCGTATGAAATTTACTTGTCCAATCAGAATCTTGCTGAATAGCAAAGCCTGTTTGCCATGAACGTGAATCGGTCGTGTCTGATAAGTTAAAGTCGCCGCTGCCATCATTATCAATATCGTATTGACCACCAGGGGATACAAATACACCTGGACTAATTTCAATTAAACGCGCTTGTTGTTCTGTTGTTAAAGGAATGCGACGATTTGAAAGTGGACCAGTTAAATCAATAGGGAGGTCGGCTTCGGTGGTAAATTGGCTGTAACCTAATACACGGTTGTAACGCACATCAAATGCAAAAATGGTTTGCTGTTCGCTATTCCAAAGGTAAGTGAGCTCGGTACGGTTTTGCGCGGTATCGGCACCATCTATAATTTCAACAAAGCTATTTTGTGCAATTTCTTCACGTTGTAGGTGCTGAAAATACGTAATGTTTTTAATTGATGCATTGCTAGAAAGCTCACGCTTATAAATACTGTGTAGTAAATACGTGGTGGCTTCGTTTTGATTATCAGGATCGGTAAGTACTGTGCTACGGTTAATTTTTACTTGCCCAGTAGGTGAAATAATTGAACCTGCTGCTGGTACCGTGCTGCCGTTTGCTTGCACGCCTTGGCCGGTAATATAAAGGCCACTATCTATTAGCGCTTGAGTAGGGCGGTTAATTCCGGCGTTATCGGTAAATTCAACTTGGTATAACTCAAAGTTAATATCCCAGCTGCTTTTGTCATCGGGTAATACACGTAATGATGCAAATAAGCTGTCGCTTTTAGTTCCCGAAAAATCGTAGTAACTGCCGTTATCAACGTGTTCAGCACTAACTCTAAAACCTACTTTGTCTTTTACTATAGGTGCACTGTAATCAACTAAAACGCTGTATTGATCCCATCGACCTGCAGATACAGTTGCTTTGCCTTTGCTTTCATCGGTAGATGCTTTTTTAGAGTGTAAGTTTACAAAACCACCGTTGCGTTGGCTTGAGCCAAATAACACTGGTGGCGCGCCTTTTACTACATCTATCTGTTCTATAGAGTTGAACGATAACGGCACACCAAAGCCATTATTACCAGCTTGACGGCGTGTACCATCTTGAAAAAGCTCACCTAGTTGCCCACGAATAGTAGGTAAACTGGGTGCGCCAAAACCACTGGCTGAATAGGTATTAGGGCTTACTGCGAGTACGTCTTGTAGGCTTGTAATATTAAGTTGTTCTATTAATTCGCTTGAAATAGGCGTTACTGAGCGGGCTATATCTTGTAGGGCTAAGTTGTCACCAAAAGGTCCATCTACCGTGGCATTTTTAACTGAAAGGCCTTGAGATTTAATAACTTGGCCTGCCACCTCAATGCGCTCTATTGTGCCATCTTTTGTTGTTTTTGATTCTTCGGCAGCAAAAGCATTAAGTGGTGTATTTAATATAGTGGCAAGGGATAGTGCTAAATATGCGTGTTTCAAACGTTTTCTCTCTACGGTTAAAATGTTGTTGGCGATAAAGACCGAAGGCTATAAAAATAACTTTCAGTTAATTTGTGTTTCTTTTTTGTTTTTTAGAACATAAGCCTAAGCAAGTATTTTAAAGTAGTACTTAAGTGCTTTAATTTAATCGTTTATGTAAACAACTGCTTTTTAAGATATTTTTAAGCATAGTATACTTTTATAAAGCATGTACGGCACTGTTTAAGTTTTATCAACAAAGACTTAAAACGGATCGTTAATAAAAATAATTACTATTTTTTTGAAATAAAAATTAACTTATACGGTCTAGGTTACTTCAACGTTTATTAATATTTATTTAAGGAAGTTTTATGACAGGCTCAATCAATTCTGATGTTCAAAACCGTTTACAATGGTCACTTTTATCTTTGCGTTTAGGCGTGTTTATTGTAATGGTTATGTGGACGTTTGATAAATTCGTAAATCCTGGTCATAGTGCACGTATTTTTGAACATTTTTACGGTATTAGTGGCTCATCTGATATTGTTGCTTATGTAATTGGTGCTCTTCAACTTGTTTTAGTGTTGGCATTTTTAGCGGGTATTAAAAAGCGCGTTACTTACGGTATCATTTTTGTAATGCACGGCTTATCTACGCTTTCTTCGTACAATCAGTATATAGACGGTTTTAACAACTTATTATTCTTTACAGCGTGGCCAATGTGGGCAGCGTGTTTTGCACTTTACTTACTACGTGACCAAGACGTTAAATTTACTGTAAAGTAATCAAAACTAATCGTTATAAGCCGACAGAGCTGTAACTAAAAAGTACACGGGGCTAAGTTATTTACTACTTCGGCCCCGTATATAGCCTTTCGGCAATTCTCCTCGTAACCCAATTTCTTAGTCATCCTTTTAAAATAAATTTTTCATTTTATTTCAGTCTCAATATTGCGTTAGATCAAATTTAATACATTTTTAAGAACAATATCGACTGCTTTAGTTTATGTTAGCTATACGGTTAGTCGGTTTTAAAAATTATTCAACTCAATGTTGTATAGAAGGCTTGCATGAAAAAGGTCAAAATCTCATCAGTATATCAATCACCAAACCGTTCAGCAAATAAATCAACAAACAATCAAAATAGTGATGAATGGAGTAACCTCGATTTAGCGCAATTTCAAGAAAAACTAAAAACATCATCCGACGGGTTAAGCCAAATTGACGCAACACAAAGATTGGTACAATACGGGCCTAACGAACTAGTCGAAGAAAAAACAAACTTATTACTCAAATTTTTATCTTACTTTTGGGGGCCAATACCGTGGATGATCGAGGCCGCTATTATTTTATCGGCACTTGCAAAACATTGGGCTGATTTTTTTATTATTCTTGTGCTATTACTGTCTAATGTATTGGTTGGATTTTGGGAAGAGCACCAAGCGGGCAATGCAATTGCTGCTTTAAAAGCAAAATTAGCAAATAAGGCGAGAGTACGCCGCGATACTCAATGGCAAAACTTAAATGCCAGTGACCTTGTGCCAGGCGATGTTATAAGAATGCGTATGGGCGATATAGTGCCTGCTGATGCGCGTTTGTTAGATGGCGATACAGTAGAGGTCGATCAATCATCACTTACGGGTGAGTCGTTACCGGTTATAAAGTCGGCGGGTGAAACTGTTTATTCGGGATCTATTATCCGCCAAGGTGAAATAGAGGCAATAGTATACGCGACCGGTGCAAATACCTTTTTTGGTAAAACGGCGCAGTTAGTACAAGGGGAGCGAACTGCAAGTCATTTTCAGCGAGCAGTGCTTAAAATTGGTAATTATTTAATAATGCTTGCTGCGGCTTTAGTACTGCTTATAGTGATTGTTGCTTTGTTTCGCGATGATCCAATGATCACCACATTACAGTTTGCACTCGTATTAACCGTTGCGGCAATACCGGTAGCAATGCCAACAGTGCTATCAGTTACTATGGCGGTAGGCGCTCGTTTATTGGCTAAAAAGCAAGTAGTTGTAACGCGCTTAGCTGCAATTGAAGAGCTAGCAGGCGTTGATATTTTGTGCTCTGATAAAACCGGCACACTTACGCAAAATTTATTAACGTTAGGTGACCCGTTTTGTGTTGATAATGCACTTAATGAAGTAACCCGCGATGACGTTATATTGAACGCCGCATTGGCATCTCGCTCAGAAAATAACGATCCGATTGACTTAGCAGTATTACAAAGTGTAAAAGCTGAGCATCATCTAGATTCCTACTATATAGAGCATTTTCAACCATTTGATCCTGTAAGCAAACGCACTGAAGCGTCAGTTAAAAATGCTGATGGCAAAACGTTTAAAGTAACCAAAGGTGCACCACAAGTTATTTTAGCCTTGTCGGCTAATATTGAGGCAGTTAAAACTCAAGTTGAGGCGTCAATAGATGAATTTGCAGCACGTGGGTTTCGCTCTTTAGCGGTTGCTAAAACAGACGAGCAAGGTAACTGGCAATTTATAGGTGTATTGCCGCTTTTTGATCCACCGCGTGAAGAGGCAATACAAACCATTGCCGATGCAAAAGAAATGGGTATGAGCGTTAAAATGGTCACCGGCGACCAAGTGGCGATTGCACGCGAAACTGCCAGTAAACTCGGTTTAGGAACAAATATTTTAGATGCCAGTGTTTTTGGCGCCGTTGAGCATCATAAAACAACGCAGCTAGATGACTCTATCGAGAGCGCGGATGGTTTTGCGCAAGTATTCCCTGAGCATAAATACCATATTATTGATGTGCTACAGCATAGAGGGCACATTGTTGGTATGACCGGAGACGGTGTAAATGATGCGCCAGCACTTAAAAAAGCTGATTGTGGTATTGCTGTATCGGGTGCCACAGATGCAGCGCGTTCAGCAGCATCTATTGTGTTAATGACCGATGGCTTGTCGGTTATTATTGATGCAGTTAAAGAGAGCCGAAAAATCTTTCAACGTATGAACAGTTATGCAATTTACCGCGTTGCAGAAACACTTCGCGTATTACTGTTTATGACCATGGCGATATTAATTTTTAACTTTTATCCGCTAACAGCCGTGATGATAGTGATGCTTGCGCTACTTAACGATGCGGCCATTTTATCTATTGCGTACGATAATGTGCATTATCAAAATAAGCCCGAAACATGGAATATGCGACTCGTTTTAGGAATTTCTTCGGTGCTTGGGATTGTTGGTCCAATAGCTGCCTTTGGTTTGTTTTATTTAGGCGATAAAGTATTTGAATTTGACCGCCCTCATCTTCAAACCTTAATGTATTTATTACTATCGGTAGCGGGGCACTTAACTATATTTTCAGCGCGTACTCGTGGTCCATTTTGGTCAATTAAGCCGTCAAATATATTAATGGCAGCGGTATTTGGTACGCAAATAATAGCAACGTTAATTGCTGTTTACGGCGTGTTTATGACTCCACTAGGATGGGGATGGGCATTTGCTGTATGGGGATATGCCTTGGTGTGGTTTTTTATTAATGATGGCTTAAAACTAATTGCCTATAAAGTTTTTGATCCAACAGAAGCTCCCTTACTAGAGAAAAATTAGCATGTAGGCTTGGATATAAAAAATGGTTATAAGCCAAGTGGCTTATAACCAATAAGTACACAGGGAGTGTTAAATTCGGTTTATGATTTATGCAACTAGTGCATAGCATCATTGTATTGTTTTGCTAGGCTCTCTTTTTGCCCTTCGGTAAGTGCTTTACCGGCTAATTGAAATACTTCATGTTCTTCTTCACTTAAATGATGATGTACTAAATGGTGCAGCTTTTTAGCTGCAACTAACCATGCAGACGAGCTCATTTCGGTATCTTCAAGTTGTTCAATTAATTTATCAATTTCGTGATGTTCAGCTACGCTATGGCGTGCTTTTTCGTGTGTTAAATCATCAAACATAAGGGGATTATAAAAGTAGCGTTCTTCAAATTTTGCGTGATCTTCTAATTCTGTTTTTAGCTCATCCATTAGCTTGTGGCGCTGCTCTGTGTCGCCGTGTGTTTGAATAAGCGCATCTACCAATTCTCGTTGTTTGTCATGATCGTGACGTAGTGCTTCAAAAATATTCATAACTAATCCTTTTACAGTTTATTTGCTTATATCATTAATTAGCAAACTAAATGCCAAATATTAAGTTGATGTATTTTAATGAGTTTATTTTTACTTTTTATTTTCAGGCTGCTATTACTGTAAATTTTACAGTGACATGAATGCAAAAATTTCAGGCTTTTACATAGTTCAATTATAAATGGAGTATAAATCCCTACAGAACCTTACAAATACTTACTGGTTGTTTATTCTATTGCAGTGATAAAGTAGCAGCGTTATTTAGGTACAACCTATATATTACTCCCACATATAATACCAATCGATATAAATGCAGGTAGCACGTTAACTTAATAGGATAGTTTAAGGATGAACACAAAAAGCTCCATCGCCGCATTATTACTGTGCGCTTTATTAAGTGCATGTAGTACAGCCCCGCGTTCAGACCCTAACTTTTGCATTGAAGAGGCTGAAACATTTGATCGAAATGGCGCTCAAACAAACACAGAGGTTTATAATCAATGCATAAGCGCGCAAATAAAAAAAGATGAAAAAAACGACACTTTCTTTGATGCAGTGGGGGCGTTCTTTTTTGAATTTTTTGTAATGGTGGTAGAAAAGTAAATACGGCTAACTAGCAGCTATAGTCTAAAGCAAATAAGTTGCGTAAAAATAGGATTAGTTATGAAGCAATTTTTGATAACAATTTCACTTTTATTATTATTAAACGGCTGTGCAGCGCAACCTTATGCGGGCTCAGCAAAGTGCATGGAACAAGCTGATATTGCATACGAAACCGACACACTTAAAAATGAGTCATTAGATAATGAATGCAAAGCTACAAAAGTAAATACGCCTAATAAAGAGCTTGAAAATCATGGTGTGGTTGATAGAAGCCTTTTACAAATACTTGTTAGTGTTTTGAATGGTGTGTTTCAGTAGTGCGGCACTAATATGATTAAAGGTATGTATGAGAGAAGAACTAAGAGCAAAAATAATTACTGTATGCGATAAAAAAATAGCCAGTAAAGGCGAAAACGTTGGGCTTTCTTTTTATGCATTTTTTGCCAATAAAAACGACAACCCAGAGCTGCTCATGGAGGCAGCTACTTGGTGGATACACACTCATAAATTAGATCATTTTGTAAAAGCAAAAACCATCAAAAAAATGATCTTAGATGGGCTTTAGCTTAAAAATCTGCGGCTACTTCAAACTCTAATCGTTTATCCGTAATTGGGTGAGTAAATGCTAAGTATTCTGCATGTAAATGTAATCTATTGGCTTTTTGTCCGTAATGCGTGTCGCCTATAATTGGCATGTTCAAACCTAAGCTGTGCGCGCAATGTACTCTTAATTGATGAGTTCGCCCTGTTTTAGGGTGTAACTGTAATCGGGTAATATTGTTATTACGCTCTAAAACCTGCCAGGTAGTAAGCGAAGGTTTTCCGTGTTTGTAACACACCATTTGGCGCGGTTTATCATCAAAGTCGAGCACTAAGGGTAAATCAATTACTCCGCTATCTTCAGCTACATTACCATTAACTAATGCCACATAACGCTTATCTATGGTGCGGTCAATAAACTGCTTTTGCAGTGCTTTGTGCACGCGTTTATTAAGTGCAATCATTAATAACCCAGAAGTCGACATATCTAACCTGTGCACAATTAGCGGGCCTGAAGCCTCTGGAAATTGCGTTTTAATACGCATATACACTGAGTCTTCAATATTAACGCCAGGTACTGATAAAAACTCAGCAGGCTTATTTACCACAAGTAAGTCGTCATCTTTATAAACAATACTTAAATCTTTACCCTGAGCTGGGTTGATAAGTAGCGGGTTATCTTCAACATCTAAACCCTGTAGCATGTGCCCAAGTATTGGTTGGCATTTACTGTAACAAGAAGGGTAGTAGTTTTTATGCTGCCTAATTGCTGATTTAGGCGCAGCTCCCCACCAAAATTCTGCCATAGCAAGTGGCTTTAAATCATGTTTATAGGCGTATTGTAATAATTTAGGCGCTGCGCAATCGCCAGCACCCGAAGGAGGAGTGTGCTCTGGTAGTGCTGCAAAAATAGCATTTAAATCTGTAACCTCAGCATTTGCATTTAAAAATTGGTACTGCGCAAATAACTTTTTTTGTAAGCTTTTAGAAAGCGTTTTACGGCGTTTTTTTAAATGAGCAATTTCATCAGTAATATTAGTGTGTGTTTGCTGCAATGACTCGATTATATTTTGCCAATAGGCTTTAAGTGCCAGTAGTTGCTTTTTTTCTACGATGCTTTGCCCTGCAAGCTTATTTTTTAACTGCTCAAAATCACTTTCGTTAAGCTCTACTTCGCCTTCGGTACGTTGTATTTTACGTTGCTGACGACCAGCTTGCATTACCGCCTGTTGAGCTAATAGCGCCTGCTGGTAACTGTGTGTTGCATCATCAAGTTTGCTATTAACTTCTAGTAGTTGTTCGCTATTTTCTAACTGCTCAATTTGAGCATTAATATCGTTAATTATTTTACTTTGGGCCAAATAGCTTTCGTCTTGTAATTGCATGCTAGAAACCGGCGGTACAAAGCTAATATTGCCTTTATCGTCTTCAATTTGCCCCGAATAAGCACTCAAAAAGCCTAACTGTTGCTTAGCGTTTTGCACTACTAAAACCCCAAACATTTTACCGGCATTGTCTGCTTTTAAATGCGTTAACGTTTCAAGTTGTTGCTGTAATTGTTTTGTGGCTGCTACAGCTAATGGTTGCGGCTCGTAATAAAAAGGAAAGGTAAACTTTTCAGGAAGCGCGAGAGCATCAATATTTTGAGAAAATAACGTAAAGCAAGAAGCAGAATTTGACATAGATGTAAGAAAAGTATTCAGTAAAATAATTGAGCGCATAATAACATATTCATAGTTAAGCCACTAAAAATCTCGTACCCGCTTATTTATAGACACTTTAAAGCCCACATTCATGTTTTATGTATCAGTATGAGGTCGCAACAAACTTAATGCATTTTGTTTGTTAGCAAAGTCTCAGTAGTAATATATCTATCATTATCAAAATATCTAAGCTTATTGTTTCTCATTAATTGAGCGCATTTCGAAACGATAACTTACCGGATAGATCAGAGGCAAAAATCAATTTACAGAATAGTTGAATATTTAGGAGTTCTTTATTATGAGTCAAAATATTGCAAGTTTTATCACTAAAACCCTTGAACAGGCTGGCGTAAAGCGTATTTGGGGAGTAACTGGCGATTCACTTAACGGTATTAGTGAAAGCCTGCGAAAAATGGGCACAATTGAATGGCTAGGCACTCGCCATGAAGAGGTTGCCGCATTCGCAGCCGGTGGCGAAGCGCATTTATCAGGGGAGCTTGCGGTGTGTGCTGGCTCATGTGGTCCGGGTAATCTTCATTTAATTAATGGCTTATTTGATTGTCAGCGAAATAATGTACCTGTATTAGCAATTGCTGCACATATTCCTTCATCTGAAATTGGCAGCAGCTATTTTCAAGAAACCCATCCACAAGAATTATTTAAAGAATGTAGTGTGTATTGCGAAATGGTGTCGAGCCCCGAGCAAATGCCTTACCTGCTTGAAACGGCTATGCGACAAGCAATATTAAACAAAGGCGTAAGCGTACTTGTATTACCTGGCGACATTGCATTAAAAGATATGCCTAAAGCTATTAAGCCAAAATGGAACGTGCCAAAACCAGCAACGTATACGCCCGCTTTATCTGATATTGAAGTAATGGCGACTCATCTTAATAAAAGTAAAAAAGTAACCTTATTATGTGGTGCTGGTTGTAAGGATGCTCACGACGAAATTGTTGCACTAGCCGAAAAATTACAAGCGCCCATAGTGCATGCGATGCGCGGTAAAGAATTTATTGAGTACGACAATCCTTACGATGTTGGTATGACCGGGTTTATTGGTTTTGCGTCGGGCTATCATGCAATGCAAGAAGCCGATACGTTACTTATGATTGGTACGAGCTTTCCTTATCGTGCGTTTTATCCTGAAAACACCACCATATTACAAATTGATAATCAGGCAGCATCACTTGGGCGACACGTTCAAATTGATTGTGGTGTATTAGGCGATACTAAAAATTCAGTGACCACACTGCTTGATTATATTAAAGGTGAGCGCACAAGTTCACACTTAGAAAAAAGTGTTAAAAACTACAAAGAGTCTCGAAAAGATCTCGATGAGCTTGCCAGTGGAAAAACGTCGCAAAATTTAATACACCCGCAATATCTAACGCGTTTACTAAACGATAAAGCAGCACAAGATGCTGTGTTTACTTGTGATGTAGGTACCCCAACGGTATGGGCTGCGCGTTATTTATCAATGAACGGTAAGCGCCGTTTAATAGGCTCGTTTAACCACGGCTCTATGGCAAATGCGATGTCGCAGGCAATGGGCGTTCAATCTGTAGACAGAGACCGCCAAGTCATTGCAATGTGTGGTGATGGCGGATTTTCCATGTTAATGGGGGATTTAATCTCGCTTAAACAGCTTAATTTACCTATAAAAATTGTTGTTTATAATAATCGCTCACTTAGTTTTGTGGCTATGGAAATGAAAGCCAGTGGGTTTTTATCAAGCGATACTGATTTAGAAAACCCAAGCTTTGCTAAAATTGCAGAGGCCTGTGGTTTAAAAGGAATTCATGTGGAGGACCCTGAAAAACTACCATCGGCAATGGATGAAATGATGAGTCATTCCGGGCCTGTTGTTTTAGAAGTCGATACTGCAAAGCAAGAGCTTTCAATGCCGCCGCAAATTAAGCTAGAGCAAGCAAAAGGCTTTAGTGTTTACATGATGAAAGCATTAATAAACGGCAAAGGAAACGAAATTATAGAGCTTGCCAAAACTAACTGGTCACGCTAATTCGGTTACTTCCCTATTGAGTGTTATATCTCGATAGGGAAGTGCCAAGTAATAATCCTCACTATCATCTTTTATTATTAATAAGCTAAGGCTGCTGTTTGTAAGTAATTGAACCAAAATAGAAAATCATATATGGTTTATCATTAAATTAATAAAAATACGCATAAAACACCTCTACTTCATAGAGGGAACGGAGCAATAATGAAATGGAAATCGGTTTTACTGTCGCTGGCTGTTTTATGGCTTATTCAAGCTCAACAAAGCAGTTTACGCACCAGTGAATACGCAAATATAATTTCTGATTTAGATAAGGTTAATTCACTTGGCGAATGTGAGGTTTCGACCGAAATTACAAGAGAGTGGCCATTATCTTGGGCTATAAGCGGAGCAGAAATTACCGTTAAGAACAAAAATACGTTGCTGACAGCAACAACCAGTAAGTTTAATAAACCAGATCGTAAATTTCTTAGTACACATAATACTCACTACCACTTTACGTGGACTGAAACCAAAAACAACGCTATGTTTGCATCATACATGGACGTAGAAATAGAGCCCGCAGGTAAAGTTGCAGGCCTTATAATAGGCAATTGCTCTGACTACCCCGAAGGCCCAGAATTAATAGGGTATTTAGAGCGTTGTAATAGTGTTGTAGAGTCAATTAAGTGTTTGTAAAAGTAGGTATAGAGCGTTGATTAAAATTGAAGACTTTTCTTTAGCATGGCGATGGATTAGCGCATCCCATGGTGATTTTTCTAAAGATACATTAAACAAACTTATTCCGTTGAGTGAAGAGCAAGCAAGAGCATTAATTGCCACCACTCCCATTAACTTTCCTGTTGGCGCAAAAAGATTCGACTCCACAGAAGGAAATGAATTAACCCGCCAATGGTTAATAAGCTTAGTGAATGACTCAAAAAAAGTAACAATTTGTTGGGATCAAGAAACAGCATTAACCCTTCCTTGGCTAGTTTTTTGTGATCACTGGGATGATTTTTGCTATCCATCAAGTGATGACATAAATTTGTATTTTGAAAGCGGCGAACTGTTTTTACGCTGGAATCATTATGAGGTTTTTGAGTTTGATTCAAGTGCAATGTAATACTTTCTTTTAATCCAAACCTACATTTTATTTAATTAATAACCCCGCATAACTTTTCAAATGTTGACCATGTAGAATGAATGCTCTACCATGTTGGTAGAGTGTTCGTTCTACATGGGTTAAATACTATGCTTAAACAAGAAATAGCAGCGGCTTTAGAAGTCGCCTTTAGTCAGAATGGCTTTGCTGAGCCAAGCGTCGCAAAACTGCAAAAACTAAGTGGCGTTAGCCTTCGCACACTTTACAAATATTACCCTTCCAAACAAGCAATGATCGTTGCTGCACTTGAGTATCGACATTTACGATATATCGCCTTTTTACTAGAAGATGCTCCAACAAAAGGGGCTGATTGCATAGTGCATATTTTTTCACGATTAAAGCATTGGATGGAGCAATTTGCCCCTAATGGCTGTTTGTCGATTAATGCGCTTAGTGCTTTTCCTGATGATTTAGAAATTAGTAGCGCCGTACAAAAACATAAAAATGAGGTAAGGCAATTACTTGCGCAGCAGAGCTTACAGCCGTCACTTGGTGATGTTTTATTTTTACTGCACGAAGGCGTTTCGAGTGCATGGCCTGTAATGGGTGATGATGCGGTTATTTCGGCGCAGCAAAGCGCTTTATTATTAATTAAGGGGAAAAAGTAATGACTCATTTACCAACAACTATGCAAGGTGTACAGCTTACGGGGCATGGCGATTTTAGTATGCTTAAATACGCGGCAAACATTGCACTGCCAACACTTGGCGCAGACGATGTTTTAATTAAAGTTATGGCGGCGGGCGTTAATAATACCGACTTAAATACGCGTACAGCTTGGTATTCTAAACAAGATGAAGGCAGTGAAGATGCCAGCTGGTCTGGTAACGCATTAGTATTTCCGCGCATTCAAGGTGCTGATGTATGCGGTGTAATTGTGGCTGTTGGCGAAAGTGTTGATAAAAGTCGAGTTGGTGAGCGTGTACTAATTGAGCCTTGTATTGTTAATGCTGGTGGTAAAGTGCTTGAGACTCCTTGGTATTTTGGCTCTGAATGCGACGGTGGGTTTGCACAGTTTACCTCTGTTGATACTAGCCATGCTTATAAAATTAATAGTCACTATAGTGATGTAGAGCTTGCATCATTTCCTTGCTCGTATTCCACAGCCGAAAATATGCTTTACAGATCAAAAGCTAAACAAGGCGAAACTGTTTTAATTACAGGTGCATCCGGTGGCGTAGGCTCAGCTGCTGTACAACTAGCTAAAGCGCGTGGCGCATACGTTGTGGCTGTTACAAGTAAAAGTAAGGCGCAGCAATTAAAAGATTTAGGTGCAGATAACGTTATTTTTCGAGAAGATGATTTAATCCAAACATTAGGTAAAAACAGTGTTGATGTAGTTATCGATTTGGTTGCCGGCGAGCAATGGCCTAAATTGTTAGAAGTATTAAAACCAAAAGGGCGTTATGCGGTTTCAGGAGCGATTGGTGGTCCATTAGTTGAGCTTGATATACGCACACTTTATTTAAAAGACTTAAGCTTTTTTGGCTGTACGGTGTTAGAGCCTGAGGTATTTAAAAACTTAATAGGCTTTATTGAAGAAGAAAAAATAAAGCCTGTTGTGGCGCATACTTTTCCTCTTACAGAAATAGTAAATGCACAGCAGGCGTTTAGTGAAAAACAACATGTGGGTAAGATTGTATTAACTATCCCTCATAGTGATTAAGTTTATTTTAAAAGCTCGCTATGTTGTAAAAGCGCAGCGAGCTTTTGCCCCAAAGGGAGTTTTACAAACTCTTTTTAGGCGGTAGGGCTACGTTGGCAAATATTAGCCCTGCTACAAGCGACATAAATATTAAAAACGTTTGTTGGCCAATGTGCTCTGCATATACAAAGTCTTGGCCTTCAATGAGTGAGTTTAAGCCAATATAGGTTTTGCTACCCGGTACTAATACAATCAAGCCTTGCATAGCCACAATAGAGGCGGGCGCATTAGCCACACGGTTAAACAAGTTACTAAATATACCTACCGATAAAGCACCCACAAACGTACCTAACGTGTAATCAAGATACATAGCTGAGCCAATGCTGGTGCCGTACGCTATAAAGCCAGACGCGATAGACCAAACAGCATGCTTAAGTTTGGTTCTAAATATAACGATTAAGCTGCTACAAAGTAAAAATATAGCCAGCCATGCGGTCCATTTTGGTAATGGCTCAGGTTGTACAAAGTCGGCTTGTCCAAATAGTGCAAAGCCAATACCTATGCCAATAAAACCGCCAAAATAAAGCTTAAACAACAGCATAAACGAGTCCATGACTCGCGCAGTTCCCGACACTAAATGCCGCGCTGCCAGCTCTGCTAAACCAAGCGCAAGTGCTAAACCGGGTATAAACACAATAATGGCTGAAAGTACCACCAAGCGTATGTTTATTTCGGGTGTTATATACACGCTCACTGCACACGCAAGTATTGCCGATATTATGGCCACTAATGGCTCAAGCATATGAGCTACGCGTTTTGAACGTCCAGACCAAAGCACAAACACATAAACCACTAAAGTAAGTAGCGATGACCAAATAACATCAGTCCAGCTAGTACCCATTAACATTGCAAACGCACCACCAGAGGTTGCAAACGCAATGCCAGTAATAAGTTTATTGTATGGGTTTGGCATAACAAAAATAGCGTCGAGTTGTGCATCAACTTCTTGCAAGCTTAGCTTGTCATCAAGCATTTGATTTACTAAATCGTCGGTGTCGGCAAGTGAGCCTAAATCGTGATCGCCAGGGTCTACGCGTGCAACGTGGGTGTACTCGTCTTCGTGGCCATCGGTCCAAATAACAAACGTTACAGAGGTTGGCGACATAACAAACGAGGATTTAAGCCCTAAGTATGTAGCTACTTCCATTAGGTGAGCTTCTAAGCGGTAAGCAGGCGTACCATATTTATGAAGCATTTTACCCAATTTAACGATAAATTTGCGTTTTTCTGTAAAGGTTGCAGTTTTCAAATCTTTTTGGACCAAATATTGCGATAACTAAGCTAAAAATATAGACAAT
>Ga0316197_10001853_pt1 | contig 15032 bp, 13 predicted proteins | sample OudBiesiAoxic_MG_FD_204939 | JGI IMG/M metagenome (GOLD analysis project Ga0316197, IMG submission 204939) | Coastal sediment microbial communities from Oude Bieten Haven, Netherlands - site A oxic | ecosystem: Environmental > Aquatic > Marine > Coastal > Sediment | place: Netherlands...
ATAGTACTGGCGCGCGTCGGCCTCCCGGACTTCGATCTCGGAATCCAGGGTGAGGGCATCTGGGCTGACCGAGATGTAGCTCACCGTGGCAGACTCGTTCTGGTCCCGGAAGGCCTGCCACACCTCTCCATCACTCATTGCCGTGCCGCCGGAGATCTGCTGGGCGAGCCGTGTCCGCGGCAGAGTCTGCCGGTAGTACGTTTCGATCTGAACCAGCAGCTGCTCGTCGACCGAAGGATCTCTGAAGAAATCCTGGTACTTCGAGTAATCGAAGCTGCCGTTGGTCTGGAATGCCGGGTGCCGCATCAGGTCTGGAGGCGGGTTGGTCCGAAATGCCTGGCGGATCTCGGTCTCTGTCACCTCGATGCCGAGTCGCTCGATCTCCTGTTCGACCAGGATATCCTGGAGCATCGCCTCCCACGCTTCGCTCTCTACCTGCCGCACCTCTTCATCGTTCAGCGACCGACCGGACACTGCCCGAGCGCGGTCGATAGCGAAACCGTAGGCTTCACTCCACCGCGTATTCCGGATTTCCTGCCCGTTCACGGTGGCGACGACCGGATTCACGCCGAGTGTCGCAGCCTCGTCTTTCTGACGCACCCAGTCGAGGACGAGCCAGGCGGTGAACGCCACGGCCATGACGATCATGACCCATTTCGTATTTGCCCGAACCGAGCGCATGAACATGCGGCACAACTCTCCAGCGTCATGGTTTGCAGCCGGGGGATCCCCTGGCGGGTCCGACCCTCGAGCCTGACCGAAAACAAGCGTCCAAACCTACCGGCGAGACGGCGCGCGGGCAACCAACAAACTGGCTCCCGACCGTTTGACACTCTGGAAACGTGATGCCTAACTTCGGTCAGTCGGCGTGACGGCGCCGCGCTCGCTCCACACTGCAAATCCGGGAGAACGGGATGCCGCTCGACGAGTCCGCCGAGAACGAGATTCGCCGGTTTGAGGAACAGTTCAGGCGACAACCCGAGAGTCTGGTGTTTGCTCGCCTGGCCGACGCCTACCGCAAGGCCGGAGACGCGCATCGCGCCCTCGCGGTGCTCGAAGAAGGAATTCGTCGACACACGGACTATCTGAGCGCCCACATCGTACTGGCGCGAACCTACTGGGACCTCGGCCGGTTCGAGGACGCCCGGTCCGCGTTCGAGCGTGTGATCGAGCTTGACACCGAGAATCTGGTGGCGATCCAGGGCCTGGCCGAAATCGCACGCGGAGCGAACGACACGGTGGCCGAAATTGGTTGGCTGGAGCGGCTTACGCTGGCTGACCCCCAGGATCCTGAGCCGGGTGCGCGGCTCGAAGAACTCCGACGACTGGCTGACCGGGTTCATGTGATCGAGCCGGGGTCAGATCGCCAGGAAGGCCAGGAGTCGACGGCAGAGGACGAAACCTGGTGGTCCGAAAAGTCAGCGGTGGAGGCGGAGTCGCAAGCGGCCGGGAATCCGCCCGTCGACACAGGCCTCGGGTCCGAGCTGTGGTCGGGGCCGGCGATCACCCCGGATCACGAGAGCGAGGAGAGTCCTGAGCCTGCTTGGGATGTGGAGGGCGAATCCGTCGAGGCGCTGACCGATCCCTTCGAAGACCCGGAGGCCGATTCATTCCAGGAGGTGGAACTCGATAACGTCGCTCCCGGCGGGTCTCCCACTGCGGAGCCGGCGGCAAGGGACGCATGGTGGTTCGAACCGCCGGCCGACGAGAGTCCCACCGGGCCGGCCGGCGACGCGAACGACGATTCCAACTCTGACGATGACGCGGATCTGCTGACCCGAACGATGGCCGAGCTGTATGCGCGGCAGGGGCTGATCGACGAAGCGGAGGCGATCTACCGGGAACTGTTGAGGGACCGGCCAGACGACGAGAGCCTGCGTGACGGTCTCGACGCCGTGCTGGGAATGCGAGCGGCCCGGGTCGCCTCTCGGACCCCGGACATCGCGCCCGATGCCGTGGAGATTGAGGTGGAGGCGCCGGAGTCGCTGCCCGAGCCGGTTGGTCCCGGATCAGTCTCCGCGGCTGACGATCTGACCGCGCTGCTGCGAGCCGGTGAGGCTCTCGTACATCGCCTGCCCGAGCCGCCTTCTTCGCCAGCGGACGACCGAAGTGTCGAATCGGAGCTGGAGGGAGCTGATTCCGCCGAGCCCGAACCGGTTGACGAATCGCCGGATGCGCGGCCAGTGCTGGAGGAGTGGCTTCGTGGATTGCGAGACTGACCGCATGGAGATCTGTGTGGTGCACGGCCCGAACCTGAACCTGCTCGGAACCCGGGAGCCCGAATTGTACGGGACCAACACTCTGGCAGCGATTGACGAACAGCTGCGGACACGGGGTGCCGAGCTTGGCGCGCAGGTCCAGAGCTTCCAATCGAATCACGAAGGAGATCTCGTCGATCGGATCCAGGAATTGTCGGACGGCGTGGACGGGTGGCTGGTGAATGCTGCCGGTCTGACACACTCGAGCGTCGCCTTGCGCGATGCGCTCGTAGCGAGCCGCAAACCGTTCGTGGAAGTCCACCTCAGCAACATTTTTTCCCGGGAACCGTTCCGGCACCGGTCTCTGCTGTCGGACGTGGCCCTGGGTGTCGTATCCGGCTTCGGGGCTCAGAGCTATCTGTTTGGGCTGGACGGACTGCTCGCCGGCATGCGGAACACCGGGTGAGCCGGGTCCCCGGCACAGACCGCGGAGGTTCGCGGCTCCGCAGGATCCGTGACCGCCTGCAAGACGAGAGGCTGGATGGCCTGCTCGTGTCGCACCTTCCGAACATCCGCTATCTGACCGGCTTCTCGGGTTCGAGCGCACTTCTGCTCGTCGAGCCCGGAGTCGCGACGCTGTTCACCGATTTTCGCTACGAAATCCAGGCGCGCGAGGAGATCAGCCCATCCGTGGCCCTGGCGATCATCAGCGACGGACTGTTCGATGAGCTGGCTCTGCGCCTGTCGGAGGCGCTGCCTGGCAGGAGAATCGGCTTCGAACCGGCGGCGATCACCGTGCGTGACCGCCAGGAGCTCGGTACGCGCTGCGGTACGGTGGTATGGGATGCCGCCGGAGCCCCGGTCGAGGAGATGAGATCGATCAAGGACCCGTGGGAACTGGACCGCATCGAGGCCGCGGTAGAACTGGCGGAACATGTACTGTCAGACATCGTGAGCGAGATACAGGTTGGCCGGACCGAAATCGAGATCGCTGCCGAGCTCGAGTATCGACTGCGGAGAGCCGGGTCCGAATCCCTCCCGTTCGAGCCCATCGTCGCTTTCGGCGCAAGGTCGGCTCTGCCGCACGCGCGGCCGGGGGACCGCAGGCTGTGCGCAGGAGATCTACTGTTGCTGGATTTCGGGGCCAGGGTAGACGGTTACTGTTCCGACCTCACCCGGGTGATGGTCGCAGGGCCGGCCGAGTCGTGGCAACGCGATCTTCACGCTGCGGTCGATGAAGCCTGCAGTAGGGCCATTGCGGCGATTTCCGCGGGAGTATCGGCTTCCACGGTTGATGCCTCGGCCCGGGACTACCTTGCCGAACTCGGACTCGCTGACCGGTTCGGCCACAGTACGGGGCATGGACTCGGGCTCGAGGTACACGAGTCGCCCCGGGTTCATCGATTGGAGGAGAGGCCGCTGGCGGTGGGAAATGTGGTCACGATCGAGCCCGGCGTGTATCTTCCCGGGCGAGGGGGAATTCGAATCGAGCAGGATGTCGTTATCGAGGCCGACGGCTGCAGGGTCCTCGGTGAGGCATCCACTGGACTCCTGGAAATCTGAAGCGGAACGAATGGCGGATACATCAGACTTTCGAAATGGAATGACGATCGACTCGGACGGCACTTTGCTGCAGATCGTCTATTTCCAGCACGTGAAGCCCGGGAAGGGTGGCGCTTTCGTGCGAACGAAGCTCAAAAACGTGCTCAGCGGAGCCGTGGTCGAGCGGACGTTCAGGGCCGGCGAGAAGGTGACCGAGGTCCGGCTGATCCGTCGGCCGATCCAGTATTCGTATACGGACGGAGACCTGTATTACTTCATGGACATGGAGACGTACGAGAGCATCCCGCTGAGCCGCGACACGATCGGCGCGGATCAGCTCAAGTATCTCCAGGAAAACATGGAGTGTGAAGGTCTGACTCGTGAAGGTGCGGTGCTTACGGTCGAGCTGCCGCAGTTCGTCGAGTTGGAAGTCGTCGAGACCGACCCGGGCCTGCGTGGCGACACAGCGCAGGGCGGAACGAAACCGGCGAAGCTCGCTACTGGTGCCGTGGTCCAGGTCCCCCTGTTCATCGAGCAGGGAGATGTGTTGAAGGTGGATCGCACGGTCGACAAATATCTTGAACGCGTGAACCGATGATCGATCTTGCCTGGTTGCAGAAGCTGATCGAGATGGTGGACGAGTCCGGACTCGACTCGATTGAGATTTCCAAGGGCATCGGGACTCGCATCCGGCTGTCAAAATCTCCCACGGTCCAGGTCATCGCGGGCTCCAGCTCCGGTCACGCGGTTCCACCTTCGACCGGTGCCGCGTTAGCTGCACCCGCCGTCGACCTGCCGGCGGGCAAGCCGGATGACGGGTCGGAGGCCGAACGAGAGACATCGGCCGAGTCTGCGCTGCTCGAGGTAGCGTCGCCGATGGTAGGTACGTTCTATCGTGCCCCGGCACCCGACGCGCCGCCGTACGTCGAGATCGGGGATCGCGTTTCGGAGGGGCAGACGGTGTGCATCCTCGAAGCGATGAAGCTGATGAACGAGCTCGAGTGCGAGGTCAGCGGAACAATCCGCGAGATCTGCGTGGAAAACGCCGATCCAGTGGAGTACGGTCAGGTCCTGTTCCGCATCGAGCCTGCTTGAACCACGGGCCACCGTGCTAGATAAGATCCTCATCGCCAACCGCGGGGAAATTGCCCTTCGCGTGATTCGGGCTTGTCGCGAGCTCGGGATTCAGACCGTTGCGGTGTACTCGCAGGCGGACCGGGACTCCCTGCACGTCCGGTTCTCCGACGAGGACGTGTGCATCGGACCTCCGCCGGGACGCGAAAGCTATATGAATATTCCGAGGATCGTAGCTGCCGCCGAAGTCACCGGCGCGGACGCGATTCATCCGGGATATGGATTTCTCGCCGAAAACGCGGAATTTGCCGAAATCTGTGAACGATCAGGGCTAGTGTTCATCGGACCGACGGCGGACCAGATCCGCCGCATGGGTGACAAGGCGGAAGCCCGGCGGACGATGATCAAAGCTGGCGTGCCGGTAGTTCCCGGGTCGAAGGGAGCCCTCGAATCCGCAGAGGAAGCGCGGTCCGAGGCCGAGCGGATCGGCTACCCGGTGATCATAAAGGCGGCGGCCGGCGGCGGTGGGAAGGGAATGCGGGTCGCGGAGTCCGCGGACGAGATAGAAAATACGTTCAGCATGGCGCGGAACGAGGCGGCCGCAGCGTTCAACGATGCGAGAGTCTACCTGGAGCACTTCGTCGATCGCCCTCGCCACGTCGAGATCCAGATCATGGGGGATCGACACGGAAATATCGTACATCTCGGCGAACGGGACTGCTCGGTTCAAAGACGACACCAGAAGCTGATCGAGGAAGCTCCCAGCCCGGCTCTCACGCCTGAACTCAGGGCCGCCATGGGCGAGGCAGCGGTTCGAGCAGCTGAAGCAATCGGGTATTCTAACGCCGGCACGGTGGAGTTCCTGCTCAGTGACGACGGCCATTTCTACTTCATGGAAATGAACACGCGAATCCAGGTCGAGCACCCGGTCACGGAGGTGGTGACGGGAGTCGACCTGGTGAAGGAGCAGATCCGCTCAGCGGCGGGAATCGAGTTGCGGTTTTCGGAGCCGCCCGAGCTTCGAGGGCACGCGATCGAGCTGCGGATCAACGCGGAAGACCCGGAGAAGGACTTCCGGCCGTCGCCCGGGACGATCACGGCGTTTCACGCGCCCGGCGGACCGGGCATCAGGATCGACACGCACGTCTATGCGGGATACCGGGTGCCTCCATACTACGACTCCCTGCTCGGCAAGCTGATCGCCCACGGGTCCACGCGTCAGGAGGCGATCGGAAGAGCTCTTCAGGCGCTGGAGGAGTTCATCATCGAGGGCGTGCACACTACGATTCCGTTCCTGTCGAGCGTGCTTCGGCATCCGGAGTTCGCCGCGGGACGAGTGGACACCGGGTTCCTGGCCCGCATGAAGGAACAGGACGCCGCCAGCGGCCCGGTGTCCGGCTGAGCCCGGCCCGGCGACACCCGTGAACGAGAAGCATCGGGCGGAGGCCCTCGGCGTCGGACTGCTCGGTCTCGGAGTGCTGCTCGTACTGGCAATTCTCCCCCCGATCCTGCGTGGCGGCGTCGCTGACCCGAACCTCATCGGTCCTGCCGGTGCCCTGTTCTATTCCGGCCTCGCTTTCGTGTTCGGCGGCACCTCCATCCTCGTGTCCGTGCCCTCGTTCACCTGGGGGTTGGAGCGTCTCGGCGTAATCGGCCGTGAATCCGCCGTGCGGTGGTCTGTGTTCATCGGCGGCGCTCTGTTGTTCCTTCCGTCCGCCTGGTGGATGCTCGGTTTGGCGTTGGGCCGGGAATCGGTCGGCGCCGGATGGCTGGGAACTCAGTTCGGCGGAGTTCTTGTCAGCGTGTTCGGTACGATCGGAGCGGCGCTGATCGTCGGCTCGATCCTCCTGGCCCTCACCGTACTCGCATTCGGCTGGTCTCCCGCAGAGAGCGCCGGAACGGCGGCGCGTGGGGTGAACCGAAGTGTGGGCGCACTGGGTCGCGGTGCGGTCGTCGCCGCTGCGAAGATCAAGGATGTCGTGCCGTCGCTGGTCCGCGACGACACCTCGGACAGCCCGTGGGAGCGGGCCGCGGTGGAGGAGGAAGTACCGTCGGATCCCGACCAGGCGGAGGAGACTCCGGCCGGAAGCGGATCTGAGACCGGCGCGAAGACGAAGCGGAAGAAGGCGAAGAAAGCAGCGGTCGAGGATCCGGACTCCTCGGCCGGGCCGGAGCTGTCGGATTCCGGCGATCCGTCGCGGACCGAGTTGCCGCCACTCGAGCTGCTTACGCTGCCCGGGGGCCGGGGCCACGGGATCGCGAAGTCGGAGCTCGAGCGCCTTGGAGCGATCCTGATCGAAAAGCTGGCCACCTTCCGCGTGGACGGGAAGATCGGAGGCTGGACCACCGGACCCGTGGTCACGCAGTTCGAGGTGGTGCCCGCGGCCGGAGTGAAGGTGGGGCAGATCGCCGCCCTGGCGGATGACCTGGCGCTTGCCATGAAGGCTCCGTCGGTCCGGATCGTGGCTCCGATCCCGGGTAAGGGTGCGGTGGGCGTCGAAGTCCCGAATCCCGAACCCGAGATCGTCCACCTGCGCGAGATTCTGGAAGCCCCGACATACCGGCGCTCGCGGGCGCATCTGCCGCTGGCCATGGGACGCGACCTGGCGGGGAATCCGTACACGACCGACCTGGCCCGCATGCCGCACATGCTGATCGCAGGTGCGACCGGATCCGGTAAGTCAGTGTGTATCAACACGATCGTGACCAGCCTGATCTACCGATATACGCCGAGTGAGCTGCGGCTGCTGATGGTCGACCCGAAGATGGTCGAGCTCATCGTGTACAACGACCTGCCGCATCTCCGGCATCCGGTCGTCACCGACAATCATGACGCCGCTTCCGTCCTCCGGTGGGCAGTGTTCGAGATGAACCGCCGGTACCAGATCCTGTCGGCCAATGCCTGTCGTAACATCGTCGAGCTGAATCGACGGATCGAGCGCGGTGATGAGATCGTCAAGCCGCCAGGGTGGGGCAAGGGACTTCATGCCGAGGGAACGCTCCCGTACATCGTCCTGATGATCGACGAGCTCGCGGACCTGATGATGACGGTCCAGGCGGAAGTCGAGACCCCGCTGGCGGTGCTCGCGCAGAAGGCACGGGCGGTCGGAATCCACCTGGTCGTGGCCACGCAGCGGCCTTCGGTGAACGTGATCACTGGCCTGATCAAGGCGAATTTTCCCTGCCGCGTCGCGTTCCGGGTCGCGTCGAAGACTGACAGCCGCACGATTCTCGATCAAAACGGAGCGGAGAGCCTGCTGGGCAACGGCGATATGCTGTTTCTTCCCGCCGGAGAGTCGGATCCGCACCGCATCCAGGGCGCATTCCTGTCGACCGCGGAAACCGAGGCCCTGGTCAGTTGGTACAGGGAGCAGCGGGCGGAATCGGATGCCGCGGAGGTGTCGCCAGAGGAGACCGATATCCTCGATGAAGTCCGGGAGCTGGAGATCGAGGAAAGCCAGGTGGACGTGGGCGAGGGAATTCTGACAGATTGGGATCCGTACTTCCGCAAAGCCGCGGAGATCGTGATCAACAACTCCTCCGGATCGACCAGCCTGCTCCAGAGACGGCTGAAGATCGGATACGGGCGGGCGGCCCGGATCATCGACCAGCTTCATTCGGCCGGAGTCCTCGGACCCCCCGAAGGCTCGAAGCCACGCGAAGTGATGGTTACCCACGAACAGCTCGACTCCATGATGCGCGGCGAAGACCTGGCGCAGGAATGATCCCCCTGGCAGGCGGAACGGCCCGCTCCGGGCCGGTGTATCGCCACTCGAGTCCGGATCGAGCGGTTCGACCCGGACAGACGCTACCTGGTGAAGGGATGTCGGGCATGGATCTCAACCGGTTCCCGGCCGGCGGTACCGGCGGTCTTCGCACCTCGTGGTGCCGCGGCGTGGTTTGGGCTGCCGTTATCGGGTCTTCCGCTGCGCTGCCGCAGTCGGTGGTCGCCCAGCAGTCCGAGGCGCCGGAGGTCAGGGATCTCCTCGCCCGGGCCGAGCAAGTGTATGACGGACTCAGCTCGATGCAGGCGGAATTCGACCAGACGATCGAGATCGCGCTGCTGGGGCGGAAGCGATCGGGCACCGGCACCTGGTACCAGAAGGGAGCGGGTCGCTTCAAGATGGATTTCACCGACCCGGCCGGCGATGTGATCGTGGCGGACGGCTCGAGCCTCTGGCTCTACTATCCGAGTACACATCCCGGACAGGTGATTCGCAGCACGATCGACGCGAATACGACCGGGGCCGGGATGGTCGATCTGCAGGGCCGGATATTCGACGAAGCGGCCGAGGCATACGAGGCCGTGCTCGACGGAAACGAGGCGGTTGACGGGCACGCGACCTGGCTCGTTTCCCTGACGCCCCGTGGGGATTCCCCATACCGGCTGGTGCGCGTGTGGATCGACACCGAGCGCCTCCTGGTGCGTCGTTTCGAGATCACCGAAGAGAACGAGACTCTGCGCACGGTGGTGCTGCGCGACCTGCAGCCGAACGCCGACATCCCGGACTCGACCTTCAGCTTCACGCCACCCGCCGGAACCGACGTGTTCGAAGGCTGAGGAGCGGACCAATACACACGAAGCTCGGCGTCGTAAGCCTCGGCTGCGACAAGAACACAGTTGACTCGGAACGGATCGTCGCCGCGCTCGCCGGACATGGCGCGGAGGCCGTGCGCGACCTGTCCGAGGCCGATGTGATCATCGTCAACACCTGCGGCTTCATCGATGCCGCGAAACAGGAGTCGATCGACACCCTGCTCGAGGTGAGCCGTCTCAAACAGGAAGGCCACTGCTCGGCAGTCGTCGCTCTCGGCTGCCTGGTGGAGCAGTACCGTGACGAGCTCGAGCCGACCCTGCCCGAGATCGACATGTTCGTGGGCCTGCGGGACGCCGAGAGGTTGATCCCGGAGCTTCGAGCACGGGGACTGCTGGGTGACCCGGTCGCCGAACATCCGGGCGTGCGGCTCCCGCTCACCGACCGACGGCACGTCCGCTATCTCAAGGTCAGTGAAGGCTGTGACCACGGCTGCGCGTTCTGCGCGATTCCCCTGTGGCGGGGCAAGCACCGGTCCTTCGGACTCGATTCCGTCGTCGCGGAGGCCACACGCCTCGAGGTACAGGGTGCGGTCGAGTTGAACCTCGTGGCGCAGGACCTGGCGCATTACGGGCGGGAATGGCGCGACGGAACCGGTATCGCCACACTCGCGCGTCGGCTGCTCGACGAGACGTCGATTCCGTGGTTCCGATTGCTGTACATCTACTCCGCCGGTCTCCGCGATCCGCTGATCGAACTGATGGCCGCGGAGCCGCGATTGTTGCCTTACATAGACATGCCGATTCAGCACGCCTCTGACCCGGTGCTCGAGCGCATGCGCCGCCCGGAGAGAGCCGGAACGATCCGCGCGAAGATCGAGCGACTCAGGGATGCGATCCCCGATCTCACGCTCCGCACGACCGTGCTGGTCGGGTTCCCGGGCGAGACGGATGACGACTTCCGGGCGCTGCTCGACTTTCTCGAGGAAGCCGAGTTCGACCGCCTCGGCGCCTTCGCCTTTTCACCGCAGGACGGGACCCGGGCAGCAGGGATGGAGGACCAGTTCGTGCCGGATGGGCAGGCGCGCGATCGCCTCGAAGAGCTGCTGGAAGTTCAGCGGGCAATCAGCGCCGATCGCCTGGCACTTGAAGTCGGCCGGCGCAGAGAAGTAATCGTGGACCGGGAGACCGAGGGTCGGCTCCAGGGCAGAACGAGCGGCCAGGCCGACGATGTGGATGGGGTCACGTACCTGTCTTCCGATCAGGACTGGCTGCCGGGCACGCTCGTCGAAGCAGACATCGTGTCGGCGCATGACTACGACCTCGAAGCCGAGGTCGTGGGCCTGGTTCGACCGGCACCAGCCGCCGACCGAGAGCCTGCGGCTGATTCGCGTCGCCTGCCGCTAGCTCCACTGGGGCTCGACAGCGGTTTCGGGCGGTGAGCTACCGGCGCATGGCGACCGGCCTGCTGGTCGCGTGGATCGCCGGAGCGGCGGCGGGAACGGCGTCCGGCTCGCTCGAGCGGGCCACCGGTCTGGCCCGCCTCATGTCGCCGGCTCGCGAGCCGATGCTGCGTGTGGGGGTCCTGGTAGGGGTTCCGTCGATCGAGATCAGTTCGAATTCCGGCCTCCAGATGTACGACGCGCAGACCGGCCGCCTGATCGGTCCGATCGGACCGGGCGAGATTCTCCGCGTGGGACGGGACGGACCGGGTCTCTCCGTGCCGGGAGATCGGCTGCTCGGTGCCGGGATCGTGCACGCGCTGCGGATCGAGACTTCAGGCGAGAGTCAGGTCACGGTCGACGGCGTGCGCTACCGCGGAAGGCTCGAGCTGCTGGCGGTGGAAGAAGACCAGGTCACGGCGATCAATATTCTGCCGATGGAGGAATATCTCCTCGGGGTCGTTCCACTCGAAATCGGACCTCGCGCTCGCGCGGAGCTGGCAGCCGTCGAGGCGCAGGCAGTTGCCGCCCGGACGTACGCGGTGTCGCACCTCGACGGCCATGCCGAGATGGGGTTCGACCTGTTCGGGACCGTGGAAGATCAGGTGTATGGCGGAATCGACGCGGAGCGCCAGGAGTCGACGGAAGCGGTTCGGGCGACAGCAGGGCAGATCCTCACCCACGACGGTCTCCCGATTCGGGCGTATTACCACTCGACGTGCGGCGGGCGAACCGCGGCGATCGATGAAGTCCTCGACCGACCTGCAGCTCCGTATCTGCGGTCGGTCTCCGACCGGGCGCCGGACGGATCGGACTGGTGCTCGATCTCTCCGCGCTACCGGTGGTCGAGCAGCTGGTCCAGCGAGGAGTTGAACGGACCGGTGCGGGACGAGCTGGCGCGGATGTTCGGCGAGCAGCCGGCGGCGCTGGGCCCGATCGACGGCTTCCGGGTCACAGATCACACTGAGAGCGGGAGGGTTCGCTCGGTCGCTTTCTACGGCGCCGGTGTCGAACTGGTGATCGAGAGGCTGGACATCCGATTCGCGCTTCGCGATCCGGATGGGCGGATCCTCGGCTCTACGGACTTCGACATCTTGGCGGGAAGCGATGACGAGTACGAGGTGCATGGCCGCGGTTTCGGTCACGGAGCCGGGATGTGCCAGTGGGGCGCAATCGCCCGGGCCCGGGCAGGCCAGACGTCGGAGGAGATCCTCGGCACTTACTATCCCGGCACCCGGCTGAGCCGGGTATACTGATCAGGGACGGACAGCGATGATGCAGCGTCGAGGACGGGCGATCGCCATGGTGACGGGAATCTTCCTGCTTGCCGCGAGCAGCGATGCACGCGGTCAGACGCTGGAAGATTACGACTACACCAACCTCGGTTTCAGGGCGTTCGGCGCCGAAGCCACCTGGGTGAACGCGAGCGAGAGCGAGTCGACAGTCGGGGTCGGGATTCGGGTCGACCTCGGGTTTCTCGGTCCGTACATCCGAATCGTGCCACGCGCGGCATGGTGGAACGCAAAGGTGACCGACTCGGCCGTTCAGGAGCTCGAGGAGCAGATGGAGGAAGTCTCCGATCTCCCACCCGGATCGATCAACCTGGGATCGCTCGAGCGGACCGCCTGGATCCTGGGCACGGACGTGCAGTGGACGCTGCAGGACGCCGTCTTCGCTCCGTATCTGGGCGTCGGACTGGAAGTGTATTTCCTGGACAATGATGGGGATGCGATCAACGGCACGTTTCTCGACAATATGCTGATTACGGTAGGTATAACAGGCGTGATCGGAGCCGAGTTGAATCTTGCCGATCACTGGCGTGTTTACTCGGAGCTACGTGGCTCGCTGGTAACGGATGCGAGCAACGCAGCCGTGGCGCTCGGCCTCGCGTATCGACTCTGACCCCGGGGATCCCGATGGCGAATTCCGTACGGGTGGTGGTGCTTGGAGCAGGAAGCGCGGCACAGGTCGTCCATTTGCCGATCCTCAAGCGGCTGCGCGATGTCAAAGTGGTCGGACTGGTGGATACGCAGGAGCGCATAGCGCGGACAATCGCCGAGCGGTTCGAGATTCCCGAGGTAGGCGAGGATCTGGAGGGTCTCGCGGCGCGAGTCGAGTTCGACGCCGTGCTTGTCTGTGTGCCGAATCATGCTCACGAGGAAGCCGTGATTGCGGCACTGGGGCACGAGGCGCATGTGCTGTGCGAGCGTCCGCTGACCATCGCACGCGATTCGGCCGTACGGATGGTCGAAGCCGCGGACCGGGCACAGCGACAGCTTCTCGTGGCGAACAACCACCGGTTCCGCTATGACGTGAGAGCGATCAGGCACTTCGTGACCAGCGGGGACCTCGGCTCGATCCAATTCGTTCGCTCCACCTGGCTCAACCGGCGGTCGGCGCGACCCCGGCACGGCTGGCGCAGGGAGCGCATTCACACCGGTGGCGGTGCCCTGATGGATCTCGGAGCTCAGGCGCTGGACGTGGCCCTGTGGACCCTCGATTACCCGGACGTGGAGCGTGTGCGGGCGCGTACCTGGGGACGACCGGACGCGGCGGAGACCGGGGCGGTCGTCCAGCTGGCGCTGGCTGACTCCGTCACGGTTACCGTCGAAGTCAGTTGGGAGCTGGCAGACGAGCGGGACCACCACGAGCTCTATGTCCTGGGAAGCGATGGGACGGCGGGTTCGCTGCCCCTGCGCGTGACGCGACGGGATCCCGGCGGGATCGTGGACGTCACCCCGCCCACGTCGCGACCGGCGCGGACACTGTACCAGGATTCGTATCGACAGGAATGGGCGGAGTTTCTAAGGTACGTGCGTGGAGAGAAGCCGATCGAGCCCCCGGTGGACCAGATCGCGCTGGCCGCTGTGCTGGATGCCTGCTACGAGTCCGCCGTCGAGGATCGCGAGATCGAGCTCTGACCGGGATCGATCAGTATTTCAGATCGTGCCGGCGCCTGGTGAACGCGTAGTAGCCCAGCGCTTCCCGGCGCCTGCGATATCCGAGCAGGTGGAACACCTCGATCACGTACCACCGTGCCACCCTTCGGTCCACGATCAAGGTGTCCGACCGCCTCCGGCTCCGCCGCACGCCGGGCATCAGCCGGGCCACGGAGTACAGGCGCAGATGTCTGAGCAGGCTCGACACGCGTAGCCAGCTCGGGCGCACCGGACGCACGACGAAGAATCCATCGTCTCCCTGGTCCTGGTACAGCGGCAGAAAGATGCGTCCGTCCTCAGGAGCCGGAACCTCTCCTTCGGAATCGTCGGCCAAAGGCTGCCCGGCGCGGATCGCCGCGAAGTTCGCGAACCCGGGGCGCATAACGAATCCGTCACCTGGAGCAACTGCTTTGCGGGCACGGACCTCGAACACCGGGGGCAGGTCCCCCCGCGCCGCCGCGAGGGCCGCCACACGTTCGGCGTAGTCCGGCACATCATCCGGCGTGAGGCAGCCGGCCTCTGCAAGTGCGACCCACAGCACGTGCTCGTGGTAGTCCACGGAAGCCGGATCATCGTGCCGTCCGCCCTCAACCCCGATGGTGATCGGACCCCGGGCATTCAGGAATTCCAGCAGGGCGCCGTGGATCTGCTCCTCGATGCCGAGGACGAGTGGAAGCTCCAGCTTTCTGGCAAACTCGCGATTCCGCAGCGTGTCACCGAGCGTAAAGAATGGAATGCTGTCGGCAGACGTGGTGTGAAGATCGAGGATGATCGCTTCGGACTCCCGGCCGCGCAGCGTCTCCTCGAGGATCTCGAGCAGTTCGAACTGCTCCCTCTGCTCTTCGTCCGTCTGCTGGGTTCGGATGGCGGCGATCCGATGACGCGTCCACGAGCGATTCAAGTCGCTGACCAGGTAGCGGCGGCCACTGGCGAGCGCGGTAAGATTTCCGGCGAGTCCCAGGATCTCTCCCCGACACGGCGGAGATTCGGTATCCAGAACCCGGAACAGCCGCTCGAGCGCCACGACACCAGCGGGCTCGTTGCCGTGCAGACCTGCGATGAAAATGACCAGTGGACCCGGCCGGATACCACGGTATCTACCGACGACCCGCCGGGCGGGACCGGTGGCATCTGGATGCAGGCCGGGGGGGGAGACCGCCGTGGAGCGGGTCACTCCCGCAGCATCTCCTCGAGGAGTTGCCCGGCGATCCGCATGAAGTCATGCTCGGTCACGATGCCGATCAGCCGATCGTCCTGCACCACGGGGAGACAGGAAATCCGGTGCCGCCGCATCGTGTCGATC
>Ga0316197_10001856_pt1 | contig 15012 bp, 12 predicted proteins | sample OudBiesiAoxic_MG_FD_204939 | JGI IMG/M metagenome (GOLD analysis project Ga0316197, IMG submission 204939) | Coastal sediment microbial communities from Oude Bieten Haven, Netherlands - site A oxic | ecosystem: Environmental > Aquatic > Marine > Coastal > Sediment | place: Netherlands...
ATTTCAAGGCCACAGAAGGTTTTGTGAATGACCTGGAAATCTTGTTGGAATTTGTTAAGGAAGGCGAAGTATCTGACGAAGAGGTAACCAATCAATACCAAAATGCCTTAGAGGCTATAGAAAATCTAGAATTCAGAAACATGCTCTCTGAAGAAGGAGATAATATGACCGCAGTGCTACAAATTACCGCCGGTGCCGGGGGGACTGAAAGTTGTGACTGGGCTGCCATGCTAATGAGGATGTATATGATGTGGAGTGAAAAAAATGGTTTTAAGGTAAAAGAACTGAACTATCAGGCAGGTGATGTAGCAGGTATTAAAACTGTTACCTTAGAAATTGATGGTGAATATGCATTTGGCTGGCTAAAAGGAGAAAACGGTGTTCATCGACTGGTGCGTATTTCACCATTCGACAGCAATGCCAAACGGCACACTTCTTTTGCCTCAGTGTACGTTTATCCATTGGTTGATGACAGTATTGAAATAGAAATTAATCCGTCTGATATTGAAATTACTACTTCCAGATCTAGTGGAGCAGGCGGACAGAATGTGAATAAGGTAGAAACAAAAGTACAGTTGGTTCATAAGCCTACAGGCATTCAAATTTCATGTTCTGATTCCAGGTCGCAACACGATAACAGAGCTACTGCGCTTAAAATGCTTAAATCTCAACTGTATGAGATTGAATTGCGGAAGAAGCAAGAAGCCCGCAGTGAAATAGAATCTTCGAAAATGAAGATAGAATGGGGCTCACAGATAAGAAATTACGTTATGCACCCTTACAAATTAGTCAAGGATGTTCGTACAGGGAGAGAAACAGGTAATGTAGATGCTGTAATGGATGGTCAAATTGATGAATTTTTAAAGGCCTACCTCATGGCCATGGGGCAAAAGGAAGTTTAGAAAATCTAGTAAAAAAATAGAAAAGTATAAAGACAATAATGATAAAAATCTACCACAATCCAAGATGTCGCAAATCCCGTGAGGGTTTGGCAATAGTAGAATCTTCAGGTAAGGATTTTGAAATTATCAAATATCTTGAAAAAGTTCCATCTAAGAATGAGTTACGTAAAGTCTTAGAATATTTAAATTTAAGTCCTGAACAGTTAGTACGTAAAAATGAGGCAATCTGGAAAGAAAAATTTAAAGGAAAGAATTTATCAGAAGACCAAATTATTGATGCAATGCTGGAATATCCCAAATTAATTGAACGCCCAATAGTAATTAATAGAGATAAAGCAGTAATTGGAAGGCCTTCCGAAAAAATAATTGAATTGTTGAAGTTGTAGGAGAAAAATTTAGGAACCACCTCAAAATTATGGTAAAAATATTATAGTTTTGTTCAATGGTCCTTTACCCTAAACAATGATTTAAGTACAATACTGAAATCCTTGGTTTAATTTGAATGAACAATGATGATAATGAAGTTGAATATTGAATATTTTGTAATAGTCCTATTGCTTTTGGCAGTAATCCCTGCAGCTAATGCCCAATACGGTTATAATAATGGATATAATAATCCATATAACCGGGGTCGGCAGAGTGTAATACCACGTGCACCGGAACCTGAACGAAAACCTGAAAATCTTACTGCAGAGGAAATAGTAAATAGGGAAATGCCAAGAATAATTGAAGCTATAGAACTAAATGACTTTGAACAGGCAGTAGTCTCTTCGATCCTTACAAAGTATGTGCAGCAGAGCATTGAACTTCAAATTTTAAAGTTACCGCCAGAGAAAGCAAGAGAGGCTGCTGAAAAAATTAGTAAAAATCAAAAAGAAGAATTGCAAGCTGGTCTTCCGGAGGATAAATTCAATAAATTAGTTGAACTCCAAAAGCAAGGGTATAAAAAAGTAAAAAAGCAAAAGAAAAAGGAAAAGAAAAAGAAGGATAAAGGAAAGTCTGAAGACTTAGAAAACTAAATTTTTAGAGCCCTGATTTTTTCACATACCCAAAAAGCAAATAGAAAAAAGTTGGTTACCCAAATATAAACTTGCATCAAGCAGTCTTATTTTATTCTCACTTACCGACTTTTATACCCGCTCTTAATACTTCTAATCTGTCCTGCTTTATCATAAGAACAATTTGCTCTAAGGCGCAAACTTGCCGTTCACTGGAATCCTTACGTCGTTTAAAGAAGATTGTTTCTGGACTTTAGTTATTTATCACAACTTTAGGTCAGGATAAATAAATCCTAAATCACGATTTGTAAATATGGATCAATATACTTTTCAGAATAAAAATTTAATGGAAAGAAAAACCAGGCAAAATATGCGTGCTTACCAAATGAGAATATTAATTGGTCTAATTTGTTTATTACTCCATTTTAGTTCACACTCGCAAAGACCAGATCCAATTAAAATTAACGGAAAAGTTATTGATTCAGAAACCGGAGAACCTCTTGAATATGCAACCTTAATTCTACAATCAATACGAAATCCGGAGCGTGTTACAGGCGGATTAACTGACGCTAAGGGCGAGTTTAGCGTGGAAACTTCGCCGGGTCAATATAGCATAAGGATAGAATATATTTCTTATAAAACTTATGAATTCAAAGCCCAAAATCTGCGAGAATCAATAAATCTAGGGACTATAGAATTACAAATTGATGCCGAGCAATTAGATGAAGTAGAAGTCGTTGGGGAAAGGACCACAATTGAACTACGTCTTGACAAGAAAATATACAATGTAGGGCAAGATCTTACGGTAAGAGGTGGTTCTGTTACGGATGTTTTAGACAATATCCCATCTGTAACTGTAGATGTTGAAGGCAATATTAGTTTGAGAGGAAATGAAAGTGTAAGGATATTGATCAATGGGAAGCCTTCTGCCCTATCAGGAATTAATCCTGAAACACTGCAGCAACTACCTGCGGAAACTATAGAAAAAGTTGAAGTGATAACAAATCCATCAGCTCGTTATGATGCCGAGGGCACAGGTGGCATCATTAACATAATTCTCAAACAAGGAAAAAATTCTGGTTTAAACGGATCTGTCAATCTATTTGCCGGCTACCCCGATAATTATGGAGGGGCACTCAGCCTAAATCTGAGACGGAAGAAATTCAATTTTTTTATCAATACTACATATAGATACAGAAATGCTCCTGGTAATGCGCTTTTTGAGCAGGAAAATTTCAATCCTGATGGAAGTACAAACAGTTTTCAGGATGAAATCCGTGATTACCAAAGGGAAAGGAAAGGGTTTAATAACAATTTTGGGTTTGAAATATTTATTAATCCCTCCACCAGTATAACGAATTCCTTTGTTTATAGGACATCTAACGGTGAAGACTTAATAAATATTGATTTTTTTAATTTTGATTCTAATGGTGATCCAACCGTACAACGAAACAGATTTACAACTGAAACAGAAGATGAAAATGATATACAGTACTCCTTTAATTTTGCAAAGAAATTTGATGATAAAGGACACGAAATAGTAATTGATTATCAGTATTCAACGGGCTCAGAAGTTGAAAATGCAATCATAAATGAGATTGTACTTAATGAGAATGAAAAACTTCCAACAGAGCAGACCATTAATGATGAATCTCAAATAAATCAATTAGTACAGATGGAATATGTGCTTCCTTTTAGCGAGGACAAGCAGTCACAATTTGAATTGGGTTACAGAGGGACTTTCAATACATTTGATACAGATTTTAAATTCGGATTATTAGAAGATGGCACATTAATTAGTGACCCCAATTTTAGTAACCGACTTATCTATACAGAAAATGTTAATGCCGCATACGTACAATTAGGAAGAAAATTCAACAAATTCAATGCCCTTGGAGGTCTGCGGATGGAAGCCTCTGATATTGGAATAGAATTGGTAAATACGAATGAAGTAAATAATAAAAAGTATGTGGATTGGTTTCCATCACTTTTTCTTGGTTACGATTTCTCTGAAATAGATAAGCTAAGTATTAGTTATAGCAGAAGATTAAGAAGGCCGCGCTCCCGATTTATAAATCCTTTCCCATCAAGATCGAGCAACACAAACTTATTCCTTGGAAACCCGGATCTTAATCCTACATATACAAATTCCTTTAATCTAGAGTATCTGAAACGATGGGAAAAGGTAACATTTACGAGTTCTGTTTATTATAACTACTCAACAGGTGTATTCCAATTTATTACGCTTGAAACCGGAGATTTTGTAGAAATTGAGAATCCTGATGATCCAGACAATCCGGTTTTTGTACCTGTGCAGGTAAGAACCCCAATAAATCTGGCAACAGATACCAGATATGGAATGGAATTTACAACGGTGTATGTTCCTAAAAGGAACTGGCGCTTTACTTTAAATTTCAATATATTCGACCAAAAACTACGCGGAGACTATACGTATACTAATTTTCAGGGTGAGGAAATAACTCAAATTTTTGATGCGGATAACCTGGCATGGTTTACCAGGTTTAGTGCTAAAATTCCACTTCCCGGAAAAGTCGATTTTCAGGCCAACTTATTTTACAGAGGTCCAAGGGAAAATGCACAAAGTATTAATAAAGGTATTTTAAGTACCAATTTAGCATTTAGCAAAGACGTAATTAAAGACAAAGCTACACTTTCGCTTAACGTAAGTGATCTTTTCAACAGCAGAAAAAGAAGAAGTGAAACCCGAACGGATAATGTTTTCACCTATAGTGAATTCCAGTGGCGCGAAAGACAAATAACACTGTCGTTCTTATATCGCTTCAATCAACAAAAGAACCAAAGGAATGGCAACAGAAGAAGAAATGGTAATGGAGAGGATTTTGAATTTGAAGGCTCTTAAAATACTAGGTACTTAAAATGAAAAGAAGCCTCACGGCTCCTATTTTTATTCATTGCGTTGGGCTCTTCTGGCTTCACGTTTTTCTTTCCATAATTCCAGAAGATTACCACCCAGCCAATAGGGCACTACAAATAATAATAAAAACATCATTAGCCAGAAACCTATAGTAACAATGGTCAAAAAAGCTAAAAATCCCAAATACTGATCAAATTCGAACATACTCTTATTCTTTGGAATACAAAGATAGTTTGAAAATAGTAATTTCAGCAAATCAAAGGCAAAAAAAATTGTACCACATGAAATTTCAATTTTACAACAATTAAAATAGCCCTTTGTATCTTATCTTTGTTGCTACAAAAAAACACACAATTATGAGCTTCCGAATTGAAAAAGACACTATGGGTGAGGTAAAGGTTCCTTCAGATAAATACTGGGGTGCACAAACTGAAAGATCAAGAAATAATTTTAAAATTGGTCCCCCTGCATCTATGCCATTTGATGTGATCATGGGATTTGCCTATTTAAAAAAGGCAGCAGCATATACTAATTGTGAATTAGGGGTCTTATCCAAGGAAAAAAGAGATCTTATAAGCCGGGTTTGTGATGAAATCCTTGCGGGAGACCATAACAACCAATTTCCTCTTGTAATATGGCAAACCGGTTCCGGAACTCAAAGCAATATGAATGTAAATGAAGTTATTGCAAATAGGGCTCATGAATTGGCAGGAAAAACTATTGGTGAAGGAGAAAAGACAATACAGCCCAATGATGATGTCAACAAATCACAGTCATCTAATGATACTTTTCCAACAGGTATGCATATTGCCATTTATAAAAAAATTGTTGAAGTTACTATTCCGGGATTAGAACAATTGCGAAATACACTCAATAAAAAAGCTGAAGCATTTAATAAGGTGGTTAAAATTGGCCGGACTCACTTAATGGATGCAACCCCATTAACACTTGGACAGGAATTTTCTGGATATGTTTCTCAAATAGATCATGGGTTAAATGCTCTTAAAAATACTTTAGATCATTTAAGCGAATTGGCACTAGGTGGAACGGCAGTAGGAACAGGATTAAACACCCCCAAAGGCTACGACGTAATGGTAGCAAAATATATATCGGAATTCACAGGTCTCAAGTTCAAAACGGCTCCAAATAAGTTTGAAGCGCTGGCATCACACGACGCTCTTGTTGAAAGCCATGGGGCGCTAAAACAATTGGCTGTTTCCCTGAATAAAATAGCCAATGATATTAGAATGATGGCTTCGGGGCCAAGATCAGGAATTGGAGAGATCATAATTCCTGCTAACGAACCCGGAAGTTCAATAATGCCAGGTAAGGTAAACCCAACGCAATGTGAAGCCCTAACTATGGTTTGCGCGCAAGTTATGGGCAATGATGTTGCTGTTACCATAGGAGGTACTCAGGGGCATTATGAGTTAAATGTATTTAAACCATTAATGGCTGCAAATGTTTTACAATCGGCGCAGCTGTTAGGAGATGCAGCGATAAGTTTTGATATAAACTGTGCTGCAGGTATTGAACCAAACCACGATGTAATTCGGGAATTATTGAACAATTCATTGATGCTGGTAACAGCTTTAAATACTAAAATTGGATATTATAAGGCTGCAGAAATAGCAAATACAGCACATAAGAATGGGACTACCCTAAAGGAAGAAGCAGTTAATCTGGGATATGTTACTGAAGAAGAATATGATGATTGGGTTAAGCCAGAGGATATGGTAGGTGGTCTTAAATAAATTTTCACCTTCTATAGTAAGCCTTAAAATTGTAGAAATATCCTTAAAACAGAAATAAGCCCACGCCAGGGATTAAATCTCGATCTGCCGGAAAACAATATTTTGTTTGGAAAAATCTAAACAAAAAAGGGCCAATCCTAAGATTGACCCTTTTTATTGTTGGATAGTGTTTATTACTTTAAAGCGAACTTAGATGTTCCTAGTAACTTTAGTTTGTCATCATAAACATTTACCATATAATTTCCTTTTTGGAAATCTCCTGATGGCTTGTTTATAAAATCACATACATCTAAATCATTGTTTTCGTAATAGAAATTAGTTTCTTTGCTATACGATACTGAAGCACCATCCTCACTTGATTTAGACATTCCTCCGCCTAAAACATTACCTTGAGGATCTAAAACCTCAACAAGGAACTGTCTGTCACCTGCTTCAGCAATTACGTTATCAGCAACAGTAAAACAGATTTTAAATTTGTCTGTACTTTTTGCTCTGGAAGTAGATACCAATTTACCGTTATTACGCTCTCTTACAGCATCAACTGTAAAAGAAGATAAATTTAAAGCAGAACCTCTTTCAACGGCATCAGCTAACTGAGTATTTTGTACTACCAGTGAATCGTTGAATACGGTTTGTTTCTCCAGCTCTACAAAAGTGCTATCTCTTTCCATTGCAATAAGAGTATTAGACTTAGTCAAAGAATCTACCTGACGTAATAATTGTTCTCTTTCTTCTTTAAGAACACTAACCTGTCTTCTGTATCTTGAAAGAGAAGCGATATCAGATTTCATAGTTTTAACAGAGTCAATATACTTCGCAATTCTATCTCTTGCACCAACTAATTCTTCATTTGTAGCATTGCTTTCAAGGATAGCCTTATCGTATTCAGACTTTAAGCTATTTAAATCCTCCACCACAAGTTCTTTCTCCTGTGTAAGAGCCATAGTCGTCTTTTTCTTATCCTGATAGAGACTAACAGTGTAAATAATAGTAGCTAATAGAACTACGCCTAATAAGCCAGCTATTACTTTTAATCCATTGTTACTTTTTGTTTCAGTCATAATGTAAATATTAATTAACCTTTTTGTTACTTTATAGAAAGTATTTGTTTGTATCAGTCTATATACGGTTTAGATTTACTTTTAGATTTTTCTTATTAAAAAATAATTTAAATAATTTTAACACGTACTTCCTGATATTAACCAGAGTTGCCTTCAAATTGGAATACTAATAATTTCTATGAAAATAATCCCTTTCAGACCGGATCTTGCCAAATACTTCAGAGATTTGAATTTATCATGGCTGGAAAATCACTTCTATGTTGAGCCTAAGGATAGTGAACTACTGGAAAATTGCAAGAGTAACATCATAGATAAAGGGGGATATATTTTTTTTGCGGAAAAAGACGCTGTAATTGTGGGCTGCTATGCGCTTATTAAATTAAAAGATTCTACTTATGAACTAGGCAAAATGGCTGTTGACCAGGCTCATCAAGGGCAAAAGATTGGACAAAAACTCATGATACATGGAATTGCGTTTGCCAAAAGTCAACATTGGAAAGATCTCATTCTGTATTCCAATACGATCCTCGAACCCGCCATTTACATCTATAAAAAATTTGGATTCAGGGAAGTACTCCTCGAAAAGAATACACCTTATGCAAGAAGCAATATCAAAATGCAGCTTGTTCTTTAGTAACCAATTATTCAATATCTTTAATATAAATACAACGATCGTAATTTAAATCAATACCATGAAAAACTTCATCATTCCAATTACACTTATTTGTGTTTTATTTTTCAACGGATGCAAAGAAATGTCTAAATCAGAAACCAATCTTGATTCGAAGCCTGAATATGTAGAGCAATTACCGGTGACACCGGAACCTCAATCCAAAATCAAAATAGTCCCTATTGAACACGCCACGACTGTTCTTGAGTGGGGTGATATTACGATTTATATTGACCCTGTTGGGGGTGCTGAGGTATTTAAAAATCAAAAGCAACCCGATTTAATTCTGATCACGGACGTACATGGAGATCATTTAAGTCTTGAAACACTAGAGGAACTAAATACTGAAAAAGCCAAGATCATTGCACCCAGGGCAGTGGCTGATAAAATCCCCGCCCAATATACGCCGCAAATCGATGTATTGAATAATGGAGATTCAAAAGAGCGATTCGGTATTACTGTTGAAGCAATCCCCATGTACAATTTGAGGGAAGAAGCTAAAACATTTCATGAAAAAGGAAGAGGAAATGGATATGTTTTAAGCATAGACGATCAACGATTGTATTTCTCAGGTGATACTGAAGATATACCCGAAATGAGGGCACTACAAAATATTGACAAAGCATTCATTTGTATGAACCTGCCTTATACCATGAATGTAGAAAGTGCTGCCAATGCAGTACTCGAATTTCAACCCAGGGAAGTGTATCCCTATCATTACCGCGGGAGACCAAATGTTAGTGATGTTGGTAAATTTAAAGAATTGGTAAATCAGGGAAATTCAGACATTAGTGTCATACAACTGGACTGGTATCCGAATGATGATTTTTAGGAAATAGTCTTAAGAAGTAAAATTTTACCGGATTAATTTCTTATACTTTATTCTTTTGGGCATAATATCTGCTCCTAGTCGTTTCTTTTTATTTTCTTCATACTCAGTGAACGAACCTTCAAAGAAATACACCTGGGAATCGCCCTCAAAGGCTAGTATATGGGTACAAATACGATCCAGAAACCATCGATCGTGAGAAATTACTACGGCACAACCTGCGAAATTCTCTAAACCTTCCTCTAATGCCCTTAAGGTGTTTACATCCAGATCATTAGTAGGCTCATCTAACAACAATACATTACCCTCTTCTTTTAAAGTCATTGCGAGATGCAATCTGTTTCGTTCTCCTCCGGAAAGCATATCTACTTTCTTATTCTGTTCACTTCCTGAAAAATTAAATCGACTTAGATATGCTCTGGAGTTAACCTGCCTTCCGCCCATCATAATCAATTCCTGACTGTCACTGAAGTTTTCCCAGATAGATTTATCGCTCTGAATATTAGAGTGGCTCTGATCTACATAAGCTATTTTCGCCGTTTCCCCCACAATAAACTCCCCTTTGTCCGGCGCTATTTCGTCCATTATCATTTTAAAAATAGTTGTTTTCCCAGCCCCATTAGGCCCTATTACTCCAACTATTCCAGCTTGTGGTAACTTAAAATTTAGATCTTCATAAAGTAATTTATCACCAAACGCTTTGCTTACATTTTTAGCTTCAATAACATTTGTTCCAAGTCTTGGACCATTTGGAATATAGATTTCTAGCTTTTCATCAAGTTGTTTTTGATCCTGACTTAATAACTTGTCGTAATTCTTAAGTCGGGCCTTTTGCTTCGCCTGCCGGCCTTTTGCACCCTGACGGACCCAATCTAATTCCCGTTCCAGTGTTTTCTGTCTTTTAGAAGCCTGTTTACTTTCCTGTGCAAGACGCTTGGATTTTTGATCCAGCCAGCTACTGTAATTTCCTTTCCATGGGATACCTTCTCCCCTATCAAGCTCCAGTATCCAACCTGCAACATTATCGAGAAAATAACGATCGTGCGTCACTGCAATAACAGTTCCTTTATACTGTGCCAAATGGTGTTCTAGCCAATGAACAGATTCAGCATCTAAATGATTTGTTGGCTCATCCAGCAACAAAATTTCCGGTTCCTGCAATAACAACCTGCATAATGCAACCCTCCTTCGCTCACCACCAGATAATACGCCAATCTTCATTTCAGCCTCCGGTGTTCTTAGGGCATCCATTGCAATCTCAAGTTTAGTATCGAGTTCCCAGGCATTTGATGCATCTATCTTATCTTGCAGCGCTGCCTGCTTGTCCATTAGCTTCTGCATTTTATCAGCATCTTCATATACCTCCGGCAATCCAAACATATCATTAATCTTGTTGTATTCGTCAAGGATAGCAACTGTTTCAGAAACGCCTTCCTTAACAACTTCCAATACTGTCTTGTTTTCGTCAAGTATAGGCTCTTGTTCCAGATAACCCACCTTATACCCAGGAGAAAATACTACATCTCCCTGATAGTTTTTGTCAACGCCGGCTATGATTCTCAATAAGGTAGACTTACCCGATCCATTTAGACCGAGTATTCCTATTTTAGCTCCATAGAAGAAGCTTAAATAAATATTTTTGAGCACCGGAGTATTGGCATTCTTGTAGGTTTTGGTGACCCCGGACATAGAAAAAATTACCTTCTTATCGTCTGACATAAACTTAATATGTTTTTGGAATTGTATTAATCAAACAGTTCAAAGAGCTGTTGTGAAAAAGAAAAATATAATTGGAAATAACAGGTTCAAACCCTTCCTTTTAGTGCATTGAATACCCAGGCTATTGCAAAGAATCCAATTCCTACGGAAGCAAATCCCCATCCGGCTACATCGTCGTAGCGAAATGCCCCAAGGGCAATTAATCCGAAGCCGACAAAAATCATAATAAAAGTAGCCCAGGCAAGGACCGTATTCTTGTTCATTCCCATGATAGTTAGTTTAGTTGGACCTCAAATATCGGAAATTTTATAAGAATTTTTCAAAGTAAATACTTAAACTTTTATTTTTCAAAGGGAAATACTACCCCTGTTTGTTGCCTAATATCGTCCATAATTCTTATTAAATCATAAGTATGTTTCAAAGACCAAAGTTTACTTTCCAATTCACCTTTCATTAAACAGCGATGTACTTCTTCTATCTCATACTCATATCCTTTTCCCTTTTTAGGCAACTGAACTTTTTCTACTTCATCACTTTTTTCAATTGAATATTCCTGCGTCTCATGCCAGCGCGGAGCTAAATACACCGTTCCTTCAGAACCGGAAATTTGTGCTTTCATTTCTGAATTAGAAGTAAGTCCGCTATACAATATCGCCTGAGCATTTGGATATTCAAAAATCATAGAAGTTTGGATATCTACCCCTGTTTTATACATTTTAGAAGACGCAAGGATTTTATCAGGATAACCCAAAATAAGATATGTCAAAAAAATTGGATAGATCCCAATGTCCAAAAGAGACCCTCCGGCCAATCCCGGATTTAGAAGCCTTCCACTTTCATTCCTGTCAAGGGCGTAAAAAGCAAAATCTGCATGTATGTAAGCTATATCTCCAATAATACCTGCATCCAGCAATTCCTTTACTTTTCTAATAGACGGGTTAAACCGGCTCCACAATGCTTCCATCAAAAAAACCTTGTTCTCCTTCGCTACAGCTGTCATTTTTTCAACCTCACCCCTATTTATTCCCATAGGTTTTTCACAAAGTACATTTCTACCCTGCCTCATAGCCTTTATACTCAAGTCTGCATGAGAGGTATGCGGTGTGGCAATGTAAACAACATCTACATCTTCACAATTGAATAATTCCTGATAGCTGCCAAATGCATATTTGGCATTATTTAATTCCCCGAAATGTTTGGCTTTTTCAATATTTCTGGAAGCCACCGCCGTGAGTTCCCCATCTGCCACCAATTTTAAATCATCCGCAAACTTTTGAGCTATATTCCCCAATCCGACTATTCCCCAACGAATTTTATCTTTCATATCTTACTGTTCAATTTTGTTAAAGTTAATCAATATTACTCCTTATCTTTAACCCCGTTAAAGAAACTGAAAATAAAGAATGGATATCAACTTCAATAAAAACGAAGATCGCAATAAATTACTACTATCAGAGCTAAAGAAAAGGCTTATAAAGGTAAAATTGGGTGGTGGAAAAACCCGTCTTGAAAAGCAGCACGAACTGGGAAAAATGTCAGCAAGAGAGCGCATAGATTACTTGTTAGATGATAATAGTAATGCTATTGAAATTGGTGCTTTTGCCGGTGATAATATGTACAAAGAACATGGAGGCTGCCCGTCTGGAGGTGTTGTAGTCAAAATGGGATTTATTAAAAGTAAACAGTGTATTGTGGTAGCAAATGATGCTACGGTTAAAGCTGGTGCATGGTTCCCGATTACTGCTAAAAAGAATCTTAGAGCTCAGGAAATCGCCATAGAAAATAGACTTCCAATTATTTATTTGGTAGACAGTGCGGGGGTTTATCTCCCTATGCAGGATGAAATTTTTCCAGACAAAGAGCATTTTGGCCGTATTTTCAGAAACAATGCCATTATGAGCAGTAAGGGTATAGTTCAAATAGCCGCAATTATGGGCAGTTGTGTGGCCGGAGGCGCCTATTTGCCTATAATGAGTGATGAAGCTTTAATTGTAGAAAAAACGGGAAGTATTTTTCTAGCAGGTAGTTATTTGGTAAAAGCAGCAATTGGGGAGGATATTGATAATGAAACTCTAGGAGGAGCTGTAACCCATAGTGAAATAAGTGGAGTAACGGATTACAAGGCAAAAGATGATAAGGATGCCTTAGATACCATCAAAAACCTGATTGATAAAATTGGGAGTCCTGTTACCGCCGGATTTAGTAGAATTGAATCTATAAACCCTGCAGAGAAACAGGAAGATATTTATGGTATTTTACCCGGCTCAAGGACCGAGCAATATGATATGCTTGAAATAATAAAGCGTCTTGTAGACAACTCGGAGTTTCAGCAATATAAGGAAGGTTTTGGGAAAACTATTCTCACGGGTTATGCGCGTATTGATGGCTGGGCAGTAGGCATTGTGGCAAATCAGCGAAAAGTAGTGAAAACCAAAAAAGGTGAAATGCGATTCGGGGGTGTTATTTATTCCGATTCTGCAGATAAGGCTACAAGATTCATCGCTAACTGCAATCAGAAAAAAATACCTCTTGTTTTTCTTCAGGATGTTACAGGGTTTATGGTTGGCAGTAAAAGTGAACACGGCGGTATTATAAAGGACGGGGCCAAAATGGTTAACGCAGTTAGTAATTCTGTTGTACCTAAATTTACGGTAATTATTGGCAATAGTTATGGAGCCGGTAATTACGCCATGTGCGGTAAAGCCTATGATCCAAGACTAATAGTAGCCTGGCCAAGTGCCGAGCTAGCTGTAATGAGCGGTAATTCTGCTGCGAAGGTATTGCTTCAAATAGAAAAGGCATCGTTAAAAAAGAAAGGCGAGAAAATAACTCCGGAAAAAGAGGCCGAACTTTTTGATGAAATTAAAGAAAGATATGACAGGCAGATATCCCCATATTATGCTGCAGCACATTTATGGACAGATGCTATTATAGATCCCCTGGAAACTCGAAAATGGATTTCCTTGGGTATAGAAGCTGCAAATCTTGCACCGATTGAAAAAGCATTCAATATGGGTGTTTTACAGGTTTAGTTACCCAAATGTTGAGTTACCCTGGGTATTAGTAATAACTCTGTTTGCCGTCCATTTACATACCTAAAACCTTCTTGCCCATAGAATCCGGCTTCTTCGAGCATGATCCTAATATCTCTATTCCATTCCGGAACATTAATCGTGTTATTTAATTCTATCGCATATACGGTATTGGGATTAAGCGGATAATTCTCACCATCGTCTTTCATAACACCTCCCTGAGAATCCCACATCCCAATTGTTGTTCCTGCAGAATGCCCATAAGATCCCAACGGATGTGTATAAATGGCAGGCCTAAGTCCGGCTTCTTTGGCCTCATCTAATGCGATTTTTAATATTTGATTTCCTGTACGCCCCCTTATCATATTCTTTGTAAGATAATCCTGGACCCGATTCCCATCTTTAAGACCTTCCTTTAAAAACTCCGGTGCTTCCTTCTCTCCCGGTTTTAGAACATAGGCCAATTCCTGACAATCTGTATTTAGCCTCAGGTAGGTAATCCCAAAATCACAGTGTAATAAATCTCCAGGTAAAATCACCATTTGGTCTGGTCTGCCCGAAAATGAATAGAGATGACCCTCTAACTCATCATTAGTGCGCTGCACATCTACCGTAGGGTGGAACCATGTCTCCAGACCCAAATCTGTAACTTTTTGCCGCATCCACCATTCTACTTCAGTAGTTGTTGTAATTCCCGGGGTTATAACTTTTTCAGAAAATGCCTCAGCAATAATTTGATGTGTAATGGATACCAATTGATTATAAATAACCATTTCCCGTTCAGTTCTTGTTTCAATCCATCTAACGGCGAGTTGTTCTGCAGATACTATTCTTGAAGCGTATTTCTCGGGTAAATTCTGCAAGAATTCCTCATAGTCTGTCTTATCCAAACCATCGGCAATATTGTGATCCTTTGAATAGTTTAACCCTATTTTGTTTGGATTGTGTTCTTCAATTAACTGAATTAATCTTTGCCATTGATCCGGCTCCTTTTCCTTATCCCATGCTGAAGCGATGTTATTTCCCACATTGTATCTAGCCACAGCGAGTTTTTCGATTGTGTTCTTGGTTTTATCCCTGTAAAACAACAGAATGGTTCTTCTTCTTGCATTTAGCCATGTAGCGGGCAGCATAGTTCTTAATACAGGGTC
>Ga0316197_10001857_pt1 | contig 15008 bp, 14 predicted proteins | sample OudBiesiAoxic_MG_FD_204939 | JGI IMG/M metagenome (GOLD analysis project Ga0316197, IMG submission 204939) | Coastal sediment microbial communities from Oude Bieten Haven, Netherlands - site A oxic | ecosystem: Environmental > Aquatic > Marine > Coastal > Sediment | place: Netherlands...
GAGGCGCCCTTCCTTGTCTTCCTTGGTGAGCACGAGCGCTTCGATGACCTCGCCGATGGCGACGACTTCGCCCGGATCGATGTCGTTGCGGATGCTGAGCTCACGGCTCGGGATCACGCCTTCGCTCTTGTAACCGATGTCGAGGAGGACCTCGTCCTTGTCGATCTTGACGACGGTGCCGTTGACCATCTGGCCGTCTTCGACTTCGACCATCGTGCCGGCGATGGCCTCTTCGAAGGACATGCCGAGGTCATCAGAGGTGATCTCGCGGGGTGTGTAATTGCCTTCTTCGTCGAACGTCCCGAATTCGGAAGCGGTCGAGGAGGAGGTGGTAGAGGTGTCGGACAAGAGAATCGGCTTTCGGAACGGTTACAGAATCAGTGGACGCCCTGTTGGGCGTGCGCTCTCAGGGCGAGAACGCAACACGCAATGGTAACAGCGCTCCTGCCCAGCCGCACTCGCCCACGGTGCGCAGGCTCGCTGAGGTTCAGCGGCGAGTCGCGATCGCGAGGAATTCAGCCGTGTCGGCGGTCGGCGGGTCGAATCCATAGGCACCCGGCTCCACGCTGCTGATGCTGTCGACAGCCAGGTGGTGCGCATCGAGTAGGAGCCGAAGCTCGCGCGGCGTGTAGCAGCCGGTCCAGAGTTCGACGGTTTTCGACGCTCCCGTTTCCGACTTGATCTCGGTGTGCTCGTGGTTGACACCCGCGTCGGCATCGAAATCGGCGTCATCCCAATGCCGCACCACGAAGTACGAACTGAACGCGCTCAGCGCCAGCCGCCCACCAAGCCGGAGCGCTCGTGCCATCCCTGCGATCACGACCTCGTCCTCCCCGCCTGCTGTCATCAGGCCGAACGCTCCTTGACACAGACAGACGACAGCATCGAACTCGCCGTCGAACGGGAGCGAGCGGGCGTCGAGGCGCTCGAAGGTCGCGCCATCTGGCGCGTTGACCTGGGCGATCTCGACAAAGCGGTCGCTGATATCTACGCCGTGGACCGTGATACTGCGCCGCGCCAGTTCGTGCGCATGCCGACCCGGCCCACACCCGACGTCGAGCACGCGATCACCCGGCGACAACCCGAGCGCTTCGACGATGTGATCGACCTCCTGCACCGTGCCCTTCGTGAACGAGTACCGCAGGTACGCCGAACCCATGTGATCGGCGAGGTCCTCGAACCAGTGATCCCGCTTGCTCAACGCAACCCCGCCCGCCTCGACAGCGAACAAGTGAGGTGTCTGCGGCCACCGACCGCAGACTCCTGACGCGAAGGACGGAGGCGGTGGGTGGCCGTGACGGGGGAACGGGTGGGCGGTTTCATGATCAGCCTTTGGCGGCGGCCCAGGTGTCACCCCACGACACGTTCACTTCGAGGGGCACGTCGAGTGCTGCGGCGTCGTGCATCAGCTCGATCACCAGATCACCGATCTCGTCCTTCTCGTTCGGCGGCACCTCGACCAACACCTCGTCGTGCACCTGCAGGATGAGGCGGCTCTCGATGCCCGGCTCGCTCAGCGCGGCGTCGATCCGCACCAACGCCACTTTGAAGATGTCGGCGGCGAGCCCCTGGATCCCTGCGTTCATCGCCTGACGCTCCCCCGCCTGGCGGACACGGAAGTTCGAGTTCAACAACTCGGGGATCGGGCGGCGACGACCGAACAGCGTCTCGGTGTAGCCGCGCTCGCGCGCTTCTTCGACCGTGCGGTCCATGTAGTCCTTCACGTTCGGAAACGCCACGAAGTATGCGTCGAGGATCGGCGCCGCCTCGTCGACGGGGATGTTGAGCCGCTGCGCGAGCCCATATGCCTCCATGCCGTAGGCCAGGCCGTACGACACCATCTTCGCCTTCGACCGCTGATCGATCGTCACGTCCTCCGGCTCGACCGAGAACACCCGCGAGGCCGTCGCGTTGTGGATGTCCTGCCCGCTGTTGAACGCTTCGAGCAGACCCGAGTCCTGGGCGAGGTGGGCGATGCAGCGCAGTTCGATCTGGTTGTAATCGGCCACCAGCAGCTCGGTGCCGGGGGTCGCGACGAACGCCCGCCGGAAAAGTCGGCCCTCCTCGGAACGCACCGGGATGTTGTGAAGATTCGGCTGGTCGGACGACAGACGACCGGTGCGTGCGACGGTTTGGTTGAACGTTGCATGGATCCGACCGTCGGGCGCGACCTCGGCCAGGAGCCCCTTGCCGTACGTGCCGCGCAGCTTCTCGACCTCGCGGTGGCGCCGAAGCGGAGCGAGGAACTCGGGCCATTCGTGCTCGAGCTTCTCGAGCGTGGCGGCATCGGTCGACGGCCCGGTCTTCGTCTTCTTGATCGGAGTCAGACCCTTCTGGTCGTACAGCAACTCGCGCAGCTGCTTCGGCGAGTTGAGGTTGAGGTCGGGCATCTCGGCAACCGTCCGCAGCTCCTCGACCAGCGACTCGACCTCGTCGGTGAGTTTCTTGTTGAGGTTCTCGAGTTCCTCGATGTCGACCGCTACGCCAACGTGCTCCATCTTCGCGAGCACCATCACCAGCGGGTTCTCGATGGTCTCGTAGAGCTCAGCCATCCCCTGCGCCCGGAGGCTCGCTCGAATGGGCTCGACAAGGTGGTGCACCGCAAGTGCATCCCGTCCTGCGAGTTCGGCGTCGGACATCGAAGTGCCGTCGAGGTCGAGCTGGCCCGAGCCCGCGGCGTCGTCAGAGGGACGGGCGAAGCCGGTGTACTTCTCGATGAGGTCCGGCAGGTCGTACCGCGCCTCGGCGGGATCGATCAGATATGCCGCGATCGCCGTGTCGAGCGCGATCCCGTCGAGGGAGACGCCGACGTCAAGCAACGACCGCATCAGCGGCTTGATCCGGTGGCCGCGCACATCGGTGTGCGCAGCGAGCGCCGCGTGCACCCCCGGATCGTCGAGCAGATGACCGGGGATCCAGGTCACATCCGCCGACTCCGGCTCGGTGACGATGGCGAGCCCGGACAGTGCGGAACGGCCCGGCTCACCGATCCATGTCGCAGCGATGTCCAGCGCCTCGACGGCGGCGATCGCGGCGGCCGCCTCCGCCGAGTTCTTCACCTCGGTCACCTCGGCGACGAGTTCCTGTTGGTCCTCCTGTGGCCCGAGGTCGACCGCGGCGCCCATCCCGTTGATGGCTGCGGTGATTCGGCCCGACAGGGAGCGGAACTCGAGGAAGTCGAAGAGCCGCTTCATCTCCTCGCCATTCGGCTTGGGGACGAGATCGTCGAAATCGACCGATTCGACCGGCGCGTCATGACGGAGGATCATCAGCTCGAGGTTCTTGCGCGCCCGCTCCTCGTTCTCGATCAGATTCGACTTCAGCTTCGGTGTCTGCTCGTCGACGTTCGCGAAGATGCCGTCGAGTCCGCCGTACTTGTTGATCAGCTTGGCGGCTGTCTTCTCCCCCACCCCGGGAACCCCGGGCAGGTTGTCGGAGTTGTCGCCGCGGAGCGCGGCGTACTGCACATAGAGGTCGGGGGTGACACCGGTCTTCTCCGCGATACCGGCTTCGTCGTACAACGCGTAGTCGCTGACCCCGCGCTTGTTGTACATCACCTTCACGTCGTTGGTGTCGTTCACGAGTTGGTAGCTGTCGCGGTCACCGGTGACGATGATGACGTTCTTCCCACGCGCGACCAGTTCGTCGGTTGCTGTGGCGATCAGGTCGTCGGCTTCCCAGCCCGCCTGATCGATCGTCTGGATGCCGAGCGCCTCGAGCACTTCACGAACGAGACCCATCTGCTGACGGAGGATGTCGGGCGCGGCCTCACGCTGGGCCTTGTACTCGGGCTCCGCCTCGTGGCGAAAAGTGGGTTCCGGCCGGTCGAACGCCACCAGGATGCCCTCGGGCTCCTGCTCGTTGAGGACGTAGGCCAACATCGATGTGAAGCCGAAGACTGCGTTGGTGACCTGACCGCTCGCGGTCGCCATGTCGGTGGGCAACGCGAAGAACGCCCGGTAGGCGAGCGAGTTCCCGTCGACGAGGAGGTGGGTACCCACATGGGCTCCGATCGTGTAGTCGTGCGTTGAAACGTGACGGTCAGTCGGCCGGCGGACGCAGGGATCCATCGAGGATCCGGTCGGCGACGTCGCGCATCCGGGTCCGTTCGCTCATCGCCGTCTTCTGAATGAAGCTGAACGCATCGCCCTCCGACAGCCCGACGTCGTCGATCAGGAGGCCCTTGGCGCGATCGATGACCTTGCGCGCCTCGAGTTGATCGCCCAACGCATCGACCTCTCCCGACAGCGAGGTCAGCTCACGGAACCGTCCCATGGCGACCTCGATCGCCGGGATCAGGTCACTCTTCTGGAACGGCTTGACGAGAAACGCCAACGCCCCGGCGTCACGCGCCTCCTCGACGACCTCGCGTTGGCTGAAGGCGGTCAGCATCAAGACGCCGCACAGCCGGTCGGCGTTGATCACCCGAGCCGCTTCCAGCCCGTCGGCGCCAGGCATCTTGATGTCGAGAATCGCCAGGTCAGGCTTGGTTTCCCGAATCAGGTCGACCACGGTGTCGCCTCGCCCGGTCTCGCCAACGACGTCGTAGCCCTCTTCTTGCAGCGTCTCGCGGAGATCCATGCGGATGATGGCTTCATCTTCGGCGATCACGACGCGCAGGGGCATGTGAGTGTTATAGCGGCATTCGCGGCGCTCGCCAGCGCCGCGGGTCAGTCGACGGCAACCAACTCGTCGAGCAATCCGTCCTGGCGCAGGACCAATGCGTCGATTTCGGCCACGACCCGAGCGTGTTGTCGCCGATACGCCTCCGCGTGCTCCCGGGCCTTCCGCGCCTCGCGGGTTGCAGCCGTGTTGTCGGCCACCAGCGCACGGATTGCCGAGTCCTCGGCGTCATCGGCGAGGTACCGCATCTGCTCCTCCACGGCCACGAGCTCGGCTCGCAACGCGGTCAGCCGAGACGACGTCTTGGCGAGCTTGCGCTTGATCGACCGCTTCGACACGTCCTGAATCGTATGCGGACGACCTGCTGCAGGTGTGACCTGCTCCCAGACTCATGACGCGACCATGGCGGGCACGTGTGGCCGGTATCCTCATCCGCTGCACGCCCCGGTAGCCCAATTGGCAGAGGCAACGGTCTCAAACACCGTCCAGTGTCGGTTCAAGTCCGACCCGGGGTACAAGTGAAGTGCCTGGCTGCTGGCCGATCAGGCGAAACGGAGCGATGTCGGCCGAAGGTGGACGTCCGCCTGTTCGGCGGCCGAGGATGCGACGTCCACCAGGTTTCGTCGATCGGCTCCCGAACTCCCGGACACGATTGGATCACCGTGCACGTCGACAGCCGTCGATGGCGGGCGGTTCCCATGCGTCGGCGGGGACATCGTGATCTCGACAACGCCGAAGTCTGGGGACTGGCTGGAGCCTGGATCGCTCGCCCTCGGCGTGCGCCCGTCGCGACCACGAATCTGGACGCCGGCACACCGGCCTCCCCGGAGGAGCCACCACCCCATCACAGGGTTACCGATCGGTAAGGTCCGAACGCCGTCGGAGCTGGTCTAGATTCGGCCATCATGCTCGCTTTCACCTTCCCCGGACAGGGGTCGCAGCGCCCCGGCATGGGGCGTCCCTGGCAGGAACACGAGAGTTGGGAACTCGTCGACGAGGCAAGCGAGGTGGCCGGCCGCGACCTCGCAGCGCTGCTCTGCGATGCCGACGCCGACGAGTTGAAAGACACCCGCAACGCCCAGCTGACCACCTTCGTCTCGAGTCTCGTCGTGCTCGACGCGGTCAGCCGGATCGGTATCGACGCAAGCTTCTGCGCCGGTCACAGTCTCGGCGAGTACACCGCACTCACAGCGACCGGTGCGCTCGGCTTCGACGACGGGATCCGGCTCGTGTCGGCGCGCGCCGCGGCGATGCACGATGCCGGCCTCAGCCAACCCGGCACGATGGCCGCCGTCCTCGGCCTCGACGACGACCAGGTCGGTGTTGCCTGCAACCTGGCCGACGCCGACGTGTGGGTCGCGAACTACAACGCGCCGGGCCAGGTCGTCATCGCCGGCTCGCCCGACGGCGTCGACCGGGCGTCCGCACATGCGAAGGACTTGGGAGCGAAGCGCGTCATGGCCCTGCAGGTGTCCGGCGCGTTCCACACGCCGTTCATGACTGCGGCACGCGAACGCCTCCGCGATGCGATCAGCGCCGCGGAGCCGCGAGACAGCGACGTCCCCGTCGTCTCCAACGTCGATGCGAAACCGCATCATCTCGGTGCCGACTGGACGAGCCTGCTCTCGGCGCAGCTGTCGAGCCCGGTGCGATGGCGTCAGAGCCTGCTCACCCTCGAGTCGGAAGGAGTCACCGACTTCGCCGAACTCGGACCTGGCGGCGTCCTGAGCGGCATGGCGAAACGGACGACCTCCGGTCGCACGATCTCGATCGCCACCCCCGACGATCTCGACAAGCTGCTCGAATGGGTCGACGCCTCAGCGACCAGCCACGTCACCCAACTCGAAGGAGAGCACCTCTTCGCGGTCGAGCGGCTCGTGGTCAGCCCTGCGGCCGGGCTCTTCACCCCGGTCGACGACATCGGCGAGGGGTCACGGATCGACGTCGGCACGGTGATCGGCCACGTCGGCGAGGCCGAAGTCCGCTCGGCCTTCGCCGGACTCCTCCAGAGTTTTATCGCCGTCGACACCGAGCGAGTGACCCTTCGCCAGCCCATCGCCTGGCTCAGAACGGACTGATCGTCATGCCTGCAACCCCCATCGGCACCCGAGGTGCCGTCATCACCGGCTGGGGAACCTCCCTGCCCGAAAAGATCCTGACGAACATCGACCTCGAATCGATGATGGACACCGACCACGTGTGGATTCGCGATCGGACCGGGATCTCCCAACGCCACATCGGTGGCACGACGGCCGGCTTGTCTGCCGAGGCGGGACGCGCCGCACTCAAAATGGCGGGTGTCGATCCAGCCGACGTCGATGCACTGATCCTGGCGACCACTACACCTGACCGTGCGGTGCCGGCGACCTCGTCGACGGTGCAGAATCTGCTCGGTCTGACGTCGTGTGGCGCGTTCGACCTCAACGCCGCTTGCTCGGGTTGGGTCTACGCACTCGTCAACGCCCACGGGCTGATCGCGATGGGCGCCCGCACCGTGCTCGTCATCGGCACCGACACCCTCGATCGGATCACCGACTACACCGATCGGAACACCGGCATCCTGTTCGGGAACGGTTCCGGGGCAGCGGTCGTCGAGGCGGTCGACGGACCAGGTCAGATGATGGGCTGGGACCTCGACTCACTCGGCGAGGCGGAGGACGCCCTGTACGCCGAAATCGGCGGCTTCCTCCAGATGGAAGGGCGCGAGGTCTTCCGGCGAGCAGTGCGCCTGATGGCCGATTCAGCCACGAATGCGATGGCGAGCGCAGGAGTCACCGCCGACGACATCGCCGTCGTCGTGCCCCATCAGGCGAACATCAGGATCATCTCCGCGTCGCTCGAGCGCCTCGACATCCCGATGGAACGAGCATCGATCGTCCTCGATCGAACCGGGAACACGTCGTCGGCGTCGGTGCCGCTCGCCCTTGCGGAGGCGCTCGACCAGGACCGTGTCACCGATGGCGACCTCATCCTCTTCGTCGGGTTCGGTGCGGGCATGTCCGCCGCAAGTGCCGTCATCCGCTGGAGCCCGCACGCCAACAAGTACTCCGGAGACGCCACATGACCGAACCAGCCACCGCCGGACGGATCGTCCTCGTCACGGGCGGCTCCCGCGGCATCGGCCTCGCCTGCGCGCGTCGATTGGCCGCTGCCGGCGACCGCGTCGCCGTCACGTACAACTCGTCGCCGCCACCCGACGGCCTGTTCGGTGTTCAGTGCGACGTCACCGACTCCGCCCAGGTCGACGCTGCGTTCGCCGCCGTGGAGGAGCACTTCGGAGGCACCGTCGAGGTCCTCGTCTCGAACGCAGGCGTCACCAAGGACGGATTGTTGCTCCGGATGACCGAGGACGACTTCGCGACCGTCCTCGACGCGAACCTGACGGCCTCGTACCGCGTGACCAAGCGCGCGGCGAAGGGCATGCTCAAGGCGCGAACAGGACGAATCATCCTGATGTCGTCGGTCGTTGGACTGCTCGGACAAGCCGGCCAGTCGAACTATGCGGCCTCCAAGGCCGGGCTGGTCGGGTTCGCCCGCTCCCTCGCCCGCGAACTCGGCTCGCGTTCGATCACGGTCAACGTCGTCGCCCCGGGTCCGGTCGCGACCGATATGACCGCGGCACTGTCCGACGACCAGCTCGCCGCGATCACCACGGTGGTGCCGCTCGGGCGGATGGCGCATCCCGACGAGATCGCGGGCGTCGTGAGTTTCCTGGCCGGGCCGGACGCGGCCTACATCACGGGCGCGGTCATCCCGGTCGACGGTGGGCTCGGGATGGGCCATTGAGGCCCTGCTCACCTCTACAATCCCGACACAACCAACGAATTGGAGAATCCCCGTGAATGAAGAACTGTTCGCACGCTTCCGCAAGTGCGCCGTCGAGGTGCTCTCGGTCGAGGAGAGCGCCGTGGTCCCGGACGCCAAGTTCGGCGACGACCTCGACGCCGACAGCCTCGACCTGGTCGAGCTCGTGATGGCCCTCGAAGAGGAGTTCGACATCGAGGTCCCGGAAGAAGAGCTCGAAGGCGTCGAGACCGTCCAGTCGGCCTACGACCTCGTGGCCGCCAAGGTCTGAGTCAACGATCATGACGATCGACCCGGCCGGGTCGCGTCGGGTTGCGATCACCGGGCTCGGTGTCGTCGCCCCGGCCGGCATCGGCGCGCAGAACTACTGGTCGGGGCTGCTCGGCCCCGGCGCCACGACCGGACGGTCGCTGGAGATCGACGAGTGGGATCCGACCCCCTATTTCGAGAACGCGAAACAGGCTCGACGCGCCGACCGCGTCGAGCAGTTCTCCCTGGCTGCCGCGGCGGAGGCGTTCGAGCAGGCCGGCGGACTCGACGCGATCGGTGTCGATGCCGGGCGCTTCGGCACGATCTTCGCCACTGGCGTGGGTGGGCTCCACACCCTCGAAGAGCAGATCCAGGTTCGTCTCGAGAAGGGCGAGCGACGGGTCTCACCGTTCCTCGTCCCGATGATGATGACCAATGCTTCAGGCGCCGCGATTTCGATGCGGTACGGACTCCGCGGGCCGAACGAAACGATCACCACTGCCTGCGCCGCAGGCAGCCATGCGATCAACTACGCCGCCCGGCTGATCAAGTGGGGCGTCGTCGACGCCGTTGCTACGGGCGGCGCCGAGTCGGCCGGGACCATCACCGGGCTCGCCGGCTTCCAGAACATGACGGCACTCTCGAGTTCGGGTGTGAGCCAGCCGTTCGCAGCCGGACGCGACGGGTTCGTCATGGGCGAGGGCAGCGCGGTCCTCATCCTCGAGGAGTGGTCCGGCGCTGAAGCACGCGGTGCGAACATCCTGGGCGAGCTACTCGGCGGCGCAAGCAACGCCGATGCCCATCACATCACAGCACCGTCGCCCGGCGGCGTCGGCGCGATCGCCTGCATGCGCCTCGCCCTCGCCGAGTCGGGTATCGAACCAGGCGATGTCCGCCAGGTCAACGCCCACGGCACGTCGACACCGCTGAACGATGCCGCCGAAGCCGACGCGATCACCGAGGTTTTCGGGCCGAACGCTGTTCCCGTTGTTTCGACCAAGGGCGTCACCGGGCACGCGTTGGGCGCCGCCGGCGCGCTCGAAGCCGCTGCGCTCGTACTGTCGATCCAACACGGTTTGATCCCGCCCACGGCGAACACGACCGCGCCCGACGAGGGCATGGAGATCGATCTCGTCGTCGGCGAACCACGACCGTGGACCCCCGGCCCGTCGATCTCGAACAACTTCGGATTCGGCGGGCACAACGGGTCGGTCGTCATCGCGCCCGGCTCGTAGCGATCACCCGACGGAACGACCGCGCCCGACGTCAACGCGACCAGGAGTCAGCTGAGGCCGAAGCCTTCGCGATGCCGCGGGGACGCGTCCCGCACGATCTCGGCGACGGCGTCGAACTCCTCGGCTCGGTGGGTCGGCTCGATGTCATCCGATACGGCTGCATCGTGCGCGGTGAACCAGATGGTGTCGACTCCGGCGTTGATCCCACCCAAGACATCGCTCGCCAGGCTGTCGCCGATCATCACGACCGCCTCGCGGTCGACGATTCCCATCGAGCCGAGTGTGTGATCGAAGATCGCACGGCCGGGCTTGCTGAATCCGAGCTCACCGCTGATGCTCACGACCTCGAACACGTCATCGAGTCCAAGGCGATCGAGACGCCCTCGCTGGACCGGCCCGATGCCGTTCGTGATCAACGCCAGTCGGCACACGGCGGCCAGTTCGACGAGGAGTTGCGCTGCACCGTCGTACAGCTCACCGTGATCTGCCAGACCGCCGACGAACGTGGCCCCCATCTCCACTGGATCCGCATCCACTCCGACGTGCTCGAGGAGTTGCTCGAACCGTCGCACCTTGACGTCGTTCGGGCTCAGCTCTCCTGCTTCGACCTGCCGCCAGAGCGCCCGGTTCAGGCGGTCGTACGCGACGAACACGTCCGACGTCGGCTCGATCCCGGCCGAACGCATCGTGACCTCGAACGCGGCTGCTTCGGACGAATCGGAGTCGAGCAGCGTGTGATCCAGGTCGAACAGGACCGTCGTGTACCGCACCGGGCGGGTCAGACGTCGGCCAGGACGAACATCAGGTCGCAACTGGTGGCGACCTCGCCGCCGACCTTCGCCGTTCCCGACCCCTTGCCGGCACGAGCCGACATCCGGCCGAGCTGCACCTCGATGACGAGTTCGTCGCCGGGCACGACCTGCCGTCGGAATCGAGCACCGTCGAGCCCACCGAAGAGTGGAAGCTTGCTGGCGAACCGTTCATCGGCCAGTACGGCGCACGCGCCCACCTGGGCGATCGACTCACACATCAGGACGCCGGGCAAGGTGGGCCGTCCGGGGAAGTGACCGGCGAAGAAGTACTCATCGCCGGTCAACCGCCACAGGCCGGTCGCCGAGACGCCGGGTTCCATCGCAATCAGCTCGTCGACGAGCAGGAACGGTGGACGATGCGGCAACAGATCGATCGGGGCAGGCAGCGAACTCATCTGAGCATCTTGCCCGAAACGCGACCGTGCCGCCGGTGACCGGACGGCGGGTCCGGTCACCGACGGCGCGGTCGGGGGGAGATGAATGGCTACCGAGGGATCAGAGCAGCGTGGTCACGTCGATGCTCGGCGGCACGAGCACAGCGTCGATCACGTGGATGACACCGTTGCTGGCCTCGACGTCGACGGCAGTCACGTTTGCATCGTTGACCATCACCGAGCCGTCGTCACCAACAGCGATCGTGATGCTCTCACCCTGCAGCGTCTCGACATCACCGGAAGCGACGTCGGACGACGGCACCTCGGCGCCGAGCACGTGGTACGTGAGCACCGCGGTCAGTGCGTCGATGTTCTCCGGGAGGAGCAGCGCCTCGACGAGGCCCTCGGGCAGCGCAGCGAACGCATCATCGGTCGGCGCGAACACCGTGTAGGTGCCCTCGCTCGACAGGGTGTCGGCCAGGCCAGCGGCGGTCACCGCAGCGACCAGCGTGTCGAAGGTTCCGGCGCCAATCGCGACGTCGACGATCGTGTCGCCTTCAGCAGCCTCGTCGCCAGCAGCCTCGGTTGACGCTGACTCTTCCTCCATGGCGTCCTCTTCCATTGCCTCGTCTTCCATTGCGTCCTGGACGAGGAGGGCGGTGGCGTCGATGCTCGGCGGCACCAGGACGGTGTCGATGACGTGGATGACACCGTTGCTGGCCTCGACGTCGACGGCGGTCACCGTTGCGTCGTTGACCATCACGGAGCCGTCGTCACCGACGACGACCGCGAGGCTCTCACCCTGCAGCGTCTCGACATCACCGGTGGCGACGTCGGACGACGGCACCTCGGCGCCGACCACGTGGTACGTGAGCACCGCGGTCAGTGCGTCGATGTTCTCCGGGAGGAGCAGCGCCTCGACGAGGCCCTCGGGCAGCGCAGCGAACGCATCATCGGTCGGCGCGAACACCGTGAACGGGCCCTCGCCCGACAGGGTCTCGGCCAGGCCGGCAGCGGTCACCGCAGCGACCAGCGTGTCGAAGGTTCCGGCGCCAATCGCGACGTCGACGATCGTGTCGCCTTCAGCAGCCTCGTCGCCAGCAGCCTCGGTCGTTGCGGACTCGTCGGCGGCGGCCTCGGTGGTGGCGGGCTCTTCAGCGTCGTTGCTGTCGGAACCGCAGGCGGTCAGTGCGAGCGCACCGACGGCGAGGCCAGCGGCCAAGCGACGGGGAGTGCGACGTGATGTGGTCTTCATGTTCATGTCTCCTTGGGTGGGGGGTTGTTCACGAGTGGCTCCGTTCCCGGACTTGGGGGGTGGGGCGAAGTCAAGAGGTCTTCGGAGCTGCGCGATGATCCGGATGACTTTGGATCGAACTTTTCTTCGCGGACCCGAAGGACACCGTCCGTGTGGGGTCGCCGGCGCGACGGAAACAGCCGTCCTCGGGGGCGCCAGGACCTGCGTCGTCGCCGCATCGGGCCTCGACGACAGGTCAGTCGAAACGGATTCGGACCTCGGCCCCGCCGACCCGTCCGACATGGTTCGCGCCGGGCCGCGCCGGGACGAGGCCGGTGCAGGTTCCGGTGATCACGAGGTCGTCCGACCGGACCGGTTCGCCGATGGCGAGTGCGCGTCGGGCAACCAGCTGCAGGACGCGGAGCGGGTGTCCGAGGGCTTCGGCTCCGGTCGCCGCCACCACCACGTCTCCGTCGATGCTCAACTGCACAGGCGTGGTATCGAGGTGGCGGAGACTGGCGGCATCGCGATCGAGTGACTGCCCGACCACCATCCGGGCACCGACGACATTGTCAGCAGCCAGTTGCGCAGCGCCGATCAGCGGGAACGCCGCCAACCGGCCGGCCACCACCTCGATCGCGGCGAACGCCTCGACGAACTCGGCGAGATCGAGCGGGTCCTCCGAGACGTCGGTGAGATCGTGCAGCACTCGCAGCCCGACCTCGACTTCCAGGTGCGGTGGCGTCACGAACGCGTCGGCGGCGAAGGCCACCGGAGACTGCACGACGTGCGCCGACCGGTAGCGCCCGACGAGTGGAGCGTCGACGCGCAGCATCTGCTGTGCTGCTTCGCTGGTGCACCCCGCCTTCCAGCCGATGAGCTCGTCGCCGTGGAGTCGGTGTCCTGCGTTCTGGATGCGGTAGCCCTCGGCAACATCGCCGGGCTCGTGAGCGAGCTGTTCGACCGCCGAGCGATCCGCGGAGGCAGCGGCCAGCTGCGCAGCGACGACGGCGACCTGGGCTTCGGTGAGAGTCGGGATGCTCATCGCGATCAGTCCTCTCCCGGTCGTCGGGTGTACTCCTGCTCGGGGTCACCCGAGTACCCCGGTGGGAACGTGGCCAACAGCTCGTCACGGGTGGGCGTGCGCTGCTCCCGGGCCTCATCGGGGAGCTGCGCGACGATGCCTTTCATGATTCGCCTCGTGTCGGCGTCGAGCGACTTCCCCTTCAACTTCACCGGTTCGCCGACTCTCACCCGCACGACCGGTGGGTCGGTGAAGTTGAGCATGTTCGGCAGCCGGTTGGAACGTGGCCACACCTTCTCGGTCCCCCAGAGTCCGACCGGGATCACGGGCGCTCCGGTCATCTGCGCCAGGCGGGCCGCACCCCACCGGCCGCGCAGCACCGGATCGAAGAACGCCGGCCCGCGCGGGATGGTGCCCTCGGGCATCATCGTCACCATCTCGCCACCGGCCAACGCATCAGCTGCGGCCTGGAGCGGTTCGTCGGAACCGGTCGCCCGGTCGACTCTGATGCCACCCATCGCCGCCGCGACCTGACCGACGATCGGCGCGTCGAACACTTCCTTCTTGCCCAGGAAGCGTGCCGGACGGCCGCTCTTGGCGATCACCAGCGACATCGCCGACACATCGAAATAGCTCCGGTGGTTGCCGACGAGGATGCACGGCCCGCTGTTCGGAATGCTGTCGACGTCCCCGATGTCGAATCGGGCGTATGGATACATGGCCGGCCGGTTGAGTCGCAGCGCCACGTCCTGGACCTCGAGGCCGACGACGGGAATCTTGACCACGCCGGGCGACACGTCGAGGTTCACAGTTGGCCACCGACGAGTCGCGGCGACGAGCACCATCCGTGGATCGGGGTTGACGACCACGGGATGCCCGACGGCGTCGAGCATCGGCGTGTCGTAGAAGCTGTCGGAATACGCCCAGCTCTCGGCGAGATCGATACCGTGCTCATCGGCCCAGGTCCGGATCGCTGCGAGCTTTCCAGCCGACCAGACGAACGGGCCATCGAGCGTGCCGTCGTAGTTGCCATCGGCGTCGACGGCGTAGCGGGTGGCGACCGCATCATCGAAGCCGAGGGCATCGGCCAGCGGCTTCACGAGGTCGTACGGTGTCGTGGTCGCCAACACGATCGGCCGGCCGGCATCGCGATGGGTCGTGAAGGCCACCTCCGCGAAGGGTTGCACGAGATCGACCAGTTGCTCGACGACCGTCTCGGCAGCCGCACGCACCGTGGCAGCCGACCGGCCCTTCGCAAGGGTGACGCCCTGACGTGCGATTGCCATCGCTGGAAGCGTCTCGCCGATCCGGTGGAAGAGACCGAACAAGAACTTCTCGCCGGGGAACGGCCCGCTCGACAACCCCGCACGTTGCATCGCCTCGGAGAAGATCTCCCCCGACGCCCCCGCCAACAACGTCCGATCCAGATCAAAGAACGCAGCACCCTGAGCCATGGGAGCAACCTAGACGCCGGTTCGAAGCGACCGGTCACCCGACACCTGCAGGGGGTGCACCGCAGGCACGACAGGCCGCCGAGCGAGGCGAGACGTGGGCCGGCACCAGAAAAACGGGAAAGGCCCGGATTGGGGAATCCGGGCCTCTCAACCTGAGGTCATCCGCCGATTGGGGGATCGGTGAGTGGAAGCCTCGTCG
>Ga0316197_10001859_pt1 | contig 15002 bp, 15 predicted proteins | sample OudBiesiAoxic_MG_FD_204939 | JGI IMG/M metagenome (GOLD analysis project Ga0316197, IMG submission 204939) | Coastal sediment microbial communities from Oude Bieten Haven, Netherlands - site A oxic | ecosystem: Environmental > Aquatic > Marine > Coastal > Sediment | place: Netherlands...
GCCGATCGCGAAGCTGTTCAAGACACCGGGCAAGCTCGCTCGGGACAACGTGGCCCGCGCGCCGCGCCGGACCTCATCGAGTGCAGCGGCCCTCATGATCGGCGTTGCCCTCGTGAGCGCCGCCGCAGTGTTCGCCTCCTCGTTGCGCAACACACTCGTCGCCACACTCGACGACGTCGTCCAGTCCGACTACATCATCCAGGGCGCCCAGGACGGCACCACGTTCCCGAGTTCTGTCACCGACACCCTCGCCGAGCTGCCGGAGATCCAGGCCGCCATGCCCATCCAGTTGGCGTTCGCTGAGATCGACAGCGATGTGCGCAACTTCGCCGCCATCGATCCGGCGGCCGCCACGCAGATGATCAACGTCGACCTGCGCGAGGGCGACATCGAAAACCTCGCTGACGACGCGATCGCCGTCCACACCCAGTCCGCCGAGGATCTGGGTCTCGAAGTCGGCGACACACTCGCGGCCACCTTCAGCAACGGCACGATACAAGACGTCGAGGTCGCGGCGATCTTCGGCGACAACTCCTTCGGGTTCAACTGGTTCATCGGCCTCGACACGCTCGCCGAGGTGACCGACGCGCCTGACGCCAACGTGTTCGGCTTCGCGAAACTCGCCGACGGGGTCACCCCCGAGGTCGGCGACGAGGCCGTGCGTCAGGCGATGGAGGCGTTCCCGCAGGCAAAGGCGCAGTCCAATGCCGAATTCATCCAGGACCAGGAGGATCAGATCAATCAGGTCCTCCTGGTGATCACGATGCTGCTGGCGTTCGCCATTCTCATCGCCGTACTCGGCATCTCGATCACGCTCGCCCTCGGCGTGTTCGAGCGGACGAGGGAGATCGGGCTCCTCCGAGCAGTCGGCATGAATCGTCGCCAGACCCGGCGGTCGGTGCGCTGGGAGGCGATCATCGTCTCGGTGTTCGGTGCGCTGATCGGGATCGTGCTCGGCACGTTCCTCGGTGTCGTGCTGTCGCTCGCCGTCCCCGACAACGTGATCTCCGAGCTCGCCTTCAGCCCGGGGATCATCGGCTTGATCCTGGTCGGTGCGGTGATCGCCGGCCTCGTCGCTGCCCTCTATCCGTCGTACAAAGCCAGCAACATGAACGTCCTCGAGGCCATCGCCACCGAGTGAGTCCCTCGCGCAAGACAGCACATTCCGGCGGATCGTGACGGTTGCCGTCACGATCCGCCGGGATTGCGGTGCTTTGGACTTCCGCGTGGGACGGATAGAACGGCACGATGGCGCTCGACCCGGACCGACTCGACAACGACGTGCTGGCGTTCCTCCGAGAACGGCACCTCGCCACGCTGACGACGTTGCGCACCGACGGTTCGCCCCACGTCGTCGCGGTCGGGTTCAGCTACGACGCCGACGCCAAGGTCGCCAGGGTGATCACGTGGGCGACCTCGCAGAAGGCGATCAACGCCGGTCGGATGGAAGCGACCGGACAACGAGCCGCGGTGTGCCAGGTCGACGGTGGCCGCTGGCTCGCCCTCGAAGGACCGGTGCGGCTCGTCACCGATCCGAACGCGGTCACCGCCGGAGTCGACGGCTACGCGGAGCGTTACCAACAGCCGAAGGAACGCGACGATCGAGCTGTGATCGAAATCGACGTCGACCGGATTCTCGGCCGGGGCTGAGCGATCCGGGTCGTCAGCTTGCGCCGCGGTTCCAGGGCAGGTCCGCGAGGAATCGCTGAGCCGCCGGGTGCGGGTCCATGACCGGCGTGTCGTCAGAACTGCGCAGCACACGCGGGTCGAGATGGTTCTGGCAGCCAGGGCACCAGTAGAGGATTCGGTTGTGAATCCCCATCCGACGCATGTCGACGCTGCCGGTGCACCGCGGGCAGCGTTGCCCGTTGCGGCCATAGACGGCGAGTCCGCCGCGGACGTCGTTCGCGACGACTCGATCCGCATGGTCGATGTTCGCACGCACCTGCGACGCCGCGGTGTTCACCAGACGGACCGCGTCGGACTCGGTGAGGTCCCCCACCCGCGCGAACGGACTGATCGCCGTCGACCAGAGCACCTCACATCGGTAGACATTGCCGACACCGAACATGACCCGCTGGTCGAGCATCACCTCAGCGATGCGCTCATCAGCATCGGGGTACGACAGCAGCAGGTTCACGGCGAGTCCGAGGTCGGCATCGGGCCGGCCGAGGTCAGGACCCAGCCGGCCCATTCCCGGGTGTCGTCGTTTGTCGGGGCGCCGATACGTCTCCACCAGTGGTGCGTTGAAGCACACGGCCACCCAGTCCGCGTTCTCGATCGACGCCCGCATCTGCTGATACGGCCGGCGCCACTTCTCGCCTTGGCGATAGAGGTGCCACGACCCCGACAACCGCATGTGGGTGTGCAGGATCATCCCGTTGTCCCACTCGATCTCGAGATGTTTGCCGTGGGACTCGACCTTCTCGATCGTACGTCCGGCCTGCGGAACGGGACCGACGAGACGGGGAGCGTCGAACCGGGTCATCGGCTTGCCGCCGAGTGCGGTACGCATCGCGCTCGCAGCGCGGTGAATGATTTCTCCCTCCGGCATCCCACGCCCACACTAGATGCCCGAGGCAACCTCACGTGGGCATTGATCGGCGGTGCGGAGAAGCGAACTACGGGAGTTTGCCGACGTGGGCCAGCGCGAGGCGGATCAATCGATCATGGCCACTCGTCATCGACTCGCGGACTTCCTGGCCGACCGCTTCCTCGGGCGAGAACCAGGTCAGGTCGAGTGCCTCCTGCGTCGGCTCGCACTCGCCCTCGACGGGCACCACATAGGCGAGCGAAACCGCATGGTGGCGAGGATCGTAGAAGCCCGACCGATCCGGATCGGGGAAGTACTCCACGACCGTGAACGGCGTCGGATTTGCAGGCACCCGCGGGAACGCCAGCGGCCCCAAGTCCTTCTCGCAGTGCCGCATCAACGCCTCCCGCACCCGTTCGTTGAACAGCACGCGACCCGTCACCACCATCCGGCTGATCGTGCCGTCGGCAGCCACGCGCAGCAGCATGCCCACCTCGACCACGTTCCCGAGCGAGTCGACCCGGACGGGGACGGCATCGACGTAGACGATCGGCACGTTGGCGCGCACCATTTCCAGGTCGTCGTCGGCTAGCCAACCGGTGGAGGTCTGGGTGTCGATGTCGATCTCGCTCACGGTGCACGATGATCCCACGTCCCGACGAGCGAGGGGTGAATACGCTGCGCCGATGGACGTCTTCGTCGACTCAGAGACCGCACCGCTCCGATCGGTGATCGTCGGGTACCCCGACAACTTCCTGCAGGTGGTCCCGGAGATCATCAACGAGACCCAACGCAAGTTCTACGACAGCCCGGACGCCCCCACCGCTGAAGCGGTCACCGCCCAGCTCAACGGCTTCATCGACGTGTTGTCATCGCGCGGCGTCGAGGTGCTGCAGCCGCACCCACTCCCCTACATCCCTGACCAGATGATGACCCGCGACATCGGCGTCGTCATCGGCGACACGTTCATCGTGACGACGATGGCCGCCCGCAGCCGGCGACACGAATGGCGCGGATACGCCCATCTCTTCGAACGGTTCCCGGAACACGTCAAGGTGCTGTTCGGTCCCGAAGACCTCGTGATCGAGGGTGGCGATGTGATCGTCGACCGCGGCAAGGTCTTCGTCGGAATCGGTCAACGCACCACACTGGCGGGCGCCGCCTGGCTGATGCAATTGGTCCCCGACTACGAGATCGTTCCGATCACCCTGCGCGGCTTGCACCACGGCGAGGACGTGTTGCATCTCGACTGCTCATTCCTCCCGATCGGTGACGGACATGCGTTGATCTACCCGGGCGGGCTGCGCGAGGTCCCGGCCGCAGTGCGCGACACCTACGAATTGATCGAGGTGACGCGAGAGGAACAACAGATGCTCGGCACCAACGTGCTCTCGCTCGACCCGCTCACCGTGATCTCTCAGCCGACGTCGACACGGATCAACGCCGAGATGCGCGAACGTGGCCTCGAGGTGATCGAAGTGCCGTACTCGGAGCCACCCAAGACCGGTGGCAGTTTTCGCTGCTGCACGCTCCCACTGCACCGGGCGTTCTGATGGCGGTCGAGGACGGACACCGCTGGAACGCCCGCTACGACGGCCACCCCGTCGCCGAGCCGTCGCCACCCGACGTGCTGACGATGGCCGGCCTGATCGATGTCGTGGGCAACTCGGGGCGTGCGCTCGACGTCGCCTGCGGCGCTGGCGGTCAAACGGTCTGGCTCGCCCAGCGCGGATTCGACGTCGTCGCCGTCGACGCGTCGGATGCCGCAATCGGTCTCACGACGGCGGCCGCAGCAGCGGGGGGCGTGGCAGATCGCGTCGATGCCGAGGTGATCGACCTCGATGCCGGGGTTCCGCTCGACCTCGGCGACTTCGACGTCATCGTGTGCCAACGATTCCGCGGGATCGACCTCTACGACGCGTTCGTGAGCCGACTCAGGCCGGGCGGTCTCGCCGCCATCACCGTGCTCTCCGAAACGGGGGCGGCCTCACCGGGTCCGTTTCATGCACCACCGGGTGAGTTGCTCCGCGCCTTCACCCGTCCCGACGTCGAGATCCTGTTCCACAACGAATCCAACGGCCAGGAGTCGATCCTCCTCCGCCGCCCGTGAAATTCACCCGGGATGGATGCCACCGGTGGGTCAGGAGGCTTTGGCGGCGTGGGCGAGGAGGACCTCGCGGAGGCTCTTGTCGTCGGGTCCGGCCGCGGTGGTTCCCATGAAGTCGAGCATCGTGGCCGTGAACATCTCCGGCGCCTCGACGTGCGGGAAGTGACCGACACCCTCGAGGATCTCGAGACGGCTGTTCTCGATCAGCTCATTCGCCCGATGTGCGTGGGACACAGGGATCACCCCGTCGCGATCTCCCCACACGATCATCATCGGGACGCGGGCCGCCAGGTACAGCCGATCGCTCGCGTCGACCTTTTGACCACCGGCCTCGATCACCCCCCGCATGGTCCGCACGAAAGCCTGCCGGTTCTCCGCACCGGCCAACGACGAATACGCGCGCCACAGTTCACCGAGGCGCTGCGAGCGGATGTTCCGCCGACCGAGGAATCGGCCGACGTCGGTGGCGCGTTCGACCATCGGCTTCGGGATCCCGATCGGCATCAGATACTCGGCGCCGGGGAGCGCGAGCAGGCGGAGCAACGGCGAGACCTCGCGGCCGAGCCCACCGGAGCCGACCAGGACGAGCCGGTCGATCAACTGCGGGTGTTGATACGCGAGCTGCATGGCAACGCCCCCGCCGAACGAGTGCCCGACAACGGAGACACTGTGAACGTCCAGAACTGCGAGGAAATCGCGCAGCCCGCTGGCAAACGCCCCCAGTGAATAGTCACCCAGCGGTTTGGCGGATTCGCCGTGACCGAGGAGGTCCGGCGCAATCACGTCGTACTCCGCCGCGAGGTCGTCGATCACCGCGTCCCATGTCTTCGAGCTCCCCGCGAGACCGTGGATCAACAAGATCGTCTGCTCGTTCGACGAACCGGCGCGCCGGTAGCCCACGGAGTGACCGTGGATCGTGATGTGCTGGAGCGGACGACGTTTGCCCATACCTCCAGTATCGCGCCGTCTCGGCGATCGAGCGCCTTTCTCGAGTCTCGAATCCCGTGGGATCAACATGGCAGTCTGTCATCGGACCGATCGGAGCCGACCCTGTGAGCAATCCCAACCCCCAGATCGTGGTGACCGGCCACATCCCTGAGTCGGGGCTCGAACGTCTGCGGGCGGCCGGTGAGGTCTGGAACTGGACTGCGGACGACCCCATCCCGATCGATGTCCGCGATGAACAGCTCGCACATGCCGACGCTGTCGTCACGCTCCTTTCCGACCGCGTCGACGAGCAATTCCTCGCGGCAGCGCCGCACATCGGGATCGTCGCGAACGTGGCGGTCGGCTACAACAACATCGATGTCGAGGCATGCACGGCCCGTCGGGTGCGGGTCACCAACACGCCGGGCGTGCTCACCGACGCCACCGCCGACCTCACCCTCGGACTCCTCCTCGCGGTCACCCGGAGACTCGGCGAGGGCGAACGCCTGATCCGCTCGGGCACCCCGTGGGAGTGGGGCATGTTCATGATGCTCGGGACCGGCCTCCAGGGACGCCGACTCGGGATCGTCGGGATGGGCGGCATCGGGCAAGCTGTCGCGTCCCGTGCCCGCGCCTTCGGGATGGACGTCGTGTACCACAACCGGTCGGCCGTCGACGCCGAGACCGAACAGCGCCTCGGGGCACGACTCGTACCGCTCGACGAACTGCTCGCCACCAGCGACGTGGTGTCGCTCAACTGCCCGTACAGCGCCGCCACACACCACCTCCTCGACGCTGCAGCTCTGGCGACGATGCGGTCCTCGGCGTTCCTGCTCAACACGGCCCGCGGGCCGATCGTCGACGAATCCGCGCTGGTCGACGCGCTCCGCAACGGGACCATCGCCGGGGCCGGGCTCGATGTCTTCGAGCACGAGCCCGACGTCCACCCGGGGCTGCTCGGTCTCGACAACGTCGTCCTCGTTCCGCACCTCGGATCCGCAACTGTCGAGACCCGCGCAGCGATGGCCGAGCTCGCAGCGAGCAACGTTGTCGCCTACCTCAGTGGAGAGCCCCTCCCGACGCCCGTCAACTAGCTGTGCCCACGCCGTCGCACCGGCCACGACCCGACCGCCGATCCGAGGACGCTCACGAGCCGAACGGGTCGCGGTCGATCCGGCCGCGCCAGGGAACAGCGCCTGGACCGCGCTGGTTGCACGTCGCATGCAGATCTCCGAAGCCATCTCATTCGTACGCGACCATCGCAATGGCATCCTCATCACCGAGAAGTCGAATGGACGCCCGCAGTCGTCCAACATCGCCTATGTGGTCAACGACGATGACCACATCCTGATCTCGGTCACCGACGGCCGCGCCAAGACCGCGAACCTCCGCCGTACCGGGCGCGTCTCGCTCCACGTCAACCGTGACGACTTCTGGGCCTACGCCGTCGTCGAAGCAGACGTCGACCTGAGCCCGGTTGCCGCCGACCCGACCGACCCGACCGTCGATCGCCTCGTCGAGTACTACCGGGCCGTGGCCGGCGAACACGAAGACTGGGACGAGTACCGCCGTGCGATGGTGTCCGACGGCCGCCTGCTGCTGACCCTCACCCCGACGCACGCATACGGCATACTGCAGCGCTGACCCGGACCCGGCGGAGCAACGAATTCACAACGGCTGCACCGCATTTGGCAGAGTGTGTCGTGCCTTTGACCGGAGCTGCGGCGGCCCGCCTGTACGACGACCACGTGGATGCGGTCCACGCGTTGGTCGCTCGGCGCGTCGGAGCGGCAGCGGCACCCGCGATCACCGCCGAGGCGTTCGAGCTCGCGTTGCGCACGTGGGATCGCTTCGACACTGAACGCGGGACCGAGCGACTCTTCCTGTACGGCATCGCCACGAGGGCTCTACGCGGACATCTCGACGTGGAGCGAGACCACCTGCGGTCGTTACGGATCACGTCCGACGCGCTCAGCGTCGACATGCTCGATCCTCTCGTTTCCGGTCAGCAGGCGGCGCCAGCGCGAGTCGTCGAGCACGAAGCCAACGAGGACCTTCGTGGCGGGTCGGCTGCTGTGACCGGCGATGACGGGGCAGATCCCCGGGCTCCCGAGGCCCGCGTGATGAGAGCGGTGTCCGAACTCGATCCCGAAGATCGGGACATCGTGTTGTTGTCGCTGTGGGAGTCCTGTCCGCAGAGCTCGATCGCCGAAGCCCTCGAGCTGCCGGTGAGCTCGGTTCGCTCCGCCCTCGGACGGATTCGACGCGAACTGAAGATCGCCGTCGCGAAGGACGCCTCATGAACGTGTTCGACACCATCCACGCGGTGCGACCCGAGGTCGATCCGATGCCGCTGACCGATCGCCGGATGATTCGAGAGACGTTGTTCGGCGTCGGCCACGACGACACCACCCGATCGTTCGGCGCCCGCTCCGAAAGCGGCGCCGTCGTCTCGACCGCTCCCCACGGGACGCGAATCGCGTCGCGCCGACGTCCGCGGCGGAGCGGTTCGATCCTGAAGATGGTGGCGGGCATCGCGGCGGTCGCCATCGTTGGCGCAATCGCGTGGTCGTTCGTGTCGGGTCGTGACGACGACGTGATCTCCGAGCCGTCCGATTTGACGATCGCCGAAACGACCGCCGCAAGCACGGCTCCCCCGACGACCGATCCGCCGTTCGTTCGCACCGGTGTGTCGCGTGCATCTCCGCTGGCCCTTCCCAGCTCGCTCCTCGCGGTCGACGACGTCTCGATTTCGCCAGCGGTGACCGGGAGCAGCACACTGCTGCTCACCGCACCGGACGGGACCACGATGTGGATGGCGGAGTTCGACGGCGACCCGGTGGGAACCGATGGCCTCGAGGTCCGCCAGGTGGGCGCAGTCGGTATCGGCGTGCCGGCCGCCGGCGGAGGCGCATCGGTGACGTATCAACTCCTCACACCGTGCGGCGTGGTGGTCCTCGGCGATGCGCCGGGCGCTCCGCTGGATCGACCGGAGGTCATCGCGCTCTTCGAGTCGATGTCGCTCGATGGCAATGCAACCATCGACGTTTCGCTGCCGGCCGGTTTCTCGGTGCTCGACATCGGCGAGGCTCAGGCGAGTTTTGCGGCGCAATTCCAGGTTCCCGTGTTCACCGAGACGCGCGCGGCACGCCTGGTGCAGATTCCCGACGGCTCGATCTCGCAGCTGGTGTTCGGCGGGCGCCAACTCGCGCCCACCACGTTCCTCGGCGGCCCGGCGTTCGTCGATGCTGCTCCGACAGACCCGGCGCTGGTCAGCGTGTACTGGCAGGACGGGCCGACGGTCTTCAACGTGAGCAGCGCGGAGCTCACCTTCGAGGACCTGCAGTCGTTCGTCGACGCGCTCGAGCCGGCAACCACCGACGACTGGATGCAGCGATTCGACATGCCGGTGCCCGTGGCACCCGCACCGACCTCGACGTGTGCGCCACAGCCGAGCTTCGGCCCAACGCTCAATCCCTGACCGGGTGAGCGGGACAACCGAGCGTCGCGTCGCCACGTCGAGCGGCACGCACCCCGCCCATCATGGCTTCAGGGTGCGTCGACGAGGTAGTCCCCGATCTGGGTGTCGGCCGCTCCGAGGTCGGTGAAGTTGTCGTCGGTTCTCGCCCGCATGAACGCACGCCACTCGAAGGCGCGGTAGCGGGCCGCCCCCTCGATCAGCTCGGGGATCGGCTCGATGACGGCGTCACGAGCCGGGTGAAGGAAGTACGGGATACTCATTCGGTCGCCGCGGGTCATCGGAACCACCCGGTGCACCGCGGCGCGGTAGCGGTCGTTGGTCCACACCTGCACGCTGTCGGCGAGGTTGACGACGACTGTTCCCGGGATGGGGTCGACATCGATCCAGTCGCCGTGGCGCGACTGAGCCTGGAGCCCACCGGTGCCATCCTGGAGGAGCAGCGTGACGACGCCGGGGTCGGTGTGGTGCCCGAGTGCGGTGTCGCCGAGTTCGCGAAGGTCGGCACGTTCGTCTTCCGGCACCGGATCGCCCACCGGATACCGGTTGAGGCGAACCGAACTGTTCGTCCGCGCGCCGCCGAATCGCAGTCCGTCGGCGGGGTCGAGTCCGAGCGCACGGTGCACGATCTCGACAGCAGTCGTCGAGAGGTTGCTGAACCCGTCGTAGAACTCGGACATCGTCGAGCGGAATCCGTTGATGCCGTGTGGCCACCGGTTGTGCGCATCGGCGAGCGGAAACGAAGGGTCGGTGAAATCGAACACCTCCTTCGCGTCACGTTTGCGCTTCGTCAGCTCACGGTCGTACCAGCCGAGCGGATTGTCGCCGTCGCGCTCCACACTGCGCCGCACCGAGCGATCGGCGTCGAAGAACGCACGGGCCGCAGTCCACGTACGTCCGATCAGGTCGTCGAGTCCGTGCCCGGAGAGGAGGAAGAACCCGTGATCCCGACACGCAGCATCGAGCGCGTCAAGCTGGTCGTCCAGCGGCTTGCTCACATCGATGATCGGGACGGGTGGCGTGCCCATCGCTCCAGTCTGACCGCCGATTGCCTCCCGGCAAGAACCGTTGCATCGTCGATGCGTACGGTGGCCGGATGGATCACGTCAAGTTTGGCCGCACCGGCATGCGGGTGTCGTCGTTGTGTCTCGGCACGATGACCTTCGGGACGCAGTGCGACGAGGCGGCATCGGTCGACATTCTCGACACCGCCTTCGACGCGGGGATCACGTTCATCGACACCGCCGACATGTACCCGAACGGTCAGGACGGCGAGCTCGCTGGACTCACCGAGGAGATCATCGGGCGATGGATGACGAGTCGCGGTCGGCGCGAGGACGTGATCCTGGCGAGCAAGTTCTGGGCGCCGATGGGCCCGAACCCCTGGAACCGGGGGGCGACCCGCAAGCACATCGTGGGTGCGCTCGACGCGTCGCTGCGCCGGCTGCAGACCGACTACCTCGATCTCTTCCAGATCCACTTCTTCGATTCGGAGACCCCGATCGACGACACCCTTCGTGCACTCGACGACATGGTGCGTGCCGGCAAGGTCCACTACATCGGATGCTCGAACTTCGCAGCGTGGCAACTCGCAAGGGCGGTCGGTCGGAGCGAGGCGCTCGGCATCTCCCGCTACGAGTCGGTGCAACCTCGCTACAACCTGCTGTTCCGCGACATCGAACGCGAGCTGCTCCCGCTGTGTCGCCACGACGACATCGCGGTCATGGCCTACAACCCGATCGCTGGCGGGCTCCTCACGGGCAAGCATCAGCCCGAGACCGGGCCGACCGAGGGGACACGTTTCACGCTGGGCAGCGCCTCCAAGCGCTATCAGGAGCGGTACTGGGCCGACGACAAGTTCGAGGTCGTCGACGCGATGCGCCCACTCGCTGCGGAGGCCGGGATCTCACTCGCACAAATGGCGGTCGGGTGGGTGCTGGCCAATCCGGATGTCACGGTTCCGATCGTCGGCGCGAGCTCGAGTGGCCAGCTCGCCGACGCGGTGGCGGCCGCCGCGACCCCGCTCGACGCCGATCTCAAGGCACGGCTCGACGACCTCACGCTGCACTACCGGGCGGTCGACGCCGCCCGCTGATGATCATGTCGCGCTCGGGTGTCACCTGATGACCGCCGACGTCGGTGACGACGCGGTGCCCTCGAGCGCGACAGGGGTCGATTCGGCGAAGGAGGAATCGGCTCGAGCGTGGCGCGCCTTTGCCGTTGGTTCGGCGAGCATCTTCATGTTCGTGCTCGACGCGGGGTTGCTCTCGGTGTCGCTTCCGGAGATCGCCGAGACGTTCTCCGACGCGTCGCGGGCAACCATCTCGTGGGTCAGCACCGGCTACCTCGTCACGATCGCCGGGCTGATGCTCGTCGCCGGACGCATGGGCGATGCCTACGGCCGCAAGCGGGTGTTCCAGGCCGGACTGGCGGTGCTCGGGACGGGCGCGCTGATGTCGGGGCTCGCTCCGACGGTCGGCCTGCTGATCGCCGCCCGCATGGTCCAGGGCGTCGGCGGCGCCTTGGTCAGCGCAACCGGCTTGACGCTGGTGCTGGCCGACATCCCCGTCGCACGACGCGCGTTCGCCGTCGGCATCTGGGGGTCGATCGGCTCCGTTGCGGCGGTTCTCGGACCAACGCTGGGCGCCGCGATCGTCGACTCGTTCGGCTGGCGCGCCGCACTCGCATCGGTCACTCCCCTCGCGATCGGCACACTCGTGGTCGGCCGGCGGCTCCTGCGCGAAACGACCGACGACGCGGCGCCCCGGCGCCTCGACCCGGTCGGCGTGTTCCTCGCCACGTTCGCGATCGGGGTCATCGCACTCGGCTTGTCACAGAGCCGCCTCTGGGGGTGGACCGACCCGAAGACGATCACGGCGATCGGGCTCGGCATCGCCACCCTCGTCGTGTTCGTCGATCGATGCCGTCGTCACCCCAACCCGCTCCTGAGCCTCGATCTGCTCCGCAACGCCGCCTACGCGGGTCCCACGGGGGCCGCAGCGCTGCAGCAGCTCGGGTTCTTCTCGTGGTTCTTCTCCACATCGTTCGTCCTCACCGAGATCTGGGGGTGGTCGGTCCGCGAGACCGGCCAGGCGATCTCGGTGGCTTTTCTGTTCTCGGCGGTGACCGGTTGGGGAGGCGGGAAGGCGTCGGTTCGGTTCGGCACGTTCTGGCCGACCGTGATCGGCGCACTCGTCGCTGCGTCGGGGCCGCTCTACTGGGTCGCTGCATTCGGGACGGAGCCCGCGTTCTGGACCGTCTACCTCCCGGGTGCCGCGCTGTTCGGGCTCGGCGGTGGGGCGTGCGGCATCCTCACGACCGCGATGGCACTGCGACGGGTGTCAGCAGCCGACCAGGGCATGGCCTACGCAGCGCACCAAACCGCACGCCGAATGGCATCGAGCTTCGGTCTCGCGCTCATGGCCACCTTGCTGGGCGAGGCGAGCGGCACGGGCCTGCTCGGCGGCGCCCGCAACGTGTGGTTGATGGTGGCGGGGGCGCACCTGATCATGATCGTCCCGCTGGCAGTGACGAGCCGGAGCGACTGAGACGCCCCGGCTACGAACCGCGATCGACGGTCCCGGTAGCTTCCGGCCATGGCAAAGCATTCACTGATCGCGAAGCTGGTCTGCGCTGAAGGGCGCAACGCCGAGTTCGAAGCCGAACTCGCAACGCTCATCGAGGCGAGCAACGAAGAGGCCGGGCTCGAGATCTACTCGGTGCACCGTGACACCGACAACGTCTACTGGTTCTTCGAGCTGTACGCCGACGACGCAGCGGTCGCCGCACACGGAAAGGGTGAAGCGATGCGTGTCGCGATGGCGACGACCGGCGGATTCCTTGCGGCTCCTCCGGAGATCCACCGGCTCACCCCCGTGGCGGCCAAGGGCCTGAGCATCTAGACCTCGAGTCGCTCAGCGCGCGCCACCGTCGACGAGATCGCGAGGTGATCGCGCGACCGGACGCTCACGGCGCAGCATCGATGACCCGATCGCGGCGACGATGCCGACGACGACGAGCAGCCAGATGGGGTTGCGATAGGTCGCCACCTCGCCGGGTACGCCTGCGGCGATCCAGGCAACCGCGAGCGCCGACCCGAGCGAACCGCCGATGCGCTGACAGGTGTGGATGAGGGCGGTGGCCGTGGCGAGTCGACCTGATTCGATGTTCGACGTCCCGGCACCGGTGAGCGGCGGCCACACGGTTCCCATTCCGATACCCGCGCCGATCAACGCAGGCAGAATCAGCCACCATTGTCGACTGCCGTCGAGGAACAACGCCGGCAGCGCAAACAGCGCGGCATAGATCGTCGCACCCGGCACCATCACCCGGTGAAAATCGGAGCGGTCGATGATTCGACCGGCGGGCACGGCGAGCAGCGCCATCGTCAACGGCATGATCGACGCGGCCAGCGCGGCGGACCGGAGGCTCAGGCCCCAGAGGTCGGTCAGCAACGTCAGCATCACCAGCCAGTGGGCGAAGAACCCGATGGCGGTGGTGACACTGAGTGCACATGCCAGTGCCATGTTGCGCCCGCTCAGCAGATCGAGCGGAATGACGGGGTCGTCCTGATGCTTCGACCGCATGATCGCCGCGACGATGAGGACCACGGAGGACACGCCGGCCACGACCGCCTTGGCGGAAGCCCATCCCCAGCGGTTTCCCTCCACGAGCACGAGCACCAGGAGTCCGAGGCCGACAACGACCATCGCCGCGCCGAGGTAGTCGATCGGGGGGCCCACAGATCGCTGGCGGACGGTCCGGGGCGCGGACCATGCGAGCCCTGCGATCAGTGCGCTCAGCGCGGCGAACATCACGAACGACGCCCGCCACGACCCGACGTCGACGAGGATGCCGGCCAACGGCGCGCCGACGACACCGGCGACCGCCGTGATCGCTCCCCACAGACCGATGGTGCGACTGTGCTGCTGCGGCGGGACATCGCTCAGGATCAGTGCGAGCGAGCTCGGCGACATCACCGACAGGCACAGAGCCTGCGCGGCGCGCGCTGCCACGAGCAACCACAACACCGGGGAAGCAGCCGCGAACAAGGAGGCGAGACAGAAGCCGGTCACCCCGGTTCGGAACAGCCGCTCGTGTCCGAACCGATCGGCAAGACGACCGGCCTGCAGCAGCACAGCCGCGCCGACGATGCCGGCGACCGTCAGCGTCCACGAAGCTGCGGCCCCGTTGCCGCCGGCGATGGTGTCGCGGATCTCAGGGAAGACGACGAACGACGCAGTGGCCTCGAGCCCACCGACCGACGCGCCCAGGAGCGCTGCGGTCTGAATACGAGAACGACCCACTAGTCGGATGCGGCACCGGACACGTCATCGGTGGGCGGGTCGAACACCTTGCGCGACCGTCCGGCGCCGGGGAACATGTCGGTGCCGGTCTCACGCAGGTGCTCGGCGCGGGAATGGGCGTGGCCGACGTGCTGGAGTCCGAAGGCCTGCTGTTGCGCGAGCTGGAACCCCTGCACGTCGAGCGTCTGATTGACCGCGAGCTTGGCGAGCTTGAGGGAGAACGACGGCTTGGCGGCGATGCGGCCGGCCATCGCCAGCGTGAACTCCTGCAGTTCGTCACGTGGCACGACGTGGTTGACCATGCCGAGTCGGTGCGCTTCGGCGGCGTCGATCGCGTCGCCGGTGAACAGCAACTCCTTGGCCTTGCGGATGCCGAACTCCCACGGGTGGTTGAACCACTCGACGCCGTTGACGCCGAACTCCACCGTCATGTCGCGGAAGCTGGCGTCGTCGGACGCGATGATGATGTCGCACACCCACATCAGCATCAGGCCGCCGGCGATGACGTTGCCCTGGACAGCTGCGATGGTGGGTTTCGGGATGTCGTGCCAGCGGCGGCACATGTGGAGGTACATCTCCTCCTCGAACGCCATCAGGCCCTCGGCACCGCCACGATCGGTCGATCCACCCACCCACACACGATCTGCCTCG
>Ga0316197_10001860_pt1 | contig 15002 bp, 10 predicted proteins | sample OudBiesiAoxic_MG_FD_204939 | JGI IMG/M metagenome (GOLD analysis project Ga0316197, IMG submission 204939) | Coastal sediment microbial communities from Oude Bieten Haven, Netherlands - site A oxic | ecosystem: Environmental > Aquatic > Marine > Coastal > Sediment | place: Netherlands...
GATCTTCGGACCCTGCAGGTCGGCGACGATGCCGACGCCAGCGCCCAACTCGTTGGAGGCCCGGCGCACGTTGGCATAGGACTCCGCATGAACGGCGTGCTCGCCGTGGGACATGTTCAGGCGGGCAACGTTCATCCCCGCCTGGATCAACGCCTTGATCTGCTCGTAGGAGGAGGTGGCTGGACCCAGGGTGCACACAATCTTGGCTCGACGCATGAGCGCCAGACTAGCCAGCACCGGCCGGGGCTGCTGGCTGAGCGACCCCTGCTGGGCGAAGACCCGCGGAACAGCCCATCGCCGTGCGAATCGGGTCGGTTCGGGTCAGCGCTCACCCATGATCCGCCAGACGTCCGAGGACCGGCCCGCCGCGCGCGCCCGCAGCACCCGCCGGGGAGTGCTGATCAGCGAATTGAGCAGCAGCAGGTAGGCCGTGACGAGCAGGTAGCCCACAACCTCCGGGGCCGCCACCCGGGTGGGCATCAGGCCCGCTCGTACGACCGCCCAGGACCCCACGATCCCGGCCGCGACCGGCCAGACCCACGAACGGGCGCGCACCCGGTGCGGCAGTCCGCGCAGCGCCCGACGCTGCCCGGCGGTCAGCGCCCGCCACCACCGCATGCTCGCGGCAGGCAGCAGGAGCACCGCCACCACCGCCAGGATCCGGGCGATCAGGTCGAGACCGGCCGCAGCTGCCACGAGCGCCGGGAAGGGGGCGAGCAGCATCCAGCGACCCGTGCGCCGGGCGATCAGGACGGCCAGGGCGTCGAGGTTGTGTCGTGCGCTTGCGCCCTGCGGGTTCGCGGCCAGCGCGGAGGCGAGGTGCCTGGCGGCCTCGGCTGGGGATCCCCCCTGCATCTCGAGGACGGCGAGATTGTTCAGGGCGGCCGTGTTGCTGGGATCACGTCGCAGGGCCTCGAGGTAGGACACCCGGGCGGCGTCGATGTCTCCCTCGGCCGCCAGGGCCACGCCGATCTGCAACTGGGCATCGACGCTGTTCGGCTCCAGGGCAACCGCCTCGCGTGCGGCCGCCAGCTGATGAGCCAACGCCTCCGGGCGCGCCGACCCGGCCCACGCCCGCGAGAGCGCCAGGTGGTTCGCAGCGTTCCCGGGGTCGACCTCCACGGCACGCGCGGCCAGGCCGATCGCCTCGTCGACCCACCCGACGTCGAGCAGCACCAGGGTGGCCAGCCGAAGGGCATAGGGATCCTGCGGGCTGATCGCCAGCATCCGCTGCGATGCGTCCAGCGCCTCCTGACGGGAGCCCTGCGCACGCAGCGTCCGCACGAGCAGGCCAAGAAGCCGAGGATCATCGGGGCTGGCCGCCAGTGCCTCACCGAGGGCAGCCCGGGCCGCATCCCATCTCTGGGCGGTGACCAGCGCCTCGGGCAGCGAATAGGGATCGGCGCTCACAGAAGCCGGTGGGCCTTCATGTAGGCGCCAAGTGCCGCGTACTCCCCTGCCTGGTCGGCGAACAGGACCACGTTGCGCGCGGAACCGAACCACCGGCCAGTAGACGGGGTGATGGCCGTGATGGCCGACTCCAGGTCGTCCTCCGTGATCGCCCGGTCCGAGGCGCCTGTGCGGGCTGCATCCACCAGAGCGGACTGGGCAGCCGTGCGACAGACGTGGGCCAGGTCCGCACCGGAGAACCCCTCGGTCCTGGCCGCCAGCCGCCCTGCATCCACCGACGCAGTGACGGGAAGCCCCTCGAGGTGGGTGGAGAGGATCTCCACCCGAGCGGCGGCATCCGGCGGCTCGACAAAGACGGCCCGGTCGAAGCGTCCCGGTCGACGCAGCGCCCCGTCGACGTCCCAGGGGGCGTTCGTGGCGCCGAGCACGAAGACTCCCTCGTTCTGGCTGGCGACCCCGTCGAGCTCGGCGAGCAGCTGGTTGATCACGCCGCGCAGCGCTGAGGCCGACCGACCCAGGCCCGACCGGGACCGGCCGAGGGCATCGATCTCGTCGAAGAACAGGACGCAGGGAGCCTGGGCGCGGGCATAGGCGAACAGCCCGGCGATGTTGCTCTCACTCTCGCCCATCCAGCGGCTCAGGACATCCGAGAGCCCCACGGCGATGAAGCGGGCGCCGAGCTCCCCGGCGACGGCCCGAGCGAGGTACGTCTTGCCGCACCCTGGGGGGCCGTAGAGGAGCAGGCCACCACGGAGGCTGGCGCCGTACTTCTCGCGCAGCTCGGGGTTGCGCAAGGGGGTCAGGAAGGCTCCCTCAATGTGCGCCTTGACATCGGCGAGCCCGCCGACGTCGGACAGCCGCAACGTGGTCTCCACAGGTTCGTGGGCAAGGCCTCCGGTGAGGTCGTCCTCCGCGGCACCCCAGTCGAACCCGGGTTCGACGGGGCGCGGACCGAGGGACGCCGGATGCGTCGGCGGGACGGCGGACGTGTCGCCGGGCCCCTGCGGATCCGGACCACCGGCTCGGGAGGCCATCGCCGCGCGCATCAGGTCCTGCAGGTCAACGTCGCCGGGATCATCGGCAAGCAGCTGGCCGAGGTGACCCACCGCCTCCTGCCCGAGACCCGCCTCAACCAGCAGCTCGGCCAGATGCGCGCGCAGGACCGCGTCCTGCGGCTCGCGGGTGACAGCGCGGCGCAGACTGTCCAGAAGCCGGCCGTGGTCCACGTCCCGAGGCTACCGGCTGGGCTCCGCGCGGTCGCCGCGGTGGGCCGTCAGCGCACCAGTATCTGGCCGGGGCCCGAGCCGGGGCCGAGCCCCCTGGACGGGGAATGCCGGCCGGCTCAGACCATCATCGGGCGCGCCGTCGGGGGGATCGGGGCAGGCAGCGTCGTGGAGCCGGTGAGGTGGGCGTCCACGGCTGCCGCCGCGGCGCGCCCCTCAGCGATCGCCCACACGATCAGCGACTGGCCACGTCCGGCGTCGCCAGCCACGTAGACGCCGGGCACGGACGAGGCATAGTTGACATCGCGGCGGATGTTGCCCCGCTCGTCCAGCTCGACCCCGAACTGCTGGACCAGCGGTCCCTGCTCCGGGCCGGTGAAGCCCATCGCGAGGAAGACCAGGTCGGCGACCAGCTCGCGCTCGGTCCCCGGGACCTCCTCGAACCGGCCGTCGACCATCTCGACGTCCACGATCTGCAGGGCCCGCAGGTTGCCGTCGGCATCGGCGCGGAACTCCTTGGTGCTCACGGCGAAGACCCGCTCGCCGCCCTCCTCATGGGCCGAGGTCACCCGGTAGAGCATCGGATAGGTCGGCCACGGGGCACGACCCGGGCGGGTCTGCGGTGGCGTGGGCATGATCTCCAGCTGGGTGACGCTGGCTGCACCCTGCCGGTGCGCAGTCCCCAGGCAGTCGGCGCCCGTGTCACCGCCTCCGATGATCACCACATGCTTGCCCTCGGCACTGATCGGCGTCTCGTCGAGCTCTCCGGCGCACACCCGGTTGGCCAGCGGGAGGTACTCCATCGCCTGGTGCACACCTGGCAGGTCCTGCCCGGGGACCGGCAGCCCGCGGGCGACAGTGGCGCCGACCGCGAGCAGGATCACGTCGTGGCGGTGCCGGAGCTGCGCTGCCGTGATGTCCACGCCCACTTCGATGCCGGTGCGGAAGGCGACCCCCTCCGCCTCCATCTGCGCCAACCGGCGATCGAGGTGGCGCTTCTCCATCTTGAACTCGGGGATGCCGTAGCGCAGCAGCCCGCCGATCTGCGGGGCGCGCTCGTAGACCGAGACGGTGTGGCCCACCCGGGCCAACTGCTGGGCGGCGGCCAGGCCAGCCGGGCCCGATCCGATCACGGCGACCCGCAGGCCGGACAGCCGCTCGGGGGCTGCGGGGACGACCCACCCGGCCTCCCAGGCACGATCGATGATCGAGACCTCGACCTGCTTGATCGTCACCGGGTCGGCGTTGATCCCCAGGACGCAGGCTGCCTCGCAGGGCGCGGGACACAGCCGGCCGGTGAACTCCGGGAAGTTGTTGGTGGCATGCAACCGCTCGGAGGCCTCCCGCCAGTCGTCGCGCCAGACCAGGTCGTTCCACTCGGGGATGAGGTTGCCCAACGGGCAGCCCTCGTGGCAGAACGGGATGCCGCAGTCCATGCAGCGGCCGGCCTGCTTCTCCAGGGCCTGCGGGCCGAACGGCTCGTAGACCTCGTTCCAGTCCTGAATGCGCACGTCCACCGGCCGCCGGCTGGGCAGCTCGCGACTGGTGGTCAGGAAACCCTTGGGATCAGCCACGGCTCATCTCCTCCATCACTGCCTCGATCGGGTCCCGGCCCTCGGCGCGGGCCTTGTCCTGGATGTCCAGGATCCTCCGGTAGTCGGTGGGCATGATCTTGGCGAACCCCGCCAGGCCCGCGGCGCCCTGGTCCAGCAGGTCCTGGGCGACCGGCGAACCGGTCTCCTCGACGTGCCTGCGCAGGATGCCGGTCAACCAGTCCTGGTCGTCCGGCCCGAGCGGCTCAATGGCCACCATGTCCATGTTGACCCGCTGCGGGGCGATGTCGTGCACGAACGCCATGCCACCGGACATGCCGGCCGCGAAGTTGCGGCCCGTGCGACCCAGGACGACCACGCGCCCCCCGGTCATGTACTCGCAGCCGTGGTCGCCCACGCCCTCGACCACCATCGTCGCGCCGGAGTTGCGCACGGCGAACCGCTCGCCGACGCGACCGCGCAGGAACATCTCGCCGGAGGTCGCTCCGTACCCGATGACGTTGCCCGCGATGATCTGCTCCTCGGCCGAGAAGGGAGCGGCGGCATCGGGGCGAACGACGATCCGCCCGCCGGACAGGCCCTTGCCCACGTAGTCGTTGGCGTCACCCTCGAGCCGCAGGGTGATCCCCGAGGGCAGGAATGCTCCGAACGACTGGCCCGCAGACCCGACCAGCACCAGGTCGATCGTCCCGTCGGGCAGCCCGGCCCCACCATGGCGGCGGGTGACCTCGGCACCCAGCATCGTGCCGACCGTCCGGTTGACATTGCGGATGGCAACCTGGCCGCGGATCGGCTCGCCGGACTCCAGCGCCGGGCCACACATCGAGATCAGCTCGTTGTCCAGTGCCTTCTCGAGGCCGTGGTCCTGCGTGCTGGTCTGGTGCAGGTCCGCACCCTCAACAACGGCCGGGGCCTCCAGGATCGGAGCCAGGTTCAGCCCGGAGGCCTTCCAGTGATCGACCGCAGCACGGGCGTCGAGCATCTCCACGTGTCCGATCGCCTCGTCGAGGCTCCGGAAGCCGAGCTGGGCCAGGTATTCCCGCACCTCCGAGGCGATGAACTCGAAGAAGTTGACCACGAACTCCGGCTTGCCGGAGAAGCGGGCCCGCAACTCGGGGTTCTGCGTGGCCACACCCACAGGGCACGTGTCCAGATGGCAGACGCGCATCATCACGCAGCCCATCACCACGAGCGGCGCGGTTGAGAAGCCGAACTCCTCCGCTCCGAGGAGTGCGGCGATGACAACGTCGCGCCCGGTCTTGAGCTGCCCATCGGTCTGCAGCACGACCCGGTCCCGCAGGCCGTTGAGCAGCAGGGTCTGCTGGGTCTCGGCCAACCCGAGCTCCCAGGGACCGCCGGCATGCTTGAGCGAGGTCAGCGGTGAGGCACCCGTGCCACCGTCGTGACCCGAGATGAGGATCACGTCGGCGTGTGCCTTGGCCACACCGGCCGCGATGGTGCCCACGCCCACCTCGGCAACGAGCTTGACGTGGATCCGCGCGGCATCGTTGGCGTTCTTCAGGTCGTGGATGAGCTGGGCGAGGTCCTCGATCGAGTAGATGTCGTGGTGCGGCGGCGGGCTGATGAGGCCGACACCCGGGGTGGAGTGCCGGGTCTTGGCGACCCAGGGGTACACCTTGTGACCCGGCAGTTGGCCGCCTTCGCCGGGCTTGGCGCCCTGGGCCATCTTGATCTGGATGTCGTCCGCGTTGACCAGGTACTCGCTGGTGACACCGAAGCGTCCGGAGGCGACCTGCTTGATCGCCGAGCGCTTCGAGTCACCGTTGGGCATCGCGATGAAGCGTTCCGGGTCCTCGCCACCCTCACCCGTGTTGGACTTGGCGCCCAGCCGGTTCATCGCGATGGCCAGGCTCTCGTGGGCCTCTCCACTGATGGACCCATAGCTCATGGCGCCGGTGGAGAACCGCCGCACGATCTCGCTGATCGGCTCCACCTCCTCGAGCGGGATCGGCTCGCGCACCCCCGCGGCGAAGCGGAACAGCCCGCGCAGGGTCATCAGCCGCTCGGCCTGGTCGTCGACGCGTGCCGTGTACTGCCTGAAGATGTCCATCCGGCCGCTGCGGGCCGAATGCTGCAGCCGGAAGACCGTGTCCGGGTCGAACAGGTGCGGCTCCCCCTCGCGACGCCATTGGTACTCCCCGCCGATGGGCAGGGTGCGATGCGACGGGGCAATCCCGTTGGCCGGGTAGGCGTGGGCGTGGCGCAGCGCCACCTCCTCGGCGATGGTCGCCAGCCCGACACCGCCGAGGCGGGACGTGGTCCCGGTGAAGTACTGGTCGACCAGCGGCTGGCTCAGACCGATCGCCTCGAAGATCTGGGCACCGCGGTAGGAGGCCACCGTCGAGACCCCCATCTTGCTCATGACCTTCAGCACGCCCTTGCCCAGGGCCTTGACGAGGTTGCGGACAGCCTTGTCCGGGGTGACTCCCGAGATGACCCGACGCCGGGCGAGGTCCTCGACGGACTCCATCGCGAGGTAGGGGTTGACCGCGGCAGCGCCGTAGCCGATCAGCAGGGCCACGTGGTGCACCTCACGCACATCACCGGCCTCGACCAGCAGGGTCACCTGGGTGCGGGTCCGGCGTCGGACCAGGTGGTGGTGCACGGCCGAGCACAGCAGCAGCGAGGGGATCGGGGCCAGGTCTGGATCGGAGTCCCGGTCGGAGAGCACGATGAACTTCTTGCCCCCGGCAAGGTGCCGGTCCACCTCGGCGCAGATCTCCCCGAGCCGCTTGCTCAGGCCGGGGCCACCGTCGGCGACCCGGTACAGCCCCCTGATCCGCACGCCGGAGAACCCGGGTGCGTCGCCGTCGGCATTGATCTGGCCGAGCTTGGCCAACTCGTCGTTGTCGATCACGGGGAACGGCAGCAGGACCTGTCGACAGTGCCCGGCGTTGGAGTCCAGCAGGTTTCCCTCGGGGCCGATGTGACTCCCCAGGGACGTCACGATCTCCTCGCGGATCGCATCAAGCGGTGGGTTGGTCACCTGGGCGAAGAGCTGGATGAAGTAGTCGAAGAGCAGCCGCGGCCGGTCCGAGAGCACAGCGATCGGGGTGTCGGTGCCCATCGATCCGAGGGCCTCCATCGCGTTCCTGGCCATCGGTGTGAGCAGGATCCGCAGCTCCTCATCGGTGTAGCCGAAGGTCTGCTGGCGGCGCGCCACCGACTTGGCGGTGTGCACGACGTGCTCGCGCTCGGCCAGTTCCTCGAGGTGCACGAGACCGGCCTGCAGCCATTCGGCGTACGGGGCCTCGGCTGCGAGCTGGGACTTGATCTCGTCGTCCTCGATGATGCGCCCAGCGACGGTGTCGACCAGGAACATCCGTCCGGGCTGCAGCCGTCCCTTGCGCACCACCGTCGCCGGGTCGATGTCCAGGACGCCGGCCTCGGAGCCCAGGACGACCAGCCCGTCATCGGTCACCCAGAAGCGCCCCGGTCGCAGGCCGTTGCGGTCCAGCACGGCACCGATCAGCGAGCCGTCGGTGAAGCTGACGTTCGCCGGCCCGTCCCACGGCTCCATGAGGTTGGCGTGGAACTGGTAGAAGGCCCGGCGGGCCGGGTCCATGTCGTCGTTGTTCTCCCATGCCTCGGGGATCATCATGAGCACCGCATGCGGCAGGCTGCGCCCCGCCATATGCAGAAGCTCGACGACCTCGTCGAAGCTCGCCGAGTCGCTGGCACCCTCGGTGCACACCGGCAGGATGCGTCGGATGTCCCCGGGGATCAGGTCCGAGTTCAGCTGGGCCTCGCGCGCGTGCATCCAGTTGCGGTTGCCGCGCACGGTGTTGATCTCACCGTTGTGGGCCATGAGCCGGTAGGGGTGCGCAAGGCTCCAGCTCGGGAAGGTGTTCGTGGAGAACCGCGAGTGCACCAGGGCCAGGGTGCTGGCCATGCGCGGGTCCGAGAGATCCGGGAAGAACGGCTCCAGCTGGCCGGTGGTCAGCATCCCCTTGTAGACCAGCGTGCGCGACGACAGGCTGGGGAAGTAGACCTCAGCCTCCCGCTCTGCGCGCTTGCGCAGGCAGAAGGCCATCCGCTCCAGGACCAACTGGTTCGTGACCCTGTTCGCGGATCCGACAAAGAGCTGACGGAACCGGGGCATGGTGCTGCGCGCGGTTGCGCCCACCAGGTCGACGTCGACGGGCACCGCGCGCCATCCGAGGACGACCAGGTCCTCCTCCTCGGCAATCCGCTCGATCGCCGCCATCGAGTGCCGCTCCGCGGTCTCGTCGTCGGGGAGGAACGCCAGTCCGACCGCATAGGCCCCCGGCGAGGGGAGCTCGAAGTCGACCTCGGCGCGCAGGAACGCATCGGGCACCTGCAGCATGAGCCCGGCCCCGTCGCCGCTGTCCGGCTCGGCACCCGAGGCGCCACGATGGTCGAGATTGCGCAGCGCGGTCAGGGCCTTGACGACGATGTCGTTGCTCGCGACCCCACTCATGGTCGCCACGAAGGCCACCCCGCACGCATCCCGCTCGAAGGCGGGGTCGTAGAGGCCCGTGGGTCCGGGAACTGCGGAGAACAACGTCATGTGAGCTCCTCAACGTCATCACCGGCCTGCTCCTGCGGGCCGCGATGACGCGGTGGGTGCGGGAGTTGAGGTCAGCGGGACGTCGTTGGCCCACTGGAGCGTCAGGATAGGCCATCTCCCGCTGGACGTGCACCCGCGGGCCGCGGCCATGTCCGTGGCTCGGGACGCCGAGACCCTCCCATCCATGGTCCGCCGGGTGCTGCTGGGCGGTGGCCGAGACGTCCGACTACTGCTCGTGCTCGATCCCCGTGCTGGGGCCCGGACCGACATCGGGCGGCCCATCCGCGCCAACCAGCGACGTCATGACGCCCGATTCGCCCCCACCGACATCGAGGTCATGTCGACCGCGAGCACACGGGCGCGCCTGTTCGTGGCCTTGCCCCAGCGCGTGGCCGCCGAGGCTGCGTCCGGCTTGCCGTGAACCGGGTCGACATCCTCCGGGGCGCACGACGAAGGCGGTGCCCGCCCCCAGGGGGCCGGGCACCGCCTTCATGCTTCTGTGCGAACTGCGTCGATCAATCAGGCACTCACGGCCGGTGCCTCGGCGCCAGCCATTGCGGTGCGCTTGTCCAGAGCGGAGATGCCCACGCCGATGATGATGCTCAGCACGCCCATGCCCATGGCGAAGAAGGCAACGCCGAAGGCAACCACGGAGGTGAACAGGGAGGCGCGCAGGAAGGAAGCGCTCTGCGCCACGGCGCGCAGCGGGTCCTCACGGTCGAGCTCGGCGTAGGTCTTGCCACCGGTCGACTCCAGGGCGTGGTCGTTGATGATCTCGGCCATGCAGTAGGCCTCGAGCGGGCCGTTGACGGCCTGCCCCTGCTGGCACGAAGCGTCGTCGGTGACCGTGATGTTCTCAGCAGCCAGCTGGTCGGACACCGTGTACCAGGTGCCAGCGCCGCCCACAAGCAGGATCGCGCCCGCGACGTACAACAGGATTGCGACGACCTTGGGGGTCTTGGACATGACTTCTCCTTGTGTGAGTGGTGCGTAGATGATTCGTGGGGGGGCACGTATGCGGTGTGCGTCGTTTCGCGTTCAACTATGAACCACCCGCGTCCGGGCGCCTGTCAGAGAAACGCCGGAATCGGGCGCCAATGGTCCCGAGATTTCCGGGACCATTGAAGCCTCACCTACTCGGAAGGACGTCCTCCTGACCTGCGGATCTCCCCCGCAGGTCATCGGGCGCCTCGCGCCCGGGTCGGGTTCGGGCACTGATCACGAACGCGACGACTGCGGCCAGCCCCACAACGACCGACGTGAACACGTTGACGCGGATCCCGCCGATCAGCGTCGCAGGGTCGATGCGCAGCAGCTCCATCCCGAGCCGCCCGAGGCAGTAGGTCGCCACGTACAGGGCGAACGCTCGCCCGTGCCCGAGCGTCCAGCGACGATCCGCCCACCAGACCAGGGCGGCAACACCCACGAGCCAGAGGGCCTCGTACAGGAACGTCGGGTGGAAGGTCGCGTACTGCTCGTAGCCCGCCGGACGGTACGCCGGGTCGATCGCCAGCCCCCAGGGCAGCTCGGTCGGCCTGCCGAAGAGCTCCTGGTTGAACCAGTTGCCCACACGGCCGATGGCCTGCCCCAGCGGGAGGCCGACTGCCAACGCGTCGCCGAGGGCGGGCAGGGGCACGTGATGGCGCCGGCAACCGATCCAGGCCCCCACGGCCCCGAGCGCGATCGCTCCCCAGATCCCGAGGCCGCCCTCCCAGATCGCGATCGCTGCGCGCAGGCCCGACCCCCCGGCACCGAAGTAGGTCGGCCAGTCGGTGAACACGTGGTAGAGCCGGCCTCCGATGATTCCGAACGGCACGGCCCAGACGGCGATGTCGTAGACCAGGCCCTTGGTGCCCCCGCGCTCGACCCAGCGCCGGTCACCCACCCACATGGCAATGAAGATGCCGGCCAGGATGCACAGCGCGTAGGCCCGCAGTGGCACCGGGCCCAGGTACCAGACCGACTGCTCGGGGCTGGGGATCGAGGTCGCCAGCGCGCCGATCACTTGGCCGTCGCAGCGTCGATCTTCTGTGTCAGGCTCTCGGTGTCGGCCAGTTCAGCTCCGGACAGCTCGACACCGTTCAGGTAGGCGGTCGGGGTCCCGCCCGCTCCTGACTCGCTGAAGGCCTGGTTGCTGTTGGCTGCCCAGGACAGATAGGTCCCGTCCTGGACGCACGAGGTGAACGTGGGCAGGGCCTCCGCAGAGATCCCGACCGTCGTGCCCAGGTCGAGCAGCTGCTGGTCGGAGAACCCGACGCCCTCATCGGCCGGTTGGATGTCGAACACGCCCGCGTGGTACTCACCCGTCACACCGGCATCCACCGCACAGCCCCAGGCGCTGGTGGACCGGGCGGAGGAGTTCGGGTTGCCGTTGGCCTCGTTGTCGGCGGCCAGCCCGGCGTCGAGGAAGATCGCCGGCCGGTAGAGCACCTTGACCAGGCCCTCGTCGGCCAGTGCCTTGATCTGGTCGCCCGAGGCATCCTCGACCTGCTTGCAGGCCGGGCACTGGAAGTCCTCCCAGATCTCGAGCGTGGGCAGCGAGGCCTCGTTCGCGGCACCCCAGCCGTTGCCGTAGGGGACGCCGTAGCCGTCCGAGGACACGCCCGTGGGTAGGGCCGCGTTCGGGTCGGGGGTGGGGGCCGTCGTCGCCGTGCTCGATGATCCCTCGTCCTGGCCGGCGAAGAAGCCGACGGCCAGCAGGCCACCGACGACGAGCAGGACGGCCAGCCCGCCGACGATGCGGATGGTGCGCTCGCGGCGGCGTTCGGCTGCCTCCGACTCGGCGCGGGCCTGGGCCGCGACCTGCTTGGGCGTGAGACCGGACTGGCCAGACCTGGACGTGGATTTATCGGGTGCCATCAACTACCTCCGTGAGTCGGGGCAAGATTACCCGAATTGCCGGGGATCTGACCCGCACCGTGTCGTGGCGGTTCCGGTCACACGGCGCCGACCCTGAACTACCATCGTGCACGTGCAACCGGCCGACCGGCCGACGCCCAGAGCCCAGGACAGGTAGGACGCGCGATGGCCAACGTCTCCACCGAGGTGGCCGACCCGCCGACCCCACCGGTCCCCACGGCGGCCAACCGGTACCACCCGGGGGCGTTCATCGAGATGCTGGTGTCGAGCATCATCGGGTTGGTCGCCTCCCTCGTGCTGTCCATCGACGCGATCGCCCTGGCCGAGGACCCCCTGGCCGACCTGTCCTGCAACATCTCCTCGACGATCTCCTGCGCCACCGTGGGACTGACGTGGCAGGCCAACCTCCTGGGCTTCCCGAACGCCTTCCTGGGCCTCATCGCTGAGCCGGTCGTGATCACCATCGCCGTGGCCGCGCTCGGCGGCGTGCGCTTCCCCCGGTGGTTCATGCTCTCCGCCCAGGTCGTGTACTCGATCGGCCTGGCGTTCGCGTACTGGCTGTTCTACCAGGCGTACTTCGTGATCGGGGCGATGTGCCCGTGGTGCATGCTCATCACGATCACGACCACGCTGGTGTTCGCCTCGATGACGCGGGTCAACATCCTCGAGGGCCACTTCGGCGCCCGGGCCAAGCAGCGCCTCGAACGGCCGCTGCGCCTGGGCCTCGATGCCGCTGGCGTCGTGATCGTCCTGGCCATCCTGGCCGCCATGGTGATCTACAAGTACGTCTAGAACCCGCTGCGGGCAGGCGCGCGCACGCCTGCTGCGAGTTCGACGGCAAGTTCACGCACAGCTGTCACCGCCGCAGCGTGACCGGGAGCGGCCAGGATGCGGGCGATGAACGCCGACCCGACGATCACGCCGTCGGCGTAGGACGCAACCTCCGCCGCCTGCTCGCCGGTGGACACACCCAGCCCGACCGCCACCGGCAGGTCAGTCACGGCGCGCACACGCGCGACCAGCTCCCGGGCGCCGGACCCGACGCTCGCGCGCGCCCCGGTGACGCCCATGGTCGAGGCGGCGTAGACGAACCCGTCGGTCACGGCGGAAACGGAGGCGATCCGCTCGTCAGTGCTTGACGGCGCCACCAGGAAGACCCGCGAAACGCCGTTGGCGTCCGTCGCGGCCAGCCAGTCCGACGCCTCCTCGGGGGTGAGGTCGGGGGTGATCACGCCCGCTCCACCGGCCCGGTGCAGCCGGTCGGCGAAGACCTCGACGCCGATGTGCTCGATCGGGTTCCAGTACGACATGACCAGGGTGGGGGCACCGGAGGCGGACACCGCGGACACGGTGTCCAGCACGCCCGCGACCGTGGACCCAGCGGTCAGGGACTGGTGCACGGCGGCCTGGATTGTGGGGCCGTCCATCAGCGGGTCGGAGTACGGCAGCCCGATCTCGACGATGTCGACCCCAGCATCCACCATCGCCAAGGCCAGGGCGATGCCCTCCGCCTGCGTGGGGAACCCGCTGGGCAGGTAGCCGATCAGAGCGGCGCGCCCCTCGGCTCGGGCCCGCTCGAAGGTGCTGCGCAGGGCGGTCACAGCTGATCCTGGCCGATGTCGATCCCGAACCAGCGCGCAGCGGTGCTCACGTCCTTGTCGCCGCGACCGGACAGGTTGACCAGCACGAGTCCATCCGGGCCCAGCTGACGTCCGAGTTCGAGGGCTCCTGCCAGTGCGTGCGCACTCTCGATTGCCGGGATGATCCCCTCGGTGCGGCACAGGAGGGCCAGTGCGTCCATGGCCCGGGTGTCAGTGATCGGGTGGTAGTCCGCACGCCCGATCTGGGCGAGGTAGGAGTGCTCCGGGCCGACTCCGGGGTAGTCCAGCCCCGCCGAGATCGAGTGCGACTCGATCGTCTGGCCCTCGTCGTCCTGGAGCAGGTAGGAGCGCGTCCCGTGCAGGACGCCGATCGACCCGCCCGTGATGGTCGCGGCGTGTCGACCTGTCTGGACACCGTCACCGCCTGCCTCGTACCCGTGCAGCGCCACCTGCGGATCATCGAGGAACGCATGGAAGATCCCGATCGCGTTGGACCCGCCACCCACACACGCCGCCACGGCGTCCGGGAGCTGGCCGAACTCATCGAGCACCTGGGCTCGGGACTCGACCCCGATCACCCGCTGGAGGTCGCGGACCATCCGGGGGAAGGGATCGGGGCCGGCGACGGTGCCCAGCAGGTAGTGCGTGTCCTCGACATTGGTGACCCAGTCGCGCATCGCCTCGTTGATGGCGTCCTTGAGCGTCTGGGAGCCGGTGCTGACCGGGATGACCTCAGCCCCGAGCAGCTTCATGCGGGCCACGTTCAGGGCCTGCCGGCGGGTGTCCTCCACGCCCATGTAGACCACGCACTCCAGGCCCATCAGGGCTGCGGCGGTCGCGGTCGCGACTCCATGCTGGCCGGCGCCCGTCTCGGCGATGACCCTCTTCTTGCCCATCCGCACGGCCAGCAGCGCCTGGCCGAGCACGTTGTTGATCTTGTGCGACCCGGTGTGGTTGAGATCCTCGCGCTTGAGCACGATCCGGGCCGGCGCGCCGCCGGCGGCAGCGAACCGCGGCACCTCGGTCAGCGGGGTCGGGCGGCCGGTGTAGTTGCGGGCCAGGTGGTCCAGCTCAGCGAGGAAGGCCGGATCCGTGCGCGCCTCGGTGTAGGCCGTGGCCAGCTCGTCGAGGGCGGCGATCAGCGCCTCAGGAACGAAGCGGCCACCGAAGACGCCGAAGTGACCCGCCGCATCGGGGACGCTCGACGACGAGGGCAGCAGGCCCAGGTTGGGCAGGTCGGAGGTCATGCGTGGCCGTGCTTGATGGCGGGATGCGCGCCGGCTGTGACCAGGTCATGGACCGCCTGTCGGGGGTCCCCACCGGTGACGAGGGCCTCGCCGACGAGGACGGCGTCCGCCCCGCCGTTGGCGTAGGAGATCAGGTCACGCGGGCCACGGACCCCACTCTCGGCCACGCGCACCACGCTGGCAGGGATGTAGGGCGCCACGCGGGAGAAGTGGTCGCGGTCCACCGTGAGCGTGCGCAGGTCGCGGACGTTCACGCCGATCACCTGCGCCCCGGCGTCCAGCGCCCGGGGGATCTCATCGGCGTCATGGACCTCCACCAGGACCGTGAGCCCGATCGAACGGGCGCGCTCATGCAGCGAGATGAGGGCGTCCTGACTCAGGGCTGCGACGATCAGCAGCACGATGTCGGCACCGGCCGCACGCGCCTCCCAGAGCTGGTAGCTGGACACGATGAAGTCCTTGCGCAGGACGGGGACGTCCACGGCGTGGCGCACCGCGACAAGGTCGTCGAGTGAACCACCGAAGCGACGGCCCTCGGTCAGCACCGAGATGGCGTG
>Ga0316197_10001862_pt1 | contig 14998 bp, 11 predicted proteins | sample OudBiesiAoxic_MG_FD_204939 | JGI IMG/M metagenome (GOLD analysis project Ga0316197, IMG submission 204939) | Coastal sediment microbial communities from Oude Bieten Haven, Netherlands - site A oxic | ecosystem: Environmental > Aquatic > Marine > Coastal > Sediment | place: Netherlands...
AAGAAGAACTAAAGTTTGGTTTTATTAAGTTAACAGATATGGCACCGATCGCTATAGCCTACGAAAATGGATATTTTGAGGATGAAGGCTTATACGTGACCATTGAGGCACAAGCCAATTGGAAGGTTCTACTAAATGGTTTAATTGATGGCACGTTAGATGGAGCACATATGTTAGCAGGACAACCTATTGCAGCGACCATGGGTTTTGGTACAAAAGCACATATTATTACGCCTTTTTCCATGGACTTAAATGGCAATGCAATCACGGTTTCTAATGAAATCTGGAAGCAGATGAAACCTAATATTCCTAAACAAGCTGATGGTTGGCCTGTTCACCCTATTAAAGCGGATGCACTAAAACCCGTTGTAGAATCTTATAAAGCACAGGGTAAACCGTTTAATTTAGGCATGGTTTTCCCAGTATCAACGCATAACTATGAATTACGTTATTGGTTAGCGGCTGGTGGTATTCATCCTGGCTTTTATGCACCACATAAAGGGGATACAAGTGGACACATAGACAGTGATGCCATCTTATCAGTGACTCCGCCACCACAAATGCCATCAACACTAGAAGCGGGCACAATTTACGGTTACTCAGTAGGTGAACCATGGAATCAACAAGCCGTATTTAAAGGCATTGGTGTACCTGTCGTGACTGACTATGAAATTTGGAAAAATAACCCAGAGAAAGTGTTTGGTCTAACCGCTGAATTTGCAGAGAAATACCCTAATACAACGATCCGTTTAACACGTGCACTAATTCGTGCAGCTATGTGGTTAGATGAAAAAGACAATGCTAACCGCCCTGCTGCAGTGAAAATATTGTCACAATCTAATTATGTGGGGGCAGATTACGAAGTAATTGCCAATAGCATGACCGGTACTTTTGAATATGAAAAAGGTGATAAACGTGCCGTGCCTGACTTCAATGTATTCTTTAGACACAATGCAACTTACCCGTACTATTCAGATGCTATCTGGTACTTAACGCAAATGCGTCGTTGGGGACAGATTTCAGAAGCAAAATCTGACCAATGGTACAAAGACTTAGCGAAAAAAGTCTATCGTCCTGACATCTACCAGAAAGCCGCGCAATCATTGATTGATGAGAAGTTGGCGAAGGCCAAAGACTTTCCTGATTTTGCCACTGAAAAAGGTTTTAGAGCACCACAAACTCACTTTATTGATGATTTAGTTTATGACGGTAATACACCTAATGCTTATATCGATTCATTTAAAATTGGTCTTAAAAAAGAAGACAAACTTTAACATCCTATTTAATTAATCATTACTGGATTCGAGCTTAATCGGCACAATTGTTATAAACAAAACAATAACAAACGAATAAGAACTCGAATCCAATCATATTAATTGTAGTTACTCAAATGACTAAATTTTACGCACAATAAAGTATTTATTTAATGGCATTATCAGCCAAGAGCTTGTTCTTTTGACGCGTACATTTATACAGTAAATTTGAATAATAAGAGCACTGTCTACTGCACTTAGTATCACTAGCGTTAACAAGGAATCGAGACTATGACAACCATTTCACTGAGTAATAAATTAACACTCTCGCCCACTTTAATGAGCAACTTACAGGGTTTATTTAAGTCGGCTTGCCAAATAGTTATCTTGCCACTACTTGGTATCATGATCTTTTTATTACTATGGAGCATTGCCGCAAAAAATATTCATACGTCTTTAGGTGATTTCCCGGGGCCAACGGCTGTTTACCAACAGTTTCACTCTCTTTACGATGAACATACAGCCGAACGCATCAAAGCAGATAAGTTCTACGATCGCCAACATATTCGTAATGATAAAAGATTAGCCGCAGACCCTAGTTATCAAGTCAAAATCAGAAACTACACAGGTAAAGAAACGTTCTTGGATCAAATTGTAACCAGTTTAATCACAGTCACCAGTGGTTTTTTATTAGCCGCGATCATCGCTATCCCATTAGGTATTGCCATGGGATTAAGTAAAAACTTAAACTCAGCAGTAAACCCCATTATACAAATTTTTAAACCTGTCTCGCCATTAGCGTGGCTTCCACTGGTTACTATGGTCGTCAGTGCCTTGTATGTGTCAGATGACCCTTTAGTCTCTAAGTCATTTGTGAACTCACTATTAACCGTCACTTTATGTAGCTTATGGCCAATGGTCATTAATACCTCAATTGGTGTTTCTTCATTAGATCAAGACTTAAAAAATGTCAGCCGCGTTTTACGTTTACCTCTGTTTACTCATATTCGTAAAATTGTGTTACCAGCCTCTGTACCCATGATATTTACAGGCATGCGTTTGTCATTTGGAGTGGCATGGATGGTATTAATCGCCGCCGAAATGCTAGCGCAAAATCCAGGCTTGGGTAAGTTCGTTTGGGATGAGTTTCAAAATGGTAGCTCTGATTCTTTAGCGCGTATTATGGCAGCAGTGATCGTGATTGGTTTTATTGGCTTTGTACTTGATAGAGGCATGTTGCAACTACAACGAATGGCTTCTTGGGATAAATCATCAACTACGGTTTAGTGGTAACTAGCATTGTAGATAAATCAAACAATATAAAAGTCTAATTTATTTAATCGAAGTATCAGAAATTAAGGAAAGAATAATGAGCATTTTACTTGATATCAGCAATATAGATATGGTGTTTCCAACCCCAACCGGTGGTTTTACCGCATTAAAAAATGTTGATTTAAAAATTAAAAAAGGTGAATTTGTGTCGCTAATTGGCCATTCAGGCTGTGGTAAATCAACGGTCTTGAATGTGGTTGCTGGACTTTATCAAGCGACCAAGGGCGGTATCATTTTAAGTGGTAAAGAAGTTACCGAACCCGGGCCAGAAAGAGCCGTCGTATTTCAAAATCATTCTTTATTGCCTTGGTTAACCGCTTATCAAAACGTAGAATTAGCGGTTGAGCAAGTGTTTGGTAAAACCATGAGCAAACCCGAGAAAAAAGAATGGATTGAACATAATCTAAAATTGGTACACATGGATCATGCAATGAATAAACGTCCCAACGAAATATCTGGCGGTATGAAACAACGTGTAGGTATCGCCCGTGCGTTAGCGATGCAGCCCGAGGTTTTATTAATGGATGAGCCTTTTGGAGCATTGGATGCATTGACTAGAGCACATATGCAAGACTCTTTGATGGAGATTCAAAATGAGCTCAACAATACCGTTATTATGATCACCCATGATGTAGATGAAGCGGTATTACTGTCAGATAAAATAGTGATGATGACTAACGGGGCGAGTGCAACCATTGGTGAAATCTTGAATGTTGAATTAGAGCGTCCGCGAGACCGTTTAAGTTTATCAAAAGATATGCATTACAATCGTCTACGTTCAGAGGTATTAACTTTTTTGTATGAAAAACAGCGTAAAGTAGAAACGATTCGAAACAAAACTATACCTGCGACAAACGAACCTAAAACAGCTTAATGGTGAATACTATTATGTATTCACCAACATTCAGTAACTAGATCACTTTGATAACAAACTATCGGTGATCTAGGCTTTTTTGAACGTTTGTTGCTAAAAAAGTGCTTAAGGTAATGACAAATGACCTCACTACATGTATCAGCCAAGTTATCTTTTGATGTTAATCAAGCACTTAATGAAGTAATCGACCTTAACGAACATAAAAAGCAATAGAGATAAAATGACTGACCGACCCCATCAACACAAACAAGTGCCAAATACCATGAGCATGTTTTAACTTATCAAAGTCGTCCAAGACATAAAACACAATCCCCACAGTATAAGCGATGCCACCGACCGTTAACCATGTAATACCAGGTCCTGGAATAGCATTTTGCAAACTACTGTATTTAAAAACACATATCCACCCCATGGCCAAATAGATAATGATTTGTAACCACTCTATGCGCTTTACAATCAGTACATCAATGACCAAACCAATGACAGCGAGTCCCCACACTAAAGCTAACATCAACATGCCTCCATCTCCTTCTAAAGACAGCAACATATAAGGTGTATAAGTGCCTGCAATTAAAAGGTAAATTGACACATGATCTAACTGTTGGAATACTTTTTTAAGTTTAACGCTTTGCAAACTATGGTACAGAGTGGACATGCTATAAAGCATAATCAAGGTTAAGCCGAAGACAACAAAACTCACGACTATTCGCCAATGCGCTTGTTCAAAAGCAATAGTTAACAACGACCCAAAGCCGACCAATGCTAATATAGCCCCAACAAGGTGAGTGATACTATTTAGCTTTTCACCGTAGTACATAAAACGTCTTCCTCTTAATACATAAAGTTCATTTACAACGTGACTTAAGTATTTAAATAATAAGCGTATAATCATCGAACACATGATCAGTTAAACTCAATGAACTAGTCACTTCAGCAGCCAAGTAAGCAGACAGTTAAACGCGCAGCAAATTCAGTTTACTCTGTTTTTAAGCATCTAAAGAGGAAAATACATGTCACAAAATACATTCTATCCGATCGGACAAGCAGGTATCGCTTGGTCTGATACTGAAAAAAAACAATGGTTAAACGCTTGTGTAAAATCTCGTTCATATCTGCAACAAGTGGTAACGTCGTTGGAACAATTGAGCAGCGAATTTGACCTTGTGCAATATGGAGCTTTAAGTATTAACCCTAGCAGTTACCCTTTGTTTGCATTAACCAATCAACAATGGGATCGTAATAAACCCATCATATTAGTCACTGGCGGTGTACATGGATATGAAACTAGTGGCGTCCACGGTGCCATTCAGTTTTTACAAACGGCCACAAATGAATATTCCGAGCATGTTAATATCGTTGTTTTACCCTGTGTGAGCCCATGGGGATACGAACATATTATTCGTTGGAATCCTTATGCCATCGATCCAAACCGCTCTTTTACAGTCAATAGCCCAAGTGAAGAAGCCAGTAATGCGATGCGCTTTGTCGCTGGATTAGAAGGAGAAATAATTCTTCATATCGATTTACACGAGACAACAGATTCTGATGAAAGTGAGTTTAGACCGGCATTAGCAGCAAGAGACGGTGAAGACTATATTCCAGGTGCTATCCCCGATGGATTTTATTTAGTGGGTGACGCTGAAAATAAACAAACCGCTTTCCAAGCCGCAATCATTAAAGCGGTTAAACAAGTGACGCATATTGCACCCGCAGATGATCAAGGCGAAATAATTGGCTCGATAGCAGAAGATGAAGGTGTCATTTACTATCCGGTTAAACAGTTGGGTTTATGTGGTGGGATGACCAACGCACTTTATACAACAACAACAGAGGTTTACCCTGATAGTGAAAAAGCCACGGATGAAGATTGTAATAATGCACAAGTAGCCGCAATTAAAGCCGCCTTAGATTTTGTACTGACTGCTAACAAATAGACTTAATAGTATGAATAACAGTTCTAACAGACGTTATTAATTAAAAAATAACGTCATTGTAGTCGTTAAAGTTATTAACCTACTACTGAGCAGTGGATCACATTGCGCTGCATAAATTAAGTCAGCGCATTTTTTAGACCTTCTTTATCTTTGTATAAACCGATTTAAGTTCTTTCAACGCCTTTTAAGCGTTTCTCAGCCAAGGTTGTAAGGTCAAGGTTGTAAAAGGTCAGGTAGTCTAAGTCATGGTACTAACCACTTCAGTGATACCAACAATGACCATTTGCATTCCGATCACCGCAAGAATTAACCCCATTAGACGGGTTACAATACTCAAACCACTCTTACCTATCACCGCTAGAATATTTGAACTAAATATAAAACAGATAAAGGTGATAATGCATAACACCGCAAATACAGAAACAGTCACTAAGATACCAGATATTTCACCTGATGAAGAATAATTCATAGCAGTAGCTATCGTACCTGGGCCAGCAAGTAAAGGGACGGCTAAAGGGGAAACGGCGACATCTGTTTCATCTTTGTTTTCAGCGGAGTGTAACTTAGAACCGTGCCCATTAAGCATGTGATACCCAACAAGAAACACCAAAATTCCACCAGTTATTCTCAAGGCTGAAATGGTGATACCAAATAAGTGAAAAATTGCTTTACCAAGTAAAGAAAAAGACAAGATCACAATAAACGTAATAATTAAGGCTTTAGCTGCAATTTTTATTTGTTCAGTTTTGGGTTTATAACCCACCAACCCTGCAAAAGCAGCCGTATTAGCGATGGGATTCATGATCGCAAAAAACCCTAAAAAGACGGTGATTACTTGTGTATATAAGTCATTCATTGACGATTATCCTTTGATGAGCCGAGTAAACATTTGAAATATAATTAACTAGACTATAAATTTAACTTTGATTACTTTTAACCGATATAATTCCAGGCTTACATTTTCCATTTTATAAATTACTACATTTTTAACTTACATTACTTTAGCTTACATTAACTTAAGGCGCTTTAACTTATGTTGCTTTGTTTATGAAATGACAAGATTTCGTGTTCAGTTAAATATCGCCAATCACCTACTTCAACATCCAACTTTATAGCCCCAATTTGTTCTCTATGCAACGATAAAACACGATTACCAACCGCAGCAAACATACGTTTTACCTGATGAAACTTACCTTCAGTAATAGTTAACAAAACCTCTGTGTCACTGATCATTTCTAAACAGGCTGGTAACGTTAAATTGTTCTCTCCTTGTAACTGAATACCTTGTTCAAACCTCTTTATCACCTCATGGTTAATCTGTCGGGATAATCCTACACGGTATACTTTTTTACAGCCATTATTGGGCGACGTGATATTAAATGTCCAACGTCCATCATCTGTAATCAAAATTAACCCAGTGGTATCTGCGTCTAAGCGCCCTGCTATATGTAACTCAGAAACGAGCTCTAGATTCTGTACAACCTGAGCATTTCTATTTTTACTGGAATAGTTTAATAAATTAAGCACTGAGGGATAAATATCGTCTACATTTGAACAGATAAAATTGACGGGTTTGTGCAGTAATAAATAACGAAATGGACGAGCTGTTAATACTTGATTTTGGCGCTGAATAACATTATTTTCATGAACTTGAGTAGTAACCGATTTGATCACTTGCTCGTTAACAGTGATCTCGCCCGACTCTATTGCCGTGATGACTTGCTGCTTTGTTAATTGCGTACTTTTACAAATAAATTTATCTAAACGCATTATGCTACCGAGTTAATTGAATATGGCTTTAAATAGGAGATTACCAAGTATTTACGTTAAGGTTTACTTAATATATTTACCCAGTTACAAAATAGATTAGCGGTACAGATATACGTTACACAATTATTCACCATAACCATAACCAAGTAATTCTATGTAAATACCGATTCGACTAAACCTATTAAGCCAGGCTGTGTAAACCAGAAATGGTAAAACCAAGGCTGCTTAAACAAATGATATAGTATCGACATAAAATGAAAGAAGACGTTAACGTGGCATACTCACAAAAGTCAATTTCAGTTAACGGTGAAAACCAAGGGATTTCAAACTTATTGGCCGCTACTTTTTAATAAAGACCGTTTCAGACAAGTTATTTCCAATCACGATGTTCTACATTAACTCATCGCCTACCCATGATGTTAGCAGGACGACTGCAGCTGAATTACCTTTGAATTGTGTATCATAATGGCATCCACTACCGTAGCATCCTCTTTTATTAACATTATCTAACCCCTTAAAAAATTAAAGCTGACAATGTGATTGTCAGCTTTAATTACACGTTTAGAACGTGCTTTCAGTATCAGGATCTAAAGCGCTAGGTTAATAACGACAACGTTATTAACCTACCAAATTACACTATCAGAAATAGTTGAAACCTGCATATCACTGAGTTTATTTAACCGCGATAGTAGCTTTGTGCTACAAATGGCATTTTTTCAACAACCATTGCTAATTTTTTACCACGCACTTCTGCAAATAATTCAGTACCAATCGCAGTATAATCAGTGCCAACATACCCCATAGCAACAGGAATGCCTTTTGTCGGGCCAAAAGTACCACTGGTCACAATACCAATTTCGTTATCAGCGGCATCAAACAATTTAGCACCTTCACGAACCGGTGCTTTAGTTAGACCCACTAAACCAATGCGTTTACGAGAAACTTGTTTTGTCGCGATTTGTTCCAGAATAATATCACTACCTATGAAACCACCGGCACGCACGCCATCAGCACGACGAGCTTTGCTGATACCCCATAGCAAACTTGCCTCAACAGGGGTTGTTGTTTCATCTAGGTCATGGCCATATAAACATAACCCGCACTCTAAACGTAATGAGTCACGAGCACCCAGCCCAACCCACTCCACTTCATCATTTGCTAATAGTTCACGAGCAAGTTGTTCAGCTTGCTCAGCAGGTACTGATATTTCAAAACCATCCTCCCCCGTATAACCTGAACGACTGACATAACATTCAACCCCAACGAGCTGTATTTTTTCAGCATCCATAAACACCATCTTTTGTACGTCAGCATTTAACTTCGCTAACATATCAGCTGCTTTTGGGCCTTGAATCGCTAATAAAGCGCGGTCTTCAATAATATCAATTTCAACATCAGCAGGAAGATTAGCTTGTAGGTGAGCAATATCTTGTGTTTTACAAGCCGCATTGACTACAACAAACAAGTGGTCGCCAAAGTTAGTCACCATTAAATCATCACTAATACCACCTTGCTCATTAGTGAAAAAAGCATAACGCTGTTTACCCGCCGGCAAGTCAATAATATCGACAGGAACTAAAGCTTCTATCGCCGCCGCTGCATTAGCACCTTTTAAACGCAGCTGCCCCATATGAGACACATCAAATAAACCCGCCGATTGACGACAATGTAAGTGCTCTTTTTTTACACCTAATGCATATTGCACCGGCATATCATAACCAGCAAAAGGAACCATTTTTGCGCCCATTTCAATATGTAAAGCATGAAACGGTGTAACTAATAATTGTTCTGACATTGTTTTTACTCCAAAGGCTATAATTTATTAAACGTCACTTACGTTTAGTTAGTAAATTTAATTGTGTTGTTTAAAGCTATTTTTAACGTTGATTTAAACGTTATCGTAGCTCGTTATTTGTAAATGTATTTTGTGTTTGACTATTAATAATGTTGTTCGTTGTTAATGTGATTTATTGATGCTTCCGTTTATCTTTATTAATAATGTTCGATAATAGTGTTAGCGAGTCATGTTTAGTAACTATGTTAAGTAACTATGTTAAGTAACTATGCTAAGTAACTATGCTAAGTAACTATGTTAATTAATCGTGTTTGGTAAAATGCTAGATGCTTGTTAAATATCTGCATTAATATCCCACTTGCTGACTGCGTCACTTATCGACTTACTTACCATTTCCCTCACATACGGTCTCAGCAAATACCTGAGTTAATAACTTACCACCAAAAAATTTCGATGATTAACTAAGAAGCGGTCACCCATAAAATACTGGCGTCGTCTTCACTTACCGAGATCAACATGTGTCCCATGTTGGCATCGTAATAAACTGAATCACCTTCAGTTAAATTGACCGGTTCATAAAATTCAGAGAAAAATGTAATTTCTCCACTTAACACTAACAGGAACTCTTCACCGTCATGTCTTATCCAATCGGCATACGCATCAAAACTACGTGCACGAATTAATGATTTAAACGGCATCATTTTTTTATTGGTTAATTGCGTCGCTAATAACTCATGTTCATAGGTTGAAGTTGGATGTGCTTTTCCTTCCTCATTTCGCGTAATATCACGGCGACCGGTAGTATGCACTTGCTTGGGCGCCGCAAATAATTGTGGAATATTGATTTGTAATCCACTCGTTAACTTTTGCATTGCTTGAAAAGTCGGTGATATTTGCTCATTTTCAATTTTAGATAAAGTTGAACGCGCTAACCCGGTTTTTTGACTCGCCTCTTCTAATGTTAACCCCAATGAACGACGGATCTCTTTCAATCGTTCACCTAATTTAATAGGAGCTATCTTCTGTTCATGCTGATCTGTAGAAATCGTCATTGATGGATAAATATCTTGTTGTTGGTGATCAGTCATTCTCGTTCTCCTGTCTATGAGACACTATATTATCGAACAAAAATAAAAGCGCACTTTAAAATAAAGATCAATGTCACATTACGGAAATAAAGTTTCCTTTTGGAAACTTTTGCTCAACATTGAGCAAATAAGTCCTTATAATGACCAGCACTTGTTATTATATTGTTAACTTATTTAGGCTAAAGCCTATTAAAAGCTAAAAGCACCATGTTAATGAGTTGTTTCTATTGGATAGAGATAATTCCACTATTGGAAACTTTTGGGTTGGCAGAACCTTAACAATGTAGTAGAAATAGAATTTGTGAGTGTTATGCTTGATAGCGAAACACTCAGCCTCAATATCATTTACTAGCGAAGGATTTAACTATGGAAAGTGCATTAAAGTTCACAGAATCACACGAATGGGTATTAGACAACGGTGACGGTACCGTTACTATCGGTATCTCAAACCAAGCACAAAAGTTATTAGGTGATGTAGTATTTGTTGACTTACCTGCTGTTGGCGATACTACTGAAGCTGGAGAAGCTTTTTCTTTAGTAGAATCAGTAAAAGCAGCGTCTGACCTTTATGCGCCTGTTACTGGTGAAGTCGTTGAAATTAACGACGAGCTAGAAGGTAGCCCAGAATTGATTAACGAATCACCTTACTCTGCGGGTTGGATTGTGAAAATTAAACTTGAAAATGCAGCTGAGCTAGATACCTTGATGTCAAGCGAAGACTACCACGCAGCAAACGAAGAATAAGCTTTTTGCTTTGTTCTTCAATTGCCAACAAGTTTAAAGCAAACCATTAACAATGATGATTAAGGCGACTTCATAGAAAATCGCCTTTATTTTATAAACCATTGCGCTTTTAACACCATACATTTTAGCGGGTTTATAAAAAATCTTTCTTACATTTTCTGCAACAGCGACTGTTTAGGATGAATATGACTGCTCCAACATTACTCGATTTATTAAGCGACCAACAAGAATTTGCAACGCGTCACAACGGGCCTAACCCTGCACAACAAAAACGGATGCTGGACACCATTGGTGCAACTAGCTTAGATCAATTAATTGACCAAACTGTGCCCGCCGCTATTCGCCTTCCAAAAAAATTAAACTTAGCCGAAGCACAAAGTGAATCTGACATGTTAGCTTCACTAAAAACGATTGCAGAAAAGAATGTGGTTAACCGAAGCTTCATCGGCCAAGGTTATTACAACACTTTAACGCCTAATGTTATTCTGCGTAACGTATTAGAAAACCCAGGTTGGTACACAGCTTACACACCTTATCAACCTGAAATATCTCAAGGCCGTTTAGAGTCTTTATTAAATTACCAACAAGCGGTAATGGACTTAACAGCAATGGATTTAGCGAATGCGTCTTTATTAGATGAAGCAACCGCTGCTGCAGAATCAATGACCTTATGTAAACGTGCTAGTAAAAGTAAAAGTAATGCTTTCTTTGTTTGTGACGGATTACACCCACAAACAGTCGATGTTATTCGTACACGTGCAGAATATATCGGCATTGAAATCATTACAGGTACTGCCCAAGAATTAGACAACCAAGATGTGTTTGGCGCTATTTTACAGTACCCAAATACTACCGGTCATGTCATTGACCTAACAGACATCATTGCACAAGCTCATTCTAAAAATACCTTAGTCGCTGTTGCATCAGACCTATTAGCATTAACGCTATTAAAAGCGCCGGGTGAAATGGGCGCAGATGTTGTTATCGGTAGCGCACAACGTTTTGGTGTACCAATGGGGTTTGGTGGTCCGCACGCAGGATTCATGGCAACACGTGATAAATTCAAACGTACTATGCCGGGTCGTGTAATTGGTGTGTCAAAAGACAGCAAAGGCAAACCAGCATTACGCATGGCGATGCAAACACGTGAGCAACATATTCGTCGTGAAAAAGCCACTTCCAACATTTGTACTGCACAGGCACTATTAGCCAACATGGCCGCATTTTATGCCTTATACCATGGGCCAGAAGGTTTATTAAAAATCGGTCGTCGTGTTCATCATTACACAGCCGTTCTTGCTGCTGGTTTACAAAGTGAAGGTATCGAATTAGAAAACACTACTTTCTTTGATACGTTAACTATTAATACAAATGAACACAGTAAAGCGATTTATCACCGTGCATTAGCAGAAGGCATGAACTTACGTCTATACCCTGCAAAACAAGTCCCATCGCCAGATAATATAACTGTGCAACTAGGCATCAGTTTAGACGAAACAACCACTGCCAAAGATGTAGAGGATTTGTTATTAGCCATTACTGGTAAAGCACTTAAAGTTAGTGATTTCAGTGAAAATATTGCTAAAGATGAATTTGCAGCAATCCCAGGTAACTGTCGTCGTACTAGTAAGTACTTAACACACCCTGTGTTTTCAGATCACCAAAGTGAAACGCAAATGATGCGTTACATGAAAAAACTAGAAAACAAAGATTACTCATTAACACACGGTATGATCCCATTGGGTAGCTGTACCATGAAGTTAAATGCAGCAGCAGAAATGCTACCTGTTACATGGCCTGAATTTGGACAAATGCACCCTTTTGCACCGACAGAACAAAGCTTTGGTTACCAAGAATTAGCTGAGAAACTATCAACCATGTTATGTGAAATCACTGGTTACGACGGCATCTCATTGCAACCAAATTCAGGTGCGCAAGGTGAATATGCCGGTTTAATCGCGATTAAACGTTACCATCAACATAATGGTGAAGGTCACCGTAATGTATGTTTAATCCCAAGTTCAGCACATGGTACGAACCCTGCGTCAGCCTCTATGGTTTCAATGAAAGTGGTTGTTGTAGGCTGTGATGAACAAGGTAATATTGACCATGCAGACTTAAAAGCAAAAATAGATAAACACCGCGATAACCTATCGTGCATCATGATCACTTATCCATCGACACACGGTGTTTACGAAGAGTCGATTCAAGAAGTATGTGAATGGGTGCATGAAGCTGGTGGCCAAGTTTATCTTGATGGTGCCAACATGAATGCACAAGTAGGAATAACAACACCAGGCTTTATCGGTTCAGATGTTTCACACCTTAACTTGCATAAAACATTCTGTATTCCTCATGGCGGCGGCGGCCCAGGTATGGGACCAATTGGTGTTAAAGCACACTTGATCCCGTTCCTACCAGGACACATCGAAGTGACTGAATCTGCAGATAACAAACATTATGCAGTATCAGCAGCAGAGCTAGGTTCAGCGTCTATCTTGCCTATTTCATATGCCTACATTGCAATGATGGGTGAGCAAGGGTTAACGGAAGCCACTAAATTAGCAATATTAAATGCAAACTACGTGATGGAACGTTTACGCCCACACTACCCTATTTTATTCCTTGGTAAAGAAGGACGTGTTGCGCATGAATGTATTATCGATATTCGACCAATTGAAGCTGCCTCAGGCATTTCAGGTGAAGATGTTGCTAAGCGCTTAATGGATTACGGTTTTCATGCGCCAACCATGTCATTCCCTGTAGCGGGAACATTAATGATTGAACCCACTGAGTCTGAAAACTTAAACGAGTTAGATAGATTCTGTAACGCGATGATTGCAATCCGTAAGGAAATCAGCCAAATAGAATCAGGTGAATGGACACTAGAAGATAACCCACTAGTGAATGCGCCACATACTCAAGTGGATTTAATGGAAACTGAGTGGACACATACTTACTCACGTGAAGTCGCTTGTTTCCCATCAGAGTTCAGCAAAGGCGCTAAATACTGGCCAACTGCAAATCGTGTAGATAATGTATTTGGGGACAGAAATTTGATCTGTTCATGCCCAAGTATTGAAAGCTATATCGAAGATTAATTGTATCTTGCTAGTTTTGAATAAAGTTTGAAACTTTAATAGCGTTTCAAACTAACAATAGCCGAAAGGCGAGACAAATATGTCTCGCCTTTTTTATGGCTGTAGTCTTATCGTTCAAGGAGAAATATCCCCTTATTCAGAGACAAACGTTATTGCTAATAAATAATTCGTTTTGCTATAGCGCTGATTTAAACCATTCAACAAGCGGCATTTTCCATCAATAACAGAGCGTTCCTGATTATTATCTAATTTCTCATAAAAAATTTAACTGAACATTATTTTTAAAGTACTACAACACCTCCAACATTTTGCAAACAACATATGTATTTTCGAAAGGAATTGATATTGTTGCTCTTTCAACGACTTCGAATCGTACCTAAATAATTCTTCGTAAATCCTCCTTAGCTCTATGATAGCAACTAACGCGCCTCTAAGCGGTAAATAATAGTTGGTTAAAACAAGCGGCTAAAACCTAAAAACCAATGGTTATCAGCCCTTTTATGTACCTTGTATGGCATACATTTCAGCTTAATTAAATGGTCAAAAATGCGAAGGGAAAATCAATGAGATTAAGACGTTTGATTGATTGAGTAATAACGAGCTATTGGGATTGAAAACAACGAAGTGTTCATTAATTTTAACCAGCAAGATTGATCAGGATTTTATGAAGATTACTATTAGTTACCCATTGCTGATTTGGTAGCAAAGATAATAATATTCATGCACACGGCAATTAATATTAAGGCAATAAAAGCAAATTTCTTAGAGTGGATATTAACAACTTCGGGTTTATTATCATTACTGTTATTTGATAGCCCTAGTATTGAAAAGTACATCAACGGGATTGATATAATGGAGCCAACTATTTCTATTACAAATAAGCCAGTTGGCATTTGATCAGGTGAGATAGGAAATATACCGCCAAGATCGAGAGCATATACAGATAAATACGAAGCCGCACAAATAATTGAAATAAAGTACGCCCACTTCAGTTTCCGGATCACGAAATAAGTGAGGAGCAAGCTTGTCATTCCTAAAAAGGTTAGAAATATATTAAATGAGCCTAATATGTAGGGATCTATGTGAGTAAAGCTTCTCGTTTCAATT